>Ga0136600_1000605_pt1 | contig 18959 bp, 18 predicted proteins | sample AntRauMFilla2698_FD_104634 | JGI IMG/M metagenome (GOLD analysis project Ga0136600, IMG submission 104634) | Saline lake microbial communities from Rauer Islands, Antarctica - Metagenome Filla 2 #698 | ecosystem: Environmental > Aquatic > Non-marine Saline and Alkaline > Saline | place...
CTCTCTACGAAAATAATAGTGATTCAAGAAAGAATCTACCATCCCTGCCCTCGGCTCATTCGTGAGAAAGAACCTTCTCATCCTTTCGATTATTTTTTTAAGCCTTTCTACTTCAGCAAGCATGCGGAAATGTATGCTATTGCCAGTAAGGGATAGTGTTGGTGGTGCTCTCGGTTTTAAAGTATTTGAAGAGGTGGAATACTATTTAAAAGATTCAGAATGGTGTTATTACACAAGTAATTCTGAAATATTAAATATCTTATCCAATTATAAAAAAAACTTAGATACCATTCTCCAAAACCCTGAAGTAATAAAAATAATCAGCGAAAAAACACAAACAGGTTCAATGATAAAGGTAAATATTATAAATGAAGTAACAGGAGTTGATGTAAGCGTTAAGGTCATTGGTGAGAATGGTACTGATATTTTTTTCAAGGAAAGTACAAAATTAACAACTGATGAGCCAAAGGTAATAGCTCAAACAATTAAAAACTGGTTAAGCATTTATGAAAAGCAAATCCCCTATGATGGCCAGGTTATAGGCGTCCTTGGTAATCAATTTTCAATCGACGTTGGTACCAACCGAAGCTTGTTTCCTGGTAACGATTTGTTGCTACTCAGACCATTAAGAAAGAGAAGACACCCCTTACTTAAGGAAATTGTGGATTGGGAAAGTATGAAGATTGGGAGTGGAAAAGTAATTCACTCTACCGAGACTCAATCTCAAGGTGCTATAAGCCAATACGATACTAAAAAGAGATTGAAAATTGGTGACTGGGTAATCCTAAAAGAAAAGGATGGTAAACAAATTGTTGAGGAGCGAAAATACAAAGATGATAATGACTATGAATTTGGTCGCCTAGGTGAGTTAAGCCTTCTCTTTAATATTGGTAAAGCTTCGGTTACAGCAGAAAACCCAATAACCAAGAAACTCGGCGGTACAGCATTAGGTGTGGAGCTCTTATCCACTCTTTGGATCACAAGAAAATATTGGGCAGGGCTCGATATTTCCAGAATTGTAGGCAGTCTTTCCCCTGAGGAAGGAACGTTTACAAATAATAGTAACTCTCTCGCTAATTCTTTCTTTCGCTTAAAGGCGGGATATAAATATCTTCCTCTCGGCTTTTTCTATGGGCCCCAGATTGATGCCTATGTGGGCTATGGCTCATACACATATGGTTTAGATTCAGCCGTCAGTGATGGAATAACGGAAGTTTCTTTTAGTGGAATATTACTGGGTGCAAAAGGAAGTATTCCAATACAAAAAATGATTCGGGCTTATGTAGAAATGTCTCTACTATTTAGTCCCACCTATAGCGAAGAGTCTACAGTCTATGGCGAAGCAGATTCCACAAGAAACTACACGATCGAAATTGGTGGAAAATATCTTTATAGTCCAAATATGACATTTGACGTATCTTATGGTGTAAATTCAAGTAAGGCTTCTTTTGAATCTCCCGTCAGGAGTATTTCGGCAAAGCAGTCAACCTTTAAACTTGGAACTACGTTTACATTTTAAACTATCGAGATTGAGAACAAGATGAACAGAATAAGAACTTTAGAGGAACTTATAAAGTACCATAAGGCAAAATACTATATAGGTACGCCAGAGATTAGTGATAATGAATATGATCAACTTGAGGAAGAGTTACGATCATTAGATCCAACCAGTAAAGTGCTTGAGATCGTTGGGAGTAGCCCCAAGGGATCAAGGAAAGTTTCGCACGAAACAAAAATGTTAAGCTTAAATAAAACCTATAAACAGGAGGAATTATTAAGCTGGGCCGGGGACTATCAAATTGTATCGACTTATAAAATTGATGGAGTTAGTTGTAGTTTAGTTTATGAAAATGGTGAATTGGTTGTTGGAAAGACCCGTGGAGATGGAAATGTGGGCGAAGATATAACAGATAAAGCATATTGGATGCAAAACATACCAACCAAGATTAAAGACTTAAGAAAAATCGAGGTTAGAGGTGAGATTTTCTGCAGGGAAGAGAGTTTCTTTAAGCTATCTGACGAAATGGAAGGCCTGGGTCTAGATAAACCAACATCACAAAGAAATATCGTTGCAGGCTTAATTGGAAGGAAAGAGAATATTTCTCTTTGTCGCTACATTGAGTTTCAAGCATTTGACCTTATTGAAAATACCTTTGAATTAAAGTCAGAGATAGCAAAAAATCAAAGATTAATATCTCTTGGCTTTGATGCAACAGAACTAATCGTTCACAAAGACTTAAAAGATATTAACGTACGGATAAAGGATGCCGCCAACTTCATGGATGAGGGTGATTATCAAATAGATGGACTAGTCTTTTCATATAATGACTTATCTTTGCATGAAGAACTTGGTAGTACCGCACACCATCCAAGATATAAGATTGCCTTCAAGTATGAAGGTATAGCTAAGGTAACTAGTATTGATAGAATAGTCTGGCAAGTTTCAAGAAACGGAGTTTTAACGCCAATTGCAGAGGTTGTACCGGTGGAGCTTTCTGGCGCAAAGATTTCTCGAGTCACGCTACATAACTTCGGTATGGTAAAGCAGTATAATTTAAAAAAGTTAGATAAGATTAAGATTGTTAGAAGTGGCGAAGTTATCCCAAAATTTTTAGAGCTTGTAGAAGAATCTAAAGGAAAATTTAATTATCCCAAGTCGTGTCCCTCTTGCGACTCAGAGACAACTATCGATGACATTAGGCTTCGATGTTTAAACACGAACTGCCCAGCCCAGGTAAAGGAACAAATATTAAACTTTATTCAGAAAATAGGGATCGATGATCTAAGCTCCAAACGTCTTGATGAGCTTATTAGTAATAAATTAATAAAAGAAATACCTGACCTATACGACCTTAACATTGAGGAATTAATGACGGTTGATAAAGTAAAAGAAAAGCTCGCGTCCAAGCTGATAACGTCTATAGAAAAATCGAAAAGTGTGGATCTGGCTACATTTTTAGGGGCGCTCGGAATTCAGGGCGGAGCCTACAATAAATGTGAAAAGGTTGTGCATGCAGGCTTTAATACCGTTGAAAAAGTAAAAAACTTAACTATCGAAAAGCTTCAAGAGGTAGAGGGCTTCGCAGAAAAGTCTAGCGGTGAGTTTGTCAGAAGCTTCAAGGAAAAAGTTGACCTCGTTGAAAAGCTTGAGCAAAGAGGGTTCAACTTTAAAAAAGAAGAAAGAAATAACACGGCAATTACTCAAAAGAAAATTTGCATAACTGGTTCCCTAAGTAGAAAGAGAAGCGAAGTTGAAAAAGAAATTAGAGACATGGGTGGGATTGTCGTAGGTTCTGTCTCAAAAAAGACGGACTATTTATTAACGAATGATAAGTTACCCTCAAGCTCTAAGTTCAAAAAAGCAACAGAGCTTGAAATACCGGTCGTTTCCGAGGAAGAATTCGCGAAACTTATCGGGAAGTAATCATAAAGAATAAAGCTAAGTATATTTGCACGAATTGCCATACAAAACTTTTTAAATGGGCCGGGCAGTGTTCCAGTTGTAATACATGGAACTCAGTAGAGGAAGAAAGTGATTCGTACGCAAGCCAGAAGAAGAGATCCTCTACAAGGGCCTTAAGTCTCACGGATATTGGTTTTGTAGAACCAAAAAGGTTTAAGACTAACATCAATGAGTTTGATAAGGTTCTTGGTGGTGGAATTGTGAAGGGAAGCCTTACTCTCTTAAGTGGGGATCCCGGCGTTGGGAAATCCACACTACTTATGAAGGTCGTGGGAAGCTTAGCAGAAAACACAGGTGAAAGGATTCTTTTTGTATCTGGCGAGGAGTCCTGCGAACAAGTAGCCATAAGAGCAAGGAGAATGGGGATAAGTTCCAAAAATATTTTGGTTCTAAATGAAACGTCTCTAAACGAAATCCTTGTATTTATAAATGCCGAGAAAATCAATTTTATCATTATAGATTCAATACAAACCATTACTGTCGATGACATGACAAGCCAGGCAGGAGGGATTTCACAGTTAAAAGAGATTACTAATGAATTAATGTTGAATGTAAAAAGAAAGGGCTTCACAGCAATTGTTGTTGGCCACGTCTCAAAAAGTGGTGGAATCGCAGGACCAAAGGTATTGGAGCATATGGTGGATACGGTTCTCTACTTAGAAGGGGAGAAATGTGGAGTAAAGAGAGTCTTAAGATCCATTAAAAATAGGTTCGGTGCAACCGATGAATTTGGGCTATTTGAGTTTACTAAAAACGACTTGGTTGAAAGATCTGATGCAACTTTAAAGTACATTGAAAAGGTTAAAACTCCTGCTTCCGGAAGTGCTATTGCATGCATCGCAGAAGGGACCCGTAGTATTATTTTTGAAATTCAAACTCTTATTTCTGATAACCATAATAGTAGTAATAGAAAGTTCGTTACAGGGCTTGATTTAAATCGCTTTAATCAGATAGTTGCAGTTGTAGAAAAATCACATAAAGTGACCTTAATAACAAAAGACTTGTACTTAAATATTTTAGGAGGCCTAAAGATTCAAAGTAGAGTGTCCGACCTGGCCGTAGTTGCAAGCTTATTAAGTTCTGCTTTAAATCGGCCTTATTCAAAGGACTTCGCATTTATTGGAGAAGTAACTCTGCATGGTGTTGTGAGGGAGGCTCAACTAAGTTTTAGCTTTTTAGAGAGTTTAAAAGAAGCCGGGATCAAAACATTAATCGGAAATATTTCAACAAAGTGTGAAGACATGCCCATTAAGATAATAAAGCTTGAGTCAATTTTACTACTTGAAAGCCATTTAATCTAAGTAAAGCTTTTTGATCATTCGCTTCCACTCTGTCTTTTTAATATCAAAGTATTCATCTTTACTCGGTTTGAACTCTTTATTAACTTTCCACTTATTTTTAATATCGGCCTTTGAATAGATTCCAAGGCCAACGGCAGCACTAAGTGCAGCACCATATGCGGTAGTTTCAATAACTGATGGTCTAATAATTTTTAATTCTGAAAAACTAGCTTGGAGTTCCATAAGGAAGTTATTAATGACAGCTCCACCATCTACCCTCATTTCAGTTAAAGGTAAACCACTGTCAAGGCTAGCACTTTCCAAAAGGTCATTAATTGAAAGACAGATGCCCTCAAGACACGCCCTTGCAATCTCAGCTTTACCGGTATCTCGTGTTATACCTGTAATTGCCGCCTGAGAGTTGCCAATCCAATAGGGTGAGCCAAGCCCAGTAAAGAAGGGTAGGAAAAAAACATTTTTCATCTTTAAATGATCAGTTTGCTTAGCAAGAGTTTCCACTTGTGAACTTGCTGTAATAACTCCAAGATTGTCTCGCAACCATTGCACAGCCGCGCCAGCAATATAACAGCTTCCTTCAAGAGCGTAGGTGATTTTATTATTCTCTTTATAGGCAACCGTGGTTAAAAGACCATTGTTTGAATATACACATTCATGTCCGGTATTTACTAGGTAAAAGGCTCCAGTACCATAAGTACACTTACTCATACCTTTTTCAACTCCAGCTTGACCAAATAGTGCTGACTGTTGATCGCCTAATATGCCAGTGATGGGTATACCGTCGGGTAAAAATGATAAGCCCTTTGTTTCACCAAAATGTCCAAAGCTAGATTGAATCTTAGGAAGGGTTTCTAAAGGGACTTTAAAGAAGGATAAGAGTTCATTGTCCCACCGGTCATCTTTAATATTATATAATAAGGTTCTTGATGCATTGGAGCTCTCGGTTACATGAGCTTCTCCACTGGATAATTTATAAACTAAAAAGGTGTCAATCGTGCCAAAGAGACAATCATTTTTATTAATATGATTTTTTATTTCCTCAGAGTTCTCAATAAGCCATTTGATCTTTGTGCCACTAAAGTAAGGGTCAACGGGAAGACCAGTTGCGATTCTAATTTCTTCTCTCTTTTTTAAATCAACGCTTTTGCAAAATTCATGGGTCCTTCTGTCTTGCCACACTATGGCGTTATGAAGAGGAGTACCACTTTTGTTAAAAGAACAAATCGTCTCTCTTTGATTAGTGATACCAATGCACTTGATATCCTTTCCGGATGCCCTGTGATTGGTGAGAACTTCTGTAACTGTGCTTGCCACACTTGACCAAATCTCATTGAGGTCATGTTCCACAAGACCTGGTTTAGGAAATATTTGGGAAAATTCTCTATTTACTTTACCTTTAAACTCAAGTGTTTCACTGTCGATTAAGGCAGCCGTTGTCCCGGTGGTTCCTTGGTCGATTGATAGTATATAGCCCATTTAAGGTCTCCTATAATTCATAAGTATCGGTATCATTTGGCATGCTAATGGCTTGGATAAGCGCCTTCCATTGCCTTGATAGAGCGGTGTTAAAGCCAGTGACTAGTACCGTTGAAAGTATAACTAGGACAAGTAGTAAGAAAATGAACTCGACAAATGTTTGACCACCCTGCTCTTCCTTAATAGCTTTAAAGTTCCCTAGCTTTGTAGTAGAAAGCTTTTGCCTAATGTGAATATTTAACTTTTTTAGCATATAATCAATTATAGAAGTAATTATGTTAATAACAATGAAGAAATACATCCCAATTTTTATAGCGATTTTCATCCTCTCTTTCTATTTGGTTAGTCAGGGGGTCCTTAATACGGGAGACCCAACTGCGAATATTCCGACTGAACAGAAAAAGGTATATAAACACTATGAAGCGGAAATTAAAGAATTAAAGCTAAAGGGCATTGATGGTAAATCAATTAAAATTGATCCATCCCAAAATGTCATAATTTTAAACTTTTGGGCAAGTTGGTGTACTCCTTGTTTGCAAGAGTTTCCGTCCCTAGTTAAAGCATATAAGAAATTTAAAGATGATGGCCTTGTTGTTGTTGGTATAAATACGGATGAAAAAGATCAGAGTACAGAAGCAAAGAAAATCATAGAAAAGTATTCCTTAAACTTCCCCAATCACTTGGACAAGTCAGGAAGCTTAATAAACAAGTTCTTTGTTGAATCCATACCGATTTCAATTATCTTTCACAAGGGTAAGGTGGTTGAGGTTTCAAAAGAGCCGAAAGATTTCTCCTCCGAAGAGTTTTCCGAAAAGTTAAGCAAGTGGCTTAATTAGCAGTACAGTTACTCATATCAATCATTGTTGCGCCTGAAGCTATAAGCACACAGTGGTTATTGTAAACAACTGGGGCTGGCATAACGGTAGCACAGGCCATGCCTCCGGGGCAGGTTGGCATAGGGGGTTGCCCACAAATCAAGCCTGATGCTTGATTACAACGAGGATTTAGCTCTTCTGGGCAAACACCGTCAACATAATCATAATTACTACACTGAGCAATACATGCATTTAAAAATGTAATATATTGATTTCCAGCATTCCCACAAACAGGATTATTTGAATCAGAACATGAGCAACTAACCCCACTTAAATTAGATGAGGCAGTGGCCCTACTTGAAGACTTCATTGGAAGCTCTTGCCCGCAGCTAGATAAAATAAATAAAAGTGTTAAGGACAATACTCTCATACTAGTCTTATCGGCTAATTTGAAAAAAAAATTTAGTAATAAGGTTTGAGAGAAGTGGCAAGATTTCTTCCCCAATTATATGTAATTTCATCCAGTTGTGGTGTCTCAAAGAGACTAAACCTTGGCAATCTTCCCACAACAAGAGCTCCCTGATTTTTCAACCCTAGAGCGTAAGATGCATTTAAGGTTAGGGAGCACCAAACTTCTGAGAGGCTAAGCTTTAAGGAGGGGGCCGCAATAGATGCAATAAGAAGAAGATTATCACAATGACAACTTCCAGGATTATAGTCAGAGGCCAATGCAACTCTAGCGCCACCATCCCAAAGTGCCCTGGCATTAGATTGTTCTTTACCCAGAAAAAAGCCAGTACCTGGAAGAATCGTTGCTACAGTATCGCTTTTACTTAAAGCTTCGATACCATCCTTAGAGGTTTTTAGTAGGTGATCACAACTGAGGGCATTGTAGCGGGTCGCAAGAATAGCACCTTTGTTATCATTAAATTCATCCGCATGGGATTTGATAGGAACACCTAACTCAATACACTTTTTAAAAAAGTATTCAGTATCTTCGCTTGAAAAATACCCTCGCTCGTGAAAAATATCAGCAGCGTCAATGGAATATTGCTTTTTAGCTTCACTTAAGCCTGGTAACACAATTGCATCTAGATAAGCTCTTCCACTTGAAAACTCTTTAGGTATGGCATGTGCAGCCATATACGTATTGAAGATATTTACCCGAGAATTAAAATACTTTTTCAGATCACTTATAACCTTTGTAATCAAAAGTTCTTTATCTAGTGTTAGGGCATAACCACTTTTTATCTCAATCGTTCCAACGCCATAGCTTGCAATTCGTTCAATTCTTTTAACGGCGGTTTCGAAAAGCTCTGTTTCACTTGCCTGAAGGGTCGAATTTACCGTGGATAAGATTCCACCACCAGAGTTTGCAATCTCCTCGTAGTCTGCACCACGAAGTCGCTGAGTGTATTCACCAGAACGATTACCGCCAAAAACGAGGTGAGTGTGGGAATCAACAATTTCAGGAGTAAGTGTGTGCCCAGTAAGGTCGTGGAACAAGGAGCTACTATTGTTATACTCACCAGGTATCTCACCAGTTTTTCCAACCCAGAGGATCTCATTACTATCGAAAATAACGGAGCCATTCTCAATGATGGACAAGTCCTTGTCTTTAACTCTACGGCCACCTTTGTTAAGACAACCTTCGAGAGTTACTAAGTTACTTATATTTTTAAAGCCCTTAATCATGAGTCTAGACTTGGAAATTTGATATTGGTTCGCGAACGCTCATTAAGAGCGATTTCATAACCAGCGTCTGCATGGCGAATGACACCCATTCCAGGGTCGCTATTGAGAACTCTACTAATTCTCTGATCCATATCCTTCGTACCATCAGCAACGATTACCATGCCTGCATGTTGACTGTAGCCCATTCCAACACCTCCACCATGATGAAAGGAAGTCCAAGAGGCTCCATTCATAGTATTGATTGCTAAATTAAGAATCGGCCAATCGGATACTGCATCTGAGCCATCGAGCATCGCTTCGGTTTCTCTATTTGGAGAAGCCACTGATCCACAATCAAGGTGGTCCCTTCCAATAACAATAGGTGCTTTTACTTTCCCATCCCGGACAAGTTTATTAAAAATTAACCCTGCCTTTTCACGATCGCCATACTTAAGCCAACAGATTCTAGAAGGAAGACCTTGAAAGCTAACCATCTTTTCTGCTTTTTCGAGCCAATTGATGAGTTTCTTATCCTCAGGAAATGCTTCTTTCAAAGCTTCGTCTGTAACTTTGATATCTTCTGGATCACCCGAAAGAGCTATCCATCTAAATGGGCCAGAGCCCTTACAAAAAAGCGGGCGAATATAGGCCGGAACAAAGCCAGGAAAATCAAAGGCATTTTCGAGACCTGCCTTTTGAGCACCCGCTCTTAAATTATTTCCATAATCAAATACATGACTACCTTTGGCTTGAAAATCAAGCATCGCTTTTGTGTGGATTGCCATGGTTTCAAAGCTTTTTGCCATGTACTGGCTTGGATTACTCTCTTTAAGACTAGATAGTTCAGCGTCAGTTAGGTCGTGGGGAACATAACCATTGAGGGGGTCATGTGCACTTGTTTGGTCGGTAACTAGGTCAGGAATAATATTTTGATTTAATACGTAATTGAAAAAATCTGCAGCATTACCAATAACACCGACGGTAAGGGCTTGGCCCTTTTCTTTTGCCTCAAGAGCAAGTTCGATACCCTCATCATAGCTATTTGCTAGGATATCGAGATATTTTGTTTTAAGGCGTTTTTCTATTCGCCACTTCGCGACATCACAGCATAAGCAAACCCCACCTGCCATTTTTACTGCCAGAGGTTGTGCTCCTCCCATTCCACCGACACCAGCGGTTAGAACAAGCTTACCTTTTAAGTCTTTGCCTTCACCATAATGCTTTTCAGCTGCAGCCATAAAAGTTTCATAGGTGCCTTGTAGAATTCCTTGTGTGCCAATATAAATCCAACTACCAGCAGTCATTTGGCCATACATCATTAGGCCTTGGTCTTTGAGTTGATTGAAATATTCCCAGTTAGCCCATTCAGGAACAAGGTTTGAGTTAGCAATCAGAACCCTAGGCCCATAAGGATGGGAAGGAATGACGGCCACAGGTTTTCCACTTTGAACGAGTAATGTTTCATCATTTTCTAAATTTGTTAGGGCTTTAATAATATCATTAAGTGCTTTGTGATTTCTTGCTGCTTGGCCATTACCACCATAAACAATTAAGGAATCTCTATCTTCAGCAACATCGGGATGAAGATTATTAAGTAAGCATCTAAGAGCGGCTTCTTGATGCCAGCCTTTACAAGTTAGTTTATTACCAAGTGGAGGGAGGGGTATTTCATTCGTCATTGTAATTCTCCAATATGCTTTTCAACTTCATTTAGAATTTCATTGGTTTTAATAATTTTAGTAATATTATTGATATCATGATGGAAAACTCTGTCTTCCTCAATAAATTGAACGTGTTGTCTAATAATTCGATGGACACCCTCTAGTGCCTTCGTTGACTTTAAAGGGCGATGAAATTCAAGTGCTTGTGTTGAGCACAATAATTCTATCGCCAAGCAACTATAGGCATTTTCCACAACTTCGAGTAATTTTCTACCAGAGGTAACACCCATTGAAACATGATCTTCTTTGTCGGTACTAGTGGGAATACTATCAATGCTGGCAGGATGACAAAGGTATTTATTTTCGGAAGCAAGTGCAGCTGCGGTTACGTGAGCAATCATTAGGCCTGAATTTAAACCAGATTCTTTTATGAGAAAGGCAGGTAGGTCACTAAAGGTCGGATTCATCATTTTTTCGACCCTTCTCTCTGAGATGTTACAAATTTCCGCGACACCCATTGCGAGATAATCCATTGAAAGGGCCAGTGCTTCTCCGTGAAAATTTCCACCTGAAATAACGTCATCGTCTTCAATAAATATTAAGGGATTGTCTGTAACGGCATTGAGTTCATAGTCGAAAACTTCCTGGATATGCCTCAGGGTTTGCCGGCAAGCACCGTGTACCTGAGGAACGCAGCGTAAGCTGTAGGGGTCCTGTACCTTCCCACAGTCTTGATGAGATTTCATAATCTCGCTACCTTTAATGAGGTTATTGAGATTATTGGCTACAGCGATTTGGCCAGGATGAGGTTTCAGCTTTTGAATTCTCGGGTCGTAGGCCCTGATTGTGCCACGAACTCCCTCACATGTAAGGGCCGCACATATATCAGCAAGCTTCATTAGGTTTTCGGCGTGATAGATTGCTAGTGAACCAAGCGCGGCCATTACAGCTGTTCCATTAATAAGGGCGAGTCCATCTTTCGGGCCCAATACTACTGGCTTTTTTCCGATTTGGTGAATGGCAAAGTCGGACTTAACGCTTTTCCCTTTGTAGAAAACTTGGCCTTCGCCAATGAGACAAAGGGCGATATGACTTAGGGGAGCGAGGTCACCACTTGCCCCAACTGAACCCTTTGATGGTACTTGTGGGATAATGTCATGATTTAGAAAATCAATAAGAAGTCGTACGGCTTCAGGATTAACTCCAGAAAACCCTGAGGCGAGACAATTTGCTCTAAGAAGCATGATTGCCCGAGTAACTTCGCGATTAAAGTTTTCACCGACTCCAGTGCAATGGCTCCGAATCAAATTAACCTGAAGCTTTCCTAGGTCTTCAGCTTTAATATGGACATCTGAAAGGGCCCCAAAGCCTGTATTGATGCCGTATACTGGGTTGCCTTTTTCTACAATCCTTTGAACATAGGCTTGTGAGTCATTAAGCTTTTTTAATGAGGCTTCGCTAATAGAGATTTGAACATCTTCGATGGAGCTCTGAGCCGCTAGCACTATTTGTTTAATGGTAAGACTATTCCCATCAATTATAATTCCATGTTTCATGATTACCTCAAGGACTCTACTAGAGCTCCGTATTCCGATGGATTTTTCTTGAAAATATAACTACCCGCTACGAGGTTTTCAGCTCCAGCTTTACGAAGCTGTTTAGAGTTGATGTTGGAAACACCTCCATCCACTTGAATTTGAAAGGAAAGGTTGTGCTTTTCTTTTAATTCTACGAGCTCACTAATCTTTTTATAGCTATCTTCAATAAAAGATTGGCCACCAAAACCAGGCTCAACCGACATAACTAAGATGAGATCGCAGACTTTGAGAACCTCTAGGTCAATAGTTGATATTTCTGTGCCAGGCTTAATGCTTACTCCAACACTTTTATAATGCTTCTTAGCTGTATTTAATAAGCCTTTTGCATCCGCTACGGCCTCTAGGTGAAACGTAATATTCTCTAGACCAAAGCCTTTCATCTGTTGAATATGAAATTCAGGATTCGAGACCATCAGATGGGCATCAAGAGGGAGAGAAGTCTTTTTAGAAATTTGTTCAATAATAGGAATACCAAAAGTGAGATTTGGAACAAAGTGCCCATCCATAATGTCGAGATGAATCCAAAGGTTCTTAGAGCCACTGAAGTATGAAAGCTCAGTCTCAATATTGAGAAAGTCACAGCTAAGTATTGATGGTGAAACTAAATTAAGCATAGTCATCCTTATTGAGTAGAATTTCTATATTCTTACTTTTAAAACTATTAATTAAATCTTGATCTGAAATAGGTTTCTTTCCCTCAGGCTGGACTCTTAGCAATCTAATTGTTCCATTTTTTGTACCCAGTAGCATTGAACCGTAAGTACAGTCGAACAAGCCTGGTTTAAGGATTATATTGTCATCAACCTCAACCTTTAAGACCTTTACTCTTATCCCGCCAACAAAAATATATTGCCCTGGCCACGGAAAATACGCTCTACTTTGGTTAAGTAATTCCGTAGCATTAAAGGAATAAGGGTTGAGGTGCCCATCGGTTTTTTTTAATGGTGGGAGCATAGGAAGCGAATCTTTCGTCTTGAGTTTTTCCTTCAAGGTCGCCATTATTAACCACAAGGTTAATAAAGTTATTTAATCCTGTTGCGGCTTCTTCTTTAAGCTTTTCGAAGAGAGTTTGTGAATTATCGTGTTTTTCAATGATAACATCATGTTCGTAAATGATGTTTCCAGCATCCATTTTTTTAACCATTCTTTGAATACTAACACCGGTCTTTGTTTCCCCGTTAAGTAGAGCGTATTGAATGGGAGCAGCCCCACGGTATTTAGGGAGGAGACTTGTGTGTATATTGAAAGGTCCGATTGCAGGTATCTCTAAGATTTCTTTAGATAGAAACTGAGAAAAAGCGAGGACGATAAAGAGGTCTGGCTTACATTCTAGAAGTTTCGTTTTAGCCAGATCATCTTTGTTTATATTTTCAGTTTGAATTAGGGATATTTTCTTTGAACGGGCAAAATCAGCAACAGGAGGAGACTTTAAGATTTTTCCTCTTCCGGCTGGTCTGTCTGGCATTGTAACGACGTAGCAAAGCTCGACGGAGGGATTATTTACGAGGGCATCTAGCGACGAGTTAGAGAAATCTGGAGTCCCAAAAAAAACAACGCGGTATTTCTTCATTTCTTCTTTTTCTTTTTGAGATACTTCTTCATGAGAAGGTTTTTTTTAATTAGGCTGAGCCGCTCCAAGAAAACAATTCCTTCGAGATGATCATTTTCATGTTGAATACAAACAGAGAGTAGTTCCTCTGCATTAATTTTATGGTGTTCGCCATGCCAGTCTTGAAATTTAACACTTATAGATTGAAAGCGCTTAACATCTTCATAAATACCTGGAACAGACAGGCAGCCTTCTTGATACAAGATTTCCCCTTGTTTATCTTCAATGATGGGATTGATGAAAATCAAAGGGTTAAAGTTTTTTAGAGCATACTCCATATTCCCCTCGGAGTTTGCAAACTTTTCTCTATCGTAATCAATATCCATGACAAAAACTCTTTCACTGATACCAACTTGAGGAGCAGCTAAACCAATACCAGGTGCTTGGTACATAGTATGAAGCATATCCTGGCAAAGGTTTTGAAGTCTTCGATCAAAATTCTCTACTGGCTTGGCAATTTTCTTTAAAATGGGGTTTGGGTAAGTATAAACATCAAGAGTTTCGCCATTTGGCTGGTAGTTTTCAAATGCTTCTTTGTAAGCCGGAACTTGTGATTTCATGACTGTCTTATAGCACGGGAGCACCGCACAAGTCTAATGAAGGAGGGCATTGTTTCTAGAGCTTTTGGACCACACAATACCTTTCTTGAAGACCTTCCAGCGACCTACGGGTAATGGCTCGCGTTATTTTTGAAGAGTCGTTGCCCCGCTTCCAAACTTTCCAGCACAAGGCCGTTGTGTAGCTTGTTCCGCCTTTTATTAAACTATTATGGATAAAAATAAAATCGTCCTTTTTAATTTTAGAATCATTAAGAAGAGATGGGCCAAGGATAGAGATTTCTCTTTCAAGAGCTTCGGAGACAAAAAAAGGTTTTCTGTAGTTAACGAAGATAGATGAGTTCTTGTTTGATAAGAGTAGGCTCTTTGCTTTATTTGGAACCAAGGGCAAAATTCCAAGTGGGAGGATAAAAACCCACACTAAGATTATAGGAAGTAAGTGTTTTAATATCTCCGTTTTGTAAAATTTTCTACTCGTGAGGAACGTCCAACAAGAGAATATAAAAAATACACCAAACATTCTCTCAGAATTTTGCACACTTATTTCTTTATAAAAGTAGGAATATGCCAAAAGAACCAGGCCGCTTAGAGAAATAAGGCCATAGCTGAATAGGTTTAAAATAAAATGAAACTTTTTACGCAAGTAGGGGAATGTTTCGTGACTCAGGTAGGTAGTGATAATAATTAATAGTGGAATAGAGGGAACTGCATAATGGTGTGACTTTTGTTTGGGTAAAAACCATAAGAAATAAAAAAAGAAAAAAGAAAGAAGCAAAAAAAGAATCGTATGATTTGATTTTAACTTTTTAAAATTCTGAAAAGTAGGTTTTAAAAGGAAGGGAATAAATAAGGAGAATGGTAGGGAGAAGACTACTAAACCTTGTATTACACTCTTGATTGGATAGTTTTTAGATTTAAACTTACCTAAGTTTTCTCGAATAAAAAAATAATCGAAAAATTCATATCCATATTCTATAAACGAAAGGGAAAACCAAATACTACCGATTAAAAGAGAAAGAAGGAGATAGAGAATCGTTCGTTGAAGTTGTTCCTTTTTCCTGAGGGATAAAATAAGAGAGGACGGGAAAATCATCATTAATGAAACAGGGCCTTTTATTAGCACAGAACATCCAGAGAGAAGTCCTGCGCTTAAAATGCTCTTTTTTTTGAAGATATACGAATAAGAGTAGAGAAGACCTAAGGTCGACAGATAGGTGAGGCACATCTCCATCATAAAAATACGAGAGTATTTGATAAAGTAAACAGGAATTACTAACGCCGAAAATCCCTCAATCCAATTTCTCTTAAGTTCACTCTCATACCACCTGGAAATAAAAAAAGCGGCGATCAGGCTGAATGAAAGAATTGAAAACCTTGCCCAAAAGAGGTAACTGCCGCCAAAGGTTTTGTAGAAGGGCATTGGTAACCAAAATTGTAGTGGTGGTTTACTCCAGTGGTTTTCGCCATAAATAATTGGAGTAAGAAGTTTGTTCGCCTCATACATCTCTTGGCTTATAAGGAGGTAGAACCCTTCCGTCCCTTGTCTTATGGCATCTACATTTCCAAGATCAAAAAATAGAAGTGAAAGGATAATGATGAAGAAAATGTTGGATAGTTTATGATTCATTTGAGTTGTTTGTTCTTTATAAAATAGTGAATGAGATATAAGCTAAAGATAACGGGAACAATAAAGCATGCAATAAAGGGGTTTAGGTTGCTGCTTTTACCAAGTTCAACAAAGTAACTATTAATAAGCCAATAGAAAATAACTAATATAAAAACAAAGACTAGATTTTTACCAAATGAATTCCCTCTCCGGTTTGGTTGAAAGCTACCGATAGCAGCGACAAGTCCAAATACAATACAAACAAGAGCAATTGAGAACTTCTCTAAAAGCATTACCATGTATTCATTAACATTTATCCCACCCTCATTTAACTTGCTTATATATTTATAGAGGCTAAAAACATTTAATGTCGTGATATCCGCCTCTATATCTTTAAAGTCTTTAGGCATTTCTTCGATGTCTATATTTAGATTTTTTAAAAAGCTTAACTCTGGAAATGTTGAATTAGTAAGGTTTGAAATAATATTGGCATTAAGTCCTACCCAAGCTCCGCCAACAAACTTTGCACTTTCAAGAACAACTCGCTTATCCAGCAACCCATCTTTATTATAGTAGAAAATATTGACGTCATTAAGTTGATTTTTTTGTTTATCGAATGTGGAAAAGTTGAAGAAATATCTGTCATTTTTAAACCACATTTTACCGGAGCCAATGGTGCTGGCCATTAACCCTTTAGATTTAAGGTTTTTAAATTTACTTTGACCGTTCTTTATTAAGAGGTCTTTTTTAGATTTGGCGTAAGGTTCTAGGAAGCTAGATATTCCGAATTGGATAATAGCGATTGTGCATGCGCCAATAGCTATGTCGGTCATGAAGCGCTTGCGAGAATAGCCTGAAGCAAAAATGGCGGTTAGCTCATTTCTGTTTTTGAGTTTGTTAATACTGAATAGAGAGGCGACAAGGCAGCCTACGGGCATGATAAGTTTAAATTTATCAGGAATCTCCAAAAGGTGATTAAGAATAACCTCAACTGGGGTTACGTTGCTCCTAAGAAACCCTGAAATTAGTTCAGCAACTGTAATAAGAAGAACTAAGATAATAAATGCTCCAAGGAAAAACCTGAACCATTCTTTTAATATAAGACTTCTAAGTATTGGCATCGTTATTATTTTTAGTCATAAACCAGGTTGAAGTAACAATAACTTTAAAGAGATTTCGATTAAAGAAGTTGATAATTGGAACTTGAGCGACATGAAAATAAATTGGACATAGAAAGTTATAGTACCAGGAAAAAATAACTCGAAAACTTTTATACTTCATTGACCGAGATTTAAATAGCCTTAAGTCATTCGTGATTTGAGAGTGGTTTCCAAATAGGTCAGTTGAAACAAAGCACCCCTTCGACTCTACCTGAATCCTTTCATGAGCCTGCTTAAAAGCCTTTGGGTTGTGGGCAAGCCTCTTTCTTATAAAAGTTTTAATAGTTCTGGCGTTAACGTATTGATACTTAAAGCCAATGGTGAATTTAACATATTGGTCAAGGCATCGTTTGGACTCTAGGTGTAGGTTTGGGCTACGGTCATACGCTTTAGAAAGGTCCCAGTATACATGACTTATTAAAAAAAGTTCGGCAAGATCTTTTTCAGGATTAAAGAGCTTTGGATCCAAGAGCTTTTCATCGACTTTATAATACAAAGCAAGAGCATTTAGATAACGTCCATAAAGATCGACTGCTTTGGGAATTTCATCCGCTTGAGAATACTCTTGAGCCTTTTTTAAGATTTTTAATCTCTCTTGATATACCTTGGCGGTACCTTCACTGAGCTTGCGTTCTTCCTCGGAAATGTCATCATCTTTTTTGGCCATAAACTAAAATCTGTAAGAAAGGCTAAAGCTGGTTTCCTTAATATCTTCACTAGTCTGATTTAATGCTAAGGACTCAAGAACTTGGGTATTTTTAACAGCTAATTCCATGACAAGTCTTGGCTGTAACCAACCTACCCCTGCGCCAGTACCCTTTTCCTGTAGACCTTTATCTCGATAAGTGCCAAAACGAATAAAAAAGTCGCTAAAGATTTTTAGCTGAGAAGCCGCTTTCCAGAAAACTGTTTGAGAGAGGTCTTGGTTATAATCAGCACCGGCATCAAACATTAAGGAGAAAAAACCTTTGAAAACATACTGAATACCAGCAATTGCCCTGGTTTCATCGACTTTTTCTTTAAAAGGATCATTAACAACAAAACCCATAGTAAAAGATTCGCTTAAGGCGTGGGCCACGCCAAAGTTCATTACCTTGTAGTCATTCTTTTCAAGAACATTATTTTGATTAAAAATTTCTTCTTTGAGATAGGAGAAGTTAGCACCAAAGCTAGACTTTTCGCCTATCGGCCTTGCAAAGGCACTGGAGATCTTTTGAACCTTTTGCCCGCGATAATCGACTGTATTGTAGGATAGAGAGCCACCAGTCGGCCCTTTGGAGTCACTTGCAATAATACTCATAGAACTAAACTCTTGAGTCTCTGGGACACTGCCCTGTGTTCGTGTAGAGTCAATTCCTGATCTTTGAAAAAAGATACCACCTTGGTTATAGTAAGCAATGGTTGCGGGGTTTAGAAGAGTTGCTTCATCCATTAATATACTTGCGACACCGGCCCCAGCAGTACTTTTCATCCTAGTTGTTTCAAACTTGGGTACTCTGTTATTAGCGAATGCAAAATTTGATAGCATTGCTAATAGAGAGAAGAAGAAATAAAATTTTACTTGAAAGTTTTTCATAAGACCCCGGAAGACCAAGTATTTGGCATAGGAAAAGTATAATGAAGATTAGAAAGGCCGTCATCCCCGTTGCCGGTAAGGGAACACGATTTCTTCCGGCGACGAAACAGATACCTAAAGAAATGATACCTATTATAAACAAGCCCATGATCCATTATGCGGTGGAAGAAGCAGTTTTGTCGGGTATTGAGCAGATAATCTTTGTTACAAGTTCGGGTAAGTCTGTCATTGAAGACTATTTTGATCGGAATTTAGAGCTTGAAAACTTTCTAGAGCTGAATAACAAATCTGCCTTGGCTAAAGAAATCAGTGACATAGGTCAGATGATAGAAATAACCACCGTACGACAAAAGGAACAGCTTGGCTTAGGACATGCGATAAATTGCGCTAGAGATCTTATTGGTGATGAGGCCTTTGTTGTTATTCTCGGTGATGACCTTGTTCTAAGTGAAGTGCCGGTAACAAA
>Ga0136600_1000606_pt1 | contig 18957 bp, 13 predicted proteins | sample AntRauMFilla2698_FD_104634 | JGI IMG/M metagenome (GOLD analysis project Ga0136600, IMG submission 104634) | Saline lake microbial communities from Rauer Islands, Antarctica - Metagenome Filla 2 #698 | ecosystem: Environmental > Aquatic > Non-marine Saline and Alkaline > Saline | place...
GGGACTCACTTCAGTTATGGAGTTATTTTTGTTGGAATAGTGGAATAGCTTATCTAAATCTCCAGCTAATAAATTGAACCCATTATATACATTAGCTTCTTTTTTTAAATTTAATAAATAGGTGTCATTAGTCTCTGATGATTTCAAAAAATCAAGAACCAAACTTCCACGCGATGGTGCGTTTTCATTATTACTTGAAGGATCTCGATAATTTGTGAGTGCTCCCCATTTCCCTGATTTAGTAACTCCCATCCAAGTTCCACCAGCTTTTAAATCTTTACCTGCAAGGATATTTGGATAGCTTTCATCCTCCCAAAACTTCGCTGCTCTAGTCGGTCGTTGATAGAACTCATCACGATTTGCAACAAGTATCAGTTTGTATGCTGGATGAGTTTTATAAGAAAAAGCGATTAAACACATAAAAAATCAACAAATTTGGTTTCATAAATTCCATGAATCTAAGCATATTCATGCAACCAATTCTTAAATTTGCGTATAGCTTTAAATGTTTTCTGAATCTAACAATTACATTAGAGACTTTCTTTTATTAGCAGCTGGATGTTTGGGTGTACTTTGGTTTTTTCTTAACTATAAAAGTATTGACCCTCTGGCATCAGTACAGAATAACGCACAAAAAAGTGAAGTTTTGTCAAAGGTAGACCGAGTTTTAAAATCTTGGCAGGATTACCCTAGTGATACTAAACAACGAATAAATATGCTTGCATATTCTGGTATCGTTGATTCCCTATACAGAAACTTAGGAAAAAGTGGATATAAAGAAGAGGTAATAAAATCAGAGAATAAAGAGTTCCCTTTATTTTACTGGGAAATTGAGACTTACCTCACAAAAGATTTTTATTCTGGAGGAGATTTTCTTTCAGAAGTTAAGGTTTCTCCAATGGGTGAAATCATTTCATATAATCTGAGTAATACTGCCATAATAAATACAAACCCTTACAATAAGAACGTTATTAGAGCTTCGCTAGGGTTGGATTTTGAGTTCACTGAAGAGAATAAGATTCTTGAAGACTCTCTTCTTAATGAACTATTAGATTTTCAAGTTAGTACAGAGGGTGAAAATGATTTATTGAATTTTCAAAAAATTCAGCGTTTTGCGGAGATGTTAGGGGCTCCTGAACGTGTTAAAACTCAGGATATATTTAGTCAGCAGGCTATTTGGGGTGGTAGTCCTTTTTACTTAAAAGACAGCTATTGGGATAGATATAATTTCAAAAAAGATTCTTTAGAATATAAAGAAAGTGATAACATTCGTTTCGTGCGTTTATATTTATCATCCAAGGATTCAGTGTTGGGCATGTTACCCAACTTGGAATTAGACCTTCTTCCAGCAGGTGGAATAAAAGCATTAAATGCTCAGATTAAAAAAATTGATATTCCAGTTAGACCCTATTCTGATACCGTTAGGTTAGTAACATTGTTTTCTATTTTATGTTTTGGAATCTGGCTCATCTCTGTTTTTTATCTCAGGATTAAAGCAAAAGCAATAGATACACAGCCTGCATTTGTAGTTTCTGTATTGGCTGGTTTTATGGTTTCTTTCTCACAAATTCTAAGACTGATTAATAACTTAGAATTCAATTATGAGTCATTTAAGAGTATAGATATTACCCAGGAATTATTTTTAATCGGGCTATTAGGTGCTATCAGTTCAGTAGTATTTTTTGTACTTACTTCGGTTAGTGATTCAGTAACTCGGCAACATTGGCCTGAAAAAGTGAAGGCTTGGGATCTGGCTAGAAGAGGCTTCTTTAAGAATAAGCCAGTTGGCAGATCTGCAATCTATGCCTTATGCATTTCAGGAATAATGATAGGTCTGTGGACACTTTTTATTCAACTAATACCGAATGCGTATTTATCAGCACAAATAGATCTCAAATCTTCCATTTATTTATTTCCCTCTGTTGCAGTATTGATGATCAATATGCTGGCAAGTATAGTGCTTGTTATTTCATCATTTATGATCTTAGGAAATCAGTTTTTGGCACTAACGAAAAAGTCTTGGGTCATACCAATAATAAGTGGATTCATCTTTATAATAATATTAGAACCATTTGTTTCAATTACTGTAAACCCATTCAATATTTCATTACTGATGAATTTTTTGATTGGCGTAGGATTTGGGCTCTTCTACATCAGATTCGGTTTTTTAACATTAGTTCTTTCGGTATTTATTTTTCTAGGCTTTTTTACAACTAAAAATGGATGGGTAATTCAGAATTCTCCAGATGCGAACACCTTTTATATGTTTATTGGTATTTTAATAAGTACGGGTGGAGTTGGGTTTTTCTTCGTTCAAAGGGGAAGTGAAAAGAAAGACTTACCTGATTATACTCCAGGTTATTTAGAAGATCAGGCTAAAGAGCAAAGAATGAACCAAGAGCTTGAAATTGCACAGTCCGTTCAAAAAGCATTCCTGCCTTCTAGAGTTGTGCAGCTAGAAGGGATTGATATCGCAGGAGTTTGTGAGCCAGCACAAGAAACGGGTGGCGATTATTATGATATGATCTCACTTGGTAAAAATAGGATGGCAATAGCTATCGGTGATGTAAGTGGAAAAGGTATACAAGCAGCTTTCTACATGACGTTTGTTAAAGGTGTATTGCATAGTTTAAGTGCGCTAATTTTATCCCCTCTAGAACTGCTAAACCAGTTGAATAGATTATTCAAAGAAAATGCTACAAGAGGAACTTTTGTAACCATGATATATGGAATTCTTGAAGCAGATAAGAGGACATTTACATTTGCTAGAGCGGGTCATAACCCAATGCTGATAATCAGAGCCAATGGAGATACGGAATGGGTGCAATCAAAAGGAATTGGAATAGGGATAACAAATAGTCTTTTATTTTTGAAAGGAACGGAAGAATTTGAGTTAAAGCTTAAAGAAGGTGACGTTGCAGTACTTTATACAGATGGAATTACTGAGATGCTAGATATAAGCAATCAATTTTATGGGGAAGATAGATTGGAAAAAATCGTAAAAGAAGAGCGTAAACAGGGTTCTAGTAAGATATTAGATACAATAATAAGTGACGTTACAGAGTTTAAAGGAGTAGCAAAACAACATGATGATATGACTTTGGTTATCATAAAAGCTGATGCATCAGTAAACAAATAGTTTTGTATATTTAATTATGAAATTCTTACAAACAATAGTGCCGTTTTTATTAAGCCTTTTATTATTCACCAATGCTTTTTCACAGGATACAGCTGTTGATTCAAGCGTAGATTGGAAATCGCTTGAAGAAGCACAAATCGAGGCAAAAGCTACAGGAAAAAAAGTACTCATTTTTGGATACGCAGATTGGTGTACATACTGTATGAAAATGAGAAAGGAAACCTATCCCTCTGATAATGTTCAGAAGTCTCTAAATGAAAATTATATACCTGTTCAGTTAAATGGAGAGTCAGAGGAAGAGGTGGTTTTTAATGGCGAAACTTTCAAATCAGTTGAGTTAGCTAGAAATCTCAGATTAACATCTTTTCCTACCCATTACTTTCTGGACTCTGAAGGAGAAATTATTGGAGCACAGCCGGGCTTCCTTCCATCAGATGTGTTTTCGCCGCTAATGGATTACATTTCAGATGATTTATTCGGTGAGGTTACTTTCTTAGAGTACATGGAAAGTAAAGGTATAAAGTTAGAACAAGAGTAAGTTATGGGAATTGGTCTTAGCCAATCTGTAGAAGATTACCTCAAAGCTATATATCTATTAGAATTTGACAATGAACCGGCTACAACTAATAATATAGCTGAAGCGCTTTCTGTTTCATCAGCCTCTGTTACAAACATGTTTAAGAAGCTGGCCAAACTTAAACTTATAAATCATAAGTCTTATCAGGGAGCTGAACTAACAAGTGCTGGCGAAAAGATTGCACTTGAAGTAATACGTCATCATAGATTATTGGAATTATATCTTAAAGAAATGATGGGTTACTCCTGGGATGAAGTGCACGATGAAGCGGAGAAATTGGAGCATCATATCTCCGAACAGTTTGAAGATAAAATAGCTGAATTGCTGAATAATCCGACCCATGATCCCCATGGTGATCCAATCCCTTCAAAAGATGGAATAGTACCAGAAATGGCATCATTAGCAATAACTGATGCTGAAGAGAACAACTCTTACATAATAGGGCGAGTAAAAGATCAGGATCCCGAGCTATTAAGGTATCTCGAGAAGAGTGGAATAATACCAGGTGTAAAACTCACAGTATTAGAAAAAGCTCCATTTGATGGTCCTGTGAAAATAAAACTAGAAGACAAGGAAACTACAATCGGAAACTCTGTAGCTAAAGGTGTTTATCTGATAGATAATTAATTCCACTCAGAAAAATTATCACTTAAAAAATTCACTAGTATTTCAATAATTATCTAATATTTAGTTCCTAAAATTTGTAGTAAATGCTTTTAATTTAGCCTTGACTAAATATAAAATTAGTTTTAGTTTAAAAGGTCTTTTTAAAACAAATTTCTAGTTTGTGAAATATATTAGATCATATTTTTGGGTCAGTATAATTAATTTTTTCCTAATTGGAATTAGCTATTCTCAGTCCAATATTGGATCAATTAAAGGAACGGTTACTCATAATGGGAAGCCACTTGCAGGAGTAAATGTTTCTATACTAAGTATAAGCAAAGGAACTTTGGTTGATTCAATAGGAGAATACGAAATTAAGAATATCTCAACTGGTTCATATATTATTCGAGCATCTTTCTTAGGTTTTAAAGAAAACAAGCAACAAATAACTGTTAATAAGAATGAGACTATTACAGTTAATTTTAAAATGGTAGAGACTTCATTCGAACTTGGAGAAATAGTAGTTACAGGTACCATGCGCGAAACCTATGTAAGAGACTCCCCAGTTAAAGTAGAAGTGGTGAAAGTAAAGCAATTAAGTCGAGGAAAGACAAGCTCAAACTTTATGGATTTAGTAGGTAGCATAAGTGGTGTTTCCACTCAGCTTAATTGTGGTGTTTGTGGAACTAATGCTATACGAATAAATGGTGTGGAAGGACCGAATACCGTTGTACTTATTGATGGAATGCCAATAATGGGTGCGCTAGCATCCGTATATGGATTAAATGGAATCAGCCCTTCAATTATTGATAAAGTTGAAGTGATTAAAGGTCCTCAATCTACATTATATGGTACTCAGGCATTAGGTGGTGTCGTAAATATTATAACAAAAAATCCTGATAATACTCCTTCTTTGTCTGCATCTGTTTATGGGAAAAGCATTACTCAGGAAGGAAGTATAAATCTTGCTGCAACTCCCAAAATGGGACGTTTTAAAGGATTTATAAGTGGTGATTTAAGCCGTAATGAGCATTTTTTTGATAATAATAACGATGGATTTAATGATCAGCCTAATCAAACCCGAGTAGCTATATTCGGGAAAGCAGTACTTAGAAGTAAAGAAGGAGAACAAAGATTTAATATTGCTGGAAAATATCTAAATGAGAACCGAACTGGAGGTGTACGTAATTTTAACGATGAAATACGTGGGTCTAGTCAAATATATGGTGAATCAATTTATACTAGACGTGCAGAATTATTATCAGAATTTAGACCAGCAAGATTAAGTGAGCGATTACGCATTAATACCGCTTTAACGTATCATACACAGGATAGTTATTACGGGAATACATACTATGTTGCTAGTCAAAATATTGCTTTTGGTCAGCTTTCTTGGGATCAATCCGTGTCGAACAATTTTAGGCTTCTAACAGGAACAACTCTCAGATATGAGACTTATGATGATAACACCCCTGCAACGTCCAGTGGTTCAGCTTTACGTTTCATACCCGGAGTATTTACACAAGGCGAGTACGGTATAGGTAATTTTAAGTTACTTGGAGGTTTAAGGGTCGATCATCATATAGAGCATGGTTTCGTATATGCACCAAGATTTTCAGTAAAATATAGTCCGAATAATTTAACAACATTAAGAGCTAGCGCTGGAACAGGTTTCAGAGTCGTTAATATATTTACAGAAGATCATGCCGCATTAACTGGTTCTAGGGAGGTTGTTTTTAACGAAGATCTTAACCCTGAACAATCACGAAGTATAACAGCAAGTATAGAGAAGATTTTTACATTTGGAGTTAATCCCATGACAATAAGTATAGACGGTTTCTATACTCAATTCTCAAACCAGATTATTCCTGACTATGACCAAAATCCTAACTTGATTGTATATGAAAACTTAAATGGATTTTCGGTTACCCAAGGTTTTTCAATAGGTTTGAATCAAAATTTTACTGTAATACCATTCAGTTACAACGCTAACTTTACCTTAATGGATGTATATACTGATGAAAATGGAACACAAGAAGCAATTGCTTATGCACCAGACTTCTTGGGTAATTTTGGGCTAAGTTATGAACTAAGGGATATTGAAGCTTCTATCAATTATTCGGGAAGCTTGGTGGGGTCAAAACGAATGCCAGATAACTACGTAAATGATTTTGGTCGTAATCGGCAATCTCCTGTTTTTGCAACCCACGATATCAAAATTACTAAAGAATTTAGCAGCGTTAATGATCCCTCTGGTATAGGTATTGAAGCTTTTTTATCAGCTGAAAACATTTTTAATTTTACTCAGCAGAGTCCGTTAGTTGATGCCTCAACACCTTTTAGCGACACTTTTGATACAATTTATACTTGGGGTCCAGTTGTAGGGCGTACGATAACACTTGGTGCAAGACTTAACTTACGTTAAAAATTCTACAATGAATATTGAATTACAGTTTTCCAAAGTGTTTCTCTTTAAGTTTATTGTATCTCTATTTCTAATAGGGATTTTGAACGTAACACAAACAAAAGCACAACAAGAATTATATTGGTATTCTTTTGAGGAGGCTATAGTTATTGCAGAATCAACAAATCGACCGATTTTTGTGGACGTTTGGGCCCCATGGTGTGGTTGGTGTAGAAAAATGAAGCTAGATGTATACCCAGCTTTATATGGTCACTTTACTGAAGATTTTGTATTAACTCGTCTTAATAGAGATGATAACGAAACAAGTCGATTGTATAAGGATAGACGAATTACTTCTATGCAATTGGCCAAACTGCTGAAAACAAAAACAATTCCGGCAATAGTAATCTTAAATTCAAAAGGGGAATATCTATTAGATCTATCAGGATTTATGGAGATAGATCAATTAGATCCTATTTTAAAATATATTTCATCAAAATCTTATTTGAACCAAACTTTTGAGGACTTCAAAGGAAATATTATCAGCCAAGGGAATTACCGACCACAAGGTGAATGATTGTTAATACAAGCGCTGGTTTTATAAAAGTCTTACTATTCTACCCAGTCAGCGATAAATACGTTGGTTGATCTAGTTCCACCATTATTTCTATTTGAAGAGAAAACTATTTTTTCTCCATCATTAGAAAACATAGCAAAAGAATCGAATGTATCATCGTAAGTAACTTGCTCAAGCCCAGTACCATCTGGATTTATCATAAATAAGTTAAAAGGAAATCCACGTTGTGTATTGTGGTTGGATGAGAAAATGATTTTTTCACCTGATGGATGAAAGAAAGGAGCCCAGTTAGCATTACCAAGTTCAGTTATCTGACGCATATTGCTTCCATCAACATTTACTAAAAACAATTCCATATTTGTTGGCTCAACCATCCCTTCAGCAAGAAGCGATGTATATTTTTCAACTTCTTCATCTGTTTTAGGACGAGATGCACGAAAAATTAATTCAGTTCCATCCGGGGAAAAGAATGCTCCTCCATCATATCCAAGCTCGTCTGTAACCTGAACAACATTTGATCCATCAATATCCATAATAAATAATTCCAGATCGCCTGTTCTCATAGAAGTAAACACAATTTTTGTACCATCTGGTGAAACAGTGGCTTCAGCGTCATATCCGGGTGTGTTAGTAAGTGTATCAATAACTTCACCATCAAGATTTGCTCTAAAAATATCATAGCCTTCATAAATTGGCCAAACGTACGCACCGCCTGCTCCACGTTCAGGTACTTCAGGGCAAGCTATGTCAGCCATATGTGTTGAACCATAGACAATAGTTTCATCAGGTAAGAAATAAGAACAAGTTGTTCTTCCTAGTCCAGTACTAATTATCGGCGCTTCGAATCCAGGTTCATTTTCTTCAGCATCCATGTAGTAGATTTGGTCACATTCTACTCCCCATTCAGGATTATTTGCTTGAAACACCAATTTTGTATTGTCATAACTCCAATAAGCTTCAGCATTATCACCACCAAAGGTAAGCTGCTTAATATTCTTTAAATGAGTTTCATTTTCATAGCGCAACGGATCTGGCTGTTCGGTACAATTGAGTATTAATAATGCGAGGATAAAAAGTGAGTAATATGATTTCATAAATATGTAAGTGTAAAATTCGAGCGCAAAAATACTACTTAATTATGAAGATTTTATGAAGAAAATGAATATAGACTATTTTAATTATCAGAAAGTAATATTCAATCCTGCCGTTATCATTTGAGGGAGTCCAGGACGAACCCCTGCTGGTCTTCTAGAAACGATGTAGGTTTCATTTGTGAGATTTCTGATGTTTGCAAAAACATTCGCTTTTTCAGTGATATCATACCCAAAAGCTATATCAAGTAATAAGTATGAGTCGGTAGATTCGTTACTTTGTATTGTTCCTTGTCCTGCTACAGTTCTCATGCCAGAAGTCCCATATGTAGTTATATTTACCAAGAACTTATTATACAAAGCGTCAATACTTACATTGGCCTGGTGTCTTGGTAAGTAAGGTATAAAGTCTCCATTTTCAACATTTCCCCATGTGGAATTATTACTCTCGAAACTATTCTGGAATGTTGCTTGTGTGAATGTATAATTTGCATTAACAGGTAGTCTTAGAGTGGTACTTTTAGGTAGTAGATCATATTCTACAGAGAATTCGGTACCAAACACATTAACTTCTCCAGCGTTAAATTGTTTGTTAGACCCAAAACCCCCTCCAGCGGCAAGGTCTGTACCAAGTAGATTATTGTATTTGTTAAAGAACACTACCGTTTCCAAGTTTAATCTATCGTAATTAAATCTAGTTCCAAGTTCATAGTTTACACTATTTTCAGAATCTGTATTGGCATCAGAACTGGGACTTGGAGGAGCAAATCCTTTATGTATGCCACCAAAAATATTTACATGTTGTGAAGCTAAAAAGCTAATTCCTAATCCCGGTACAAATACGTCTAGTTCATTTTCTTTTATTGATAAATCAATTTCGGACCTTTCAGTATCGTTTTTACCATAGTCCATTCTATTTAGCTCAATGTGTTCATAACGTATTCCTGGTGTGACTATCCATTTATCAAAACTAATCTTATTCTGAAGAAATACAGCAAGCGCATTTGCACTTTCAATTCGGTTACTTTCTGTCCCTGGAGTACCTTGGCTGGTTAAAACTAGAGTACCGTTTTGCATTCTATATCCATCAACCCATTGGAATCTATCCATGGCATCTTCGTGGTAGCGAATTCCTAATTCTAACTCAGAACTTGAACCACCAAGGTTAAAACTAGATCCTAGAACAGACTGAATTCCTCTAGAGTAGTACTCTCTGTTGTTTGCTTTCACTGAAAGTGCATCGTTAACACTATCACCACCCCTTAAAATATCAATAGAAGCTTCGTTATCATTTGGATTTGAAAGAAGTGAACTAATACCTATTCCACTAACCTGATCTAGTTTATACCAGTTTCGATTAACGTCGTTTCGATAGATAGTAGTTGTGAAATCAAGATTACTACTGAATTGAGCAAAATGACGAAGAGACAGCTGAGTTTGAACAGCATCCATTTCATCAACCTGGGATCCTGAATATCGGCGAAATGGATCTGCTTGAAAATCAGTATCTGTTAATCCTAAATAAGTCTCATTTGACAGCTCGTCGTAATATCCAATCTTAAGTTCTAATTTTTGATATACATTTGCGGATGAATTGGTACGTAACATAAATTTTCCTACAAAATCTTTCACATCAAAACCTGTACTTTCTCCTGAAACAAGATTTTTAAAACCATCATTTTTCATTTGAAATGTCTCTAATAAAAAACCGAAATTCTTGTATGTGTTACCGACTGTAGCGTGAAATTTACTAGAACTAAATTCACCGGCACTTAGCTCTGCTTTACCCGCAAGCTCATAGGGTATTCTTGTGGAAATAAGATTCAAAGCACCGCCAGTAGTTTGTGGTCCATACTTAACCTGTGATGAGCCCTTTCGTATTTCGATGGAGCTCATTCTTCCTATAGAAGGAAAATAATATGCAGCTGGTGCAGAATAGGGAGCAGGAGCAATCAAAATCCCATCCTCCATAAGTGTAATTTTAGAACTTCTTTCTACACTGGTTCCTCTAAGTCCAATGTTTGGACGCAATCCAAAGCCATCTTCTTCTTGAATATTTACACCACTAACACTTCTTAGAACTCTGTTAATATCACTATAATTTTGTTTTTGAAGAAATTTTGAACTTATATACGTTGCAGATCCGGGAGTTTTATCTACCCATGCAGGCTTTCCTAATACTGTAATTCTCTCCATGATTACTTTATCATAAATATCAAGAGAATCAGAATTTTGCGTTTGAGCGAGTGTGTTAGTGAGAAATAGAAAAGAAGAGAGTATTAGCAATGTTATTTTGGGCATCAATCATGAATTTTTATTTAGAACGATTCTAAGCTAAGGACTTTTTGAATTCTCCTCAAGCTTTATATAGAATAAATCTAAATAAAATTATTCTTCAAGATTCCCAGTGGATAAGTGTTCAAATAATTGAGCAAAAATATTTTTCCCAATTTTTATAAATCGCTCCTGATTCCCCATAGCTAAATATCCCAGCACTGAGCGAAGCTCTCTTAATAAAGCGGGTGGTTTAGTAATTAATGAATCTTCTTTTATGATATAATCCCAATCTAACCGCTTTTGAAACTTTACCCCAGCTTGTACCATCGACATATAATAAATATTCGCCATTAAGCCGTAGCCTATAGTCGTGGGATGTAAACCATCGAGGCTAAAAATTCCACCTTTAACGATTTTATTTTCCTTATTTAATCTTAGAAATTCAGTATTTAATAAGGCTTCATTATTTTCATTTACTAAGTGAACTGTATCTGGATTTCGTTTGAGCGCTTTCACAAAATCTTTGGGATAACCTCGAAGTAATTCTCCTCCCAATCTGCGGTTAGCCATTCCAGCTACATTACGAGCAACTGGTACAACAATCCAATCATATTCAGCAGCAACTTTTTTAATAATTACATTGAATTCATCTACTGCAAGATCAATTTGAATTGCTTCGTCTTTTGTCAAAAAGGGATGCTTTTCAGGATCAAAATCATCATCCCATGTCCAAAAACGAGTATAGTAATCAAAGTAACCAAGTGCTTTTTTTGATAAGATTGAATTAACTCCTCGAATTACCGGAGGAATGGTTGGATAAGGAATAGTAGGTACAAAAACTCTTTTGGCTCCTATTTTAGAAATACGTTTTGCAAGTTCTCGGTATTCCAGCTCAAAATGTTCTGGACGATAAATGGAGTGTTTTCGATTCGGTGTAAAAGCGGTAAGATCCTCAAGTTCTGACCAGACCAATTTCAGATTAGCCACAGCACCAAGTGCATTATTGTGTCCCAGACAAACGATTAGATTTTCAATACCTCCGTCATCTTGTAATGTCTTAGCGTTATCAATCTGAGAATTCTCTTGGTACTTACTTTCAAGTGTTGGATTAAGGACCAACCTTGAGGTTGTGTATTTTGCGTGTTCAGGCAATACTCCAAATACAGAAAAGCTTTCTTTGTTATCTGCTATGTATTCTCGACTTTTTCGCTCATTTACTATCCATGAATCATTTATTGCAAAGCCCCAAACAGCTTGATTGTGGTAAGGTTGTGATCGTTCAACCTGTAAGTTTTTCATACCACCTTCCCAATACTTCTTAATCCGCTTTAAGGTTTTAAAGGTATGCGTGGCTGCAGGTACATATTCTGTCCAATCGATTTCACTTCCAAATTCATCCGAAAGGCCACGGACAAGAACTTCTAAATTTATTGGTATTCCTGCTTGGGCGGTAAAATTTGGCTGATCAAATTGTGGAGAAGGTTCAAAACATCTTGCTAAGAAAGACGGATAATTAATATCAGTGCGATAGATGCCGCCATTATTAAATCCCTGGGAGAGGCTATCTCCTATAACAACAAGCTTATGTTTTGGATCTTTTTTTCTAAACATGATTACAGGAAATTGCGACTAATTAATGAGATCACAAAATGAAATTTTAAATGCCACGGAATCCCTAAAGCACGAAATCTGTAAGTAGGTATGTGACGAATAAACTTACTCACTTACCTACATAATGCTTATTTTCATTTAAACTTTAATAACCACATAATCTTCGTGATTTTGTGCCTTGGTGGCAAAAAATAAACACTATGAAAAACAGACTTCAAGAATTCAGAGAAAAAAGAGAAGAACTAAATGACAAAGCTTTAAACGCTGGTCATTTGGGAATAAAACGTTTCTTTAACATGGATTCTAATACCTATCGTGATGGAGCATTAGATGCTAAAACAAAAGAACTGCTTGGATTGGTTGCATCATCTGTCTTGCGATGTAACGATTGTATCGACTACCACCTTGAACAATGCGCTAAAACAGGCTCAACTAAAGAAGAATTACTTGATGCAATGAACGTAGCTCTTATCGTTGGTGGAAGCATAGTAATTCCGCATTTGCGAAGAGCTGTAGAAACAATTGAGATGTTAGAAGAAGAAGGGGCATTTGAATAACCAATAATGAGTATTCAATATCCAATCAGGATTATGATGATATAGTGGATACTGTTTATTGGAAATTGAACGTTGGTTATTGAAGTTTTACCAAGGTACAACCTGCACCACCAAAATCTTCATTCGCTAACTTAAAGCTTTTCACATCCGATCGCTCGTTCAGATAAGAATGAATTTGATCTTTAAGGATTCCATCTCCTTTACCATGTACAAGTTCAACCTGATTCATTCCTCTAAAAATGGCTCGGTCAAGATAGTGCATCACTTCGTCTAGGGCTTTATCAGCTCGCATACCTCGAAGGTCAATAGAGGGTTTAATTGTTTCTTTAAGGGAAGAATTGCCCTGAATTATACCTGAAGTACGTGTTTTTTGTTTCTTTTTTTTCTGAACTTCAACCTTTACAAGATTTTGATATTTTGTCTTCAAACGAAGTCCGTCTGCCTGAACGATAGCTTGGTTTCCTTGTACTTCAGCTAACTCTCCGGTTGTATTCCCATCTAAAAAGCGGACATGATCACCTAAAGAAGGTGGTTTTTCAGATTTCCGGAATCTTGCTTCACGCTGTTCTTTAATTTCATTTAATGACGACTCAATTGAAGCTTTTTCGCGATCAATTCCAGATCTAATAGATTTAAGATCTTTCTTGCCAGTCTTTTTTTCTTCAACGATTCTCTCTACAGCTTGTTCAACTTTACGGTTCGCCTGATCCATAATTGATTTAGCTTCTGTAAGAGCTTTTTGGCGGATTTTCTCTTTCTCTTTATTAACACCATCCAGCTTATTCAGGTACCGATTTCGATCAGCTTCGGCTTTAGATTTCAGATTATGAAATTTTGCTCTTAGTTCTTCCGCTTGTTGTGTTTTTGTTTCTAATTCAGTTATCAAAGACTCCATTTTGTCTTTAGCTTCCCCAAGAAGTGTTCGGGATCTATCAAGAATTTCCTGTTTAATATTCATTCTTTGAGCAATTTCAAACGCATAACTACTTCCTGGAATCCCTTTTTTAAATTTATAGGTGGGCGAAAGTGAAGCTTGATCAAATTCCATAGATCCATTCACAGCGTTATCATGCTCGTGAGCAAATACTTTTAAAGAACCGTGATGTGTGGTTACAATGACTTTACATTCATTACGTAACAAATGTTCAATAAAAGATTGAAACAAAGCCCCACCTTCTTCTGGATCTGTTCCAGCAGCAGCTTCATCTATTAACACTAAGCTCTTTGGAGAGAAATTATCTAAGGTTTCTTGCATCCATTTTAAACGTGATGAAAAAGTACTAAGATCATTCTCTATAGACTGATCATCTCCAAGATCAACAAAGAAACCATTAAAGATGGGAAGTTCTGATGTTGGATCAGCTGGAATTGCAAACCCTGATTGAACCATAAGTGAAGAAATCCCAACTGTTTTCATAGCAACTGATTTTCCTCCTGCATTAGGTCCCGTTATCATCAGGCAGAGTTCATCTGAACTTAATTGGAGATTTAAAGGTATAACACTCTCTCTATCTTCTTTCTTAAGACCAATATTCTTTAATAATAGATTCGTATTAAAAGCATGCTTTAATTTTATGTTAAAGTCAGGGGATATAATTGGAATCTCAGCATCCATTTTAATTGATATTTTTGCTTTTGCAGCAATTACATCAATTTGAGCCAGTGTCTTCGCATTCTGACTTAAGTACTCTGAGTTTTGCCGAACGTGATTGGTTAACTCTCTAAGAATACGTTCAATTTCTTGCTGCTCTTCCACTTCAAATTGTCGGATTTCATTATTTAAGTGAAGCGCTTCAACAGGCTCCAGATAAACGGTCTGTCCGGTTGCAGATACATCATGAATAAAGCCCTGCATCTTTCTCTTAAATTCAGCTTGAATTGGAATTACCATTCTTCCATTGCGAATAGTTGCTCCTTCATCAGAGCTCATTCCATCTTTATTAGCTTGGCGCATTAACCGGTTTATAGTAGTTCGGAGATCGTTTTTCTTCGAATTTAATTTTTTACGAATGGATTTTAACTCTGGGCTGGCATCGTCTCTTAATTCCCCATTTTCAGAAACTTTTCCCTTGATTGAATTTTCAAGGTCTTGCAAAGGAATTAACCCACCACAGATCATAGCAAGTGTTGGATTATCTTCTTTTTTATGATGTACAAACTTTTTGACAAGACGAGTAGCTTTACAAAGCTTTAAAATATCAGAAAAAGCATAGAGTGGAATTAAACTTCCTTGTGCTCGAGCCTTTTTTAAATAGTCTCTTATATCTGGCATTTCACCAAGTGGAAAGGGATCAGGATCCAATAAGATTTTCATCATTTCTTTAGTCTGCTCAAGTAGATCTTCAACAGTTTGTCTATGATTTGATGGATGTAACTCTTCCAGCAGTTCTACACTTATATTAGACTGCGCTTGCTGTATTGCAGCAATACGAAGTTGTTCGTAACCAAGTTTTTCTAAAAGTGATGCAGGATAAAGCTTCATGCGAATATTTGGGAAATTAACCTTAGGTTGAATCAACCAAAGATAACTCTAAATCAGTCCGGTATGAAACTTCGAATTTTTCAAGTAGATGCGTTTACAGATTATGTATTCGGTGGAAATCCTGCCGCAGTTTGTCCGTTAAAGGAATGGTTAGATGACAGTATCATGCAAAATATTGCACTCGAAAATAATCTCTCTGAAACAGCTTTCTTCACCAAAAAAGGAGAAGAATATGAATTACGGTGGTTTACACCTGAAGTAGAAGTCGATTTATGTGGGCACGCAACATTAGCCACAGCACATGTTCTATTTGATCATCTCGGTTATGATAAAGATGAGATTCATTTTCAAACAAAAAGTGGTTTATTGATTATAAGTAAAGAGGGAAATCGGTTATTAATGAATTTTCCTACGGATGAGATGCCATCCATTGAGCCACCAGCTGTTTTATTCCAAGCTTTGGGAACTCGATCAGATCATGTATTTAAAACAGATGATTATATGGTAGTACTGGATACAGAAGACGAGGTACGTGATTTAAATCCTGATTTCAGGATTCTTTCGGAAGTTAATGCTCGAGGAATAATAGTAACAGCTCCAGGAGATGAAGTTGATTTTGTATCACGATTTTTTTGTCCCGGCGTTGGTATTGATGAAGATCCGGTGACAGGTTCCGCACATACCAAACTTACTCCCTATTGGGCAAAGAGATTGAACAAAGATATTCTTGAAGCGCGACAGATCTCGGAACGAGGCGGGAATTTAACCTGTCGTTATAAAGGAAATCGAACAGAAATTTTAGGTAATGCAAGGACATACATGATTGGGGAGATAACTTTTTAATGAGTTTTGAGATATTATTATTAATCGGATTGATTGCCGGTATTGTTGCAGGTTTAATGGGTGTAGGTGGGGGAATTATTTTCACTCCTGTTCTTTATTTCTTATTTGATGAAGCTGGAATCCAAGAACCAGTACTATGGACAATAGCATCAGGATTGTTCTGTACTTTTATTGCAGCCTTGGGTGGTTCTATTCGTCAGTATGTTCAGAAAAACTTCTATTTAAAAGAGGGAGTTATTCTAGGATTGTTAGGTATGATAGGAATATATCTTGGTAAGTTAGTAATAACATCTTCTTACTATAACAGAAAGCAATTTGCGGTTTTCTTTAGTCTGATGTTGTTTTATGCGGCTTACATGCTATTTAAACGTGGCTCTGACAAGAGTGATGAATTCAAGCGAGAATATAAAAACGTTGGTTTCAAAGCTGGATTAATAACAGGTGGCGTTGGTGGGTTTGTAGCCTCTTTAGCTGGTGTTGGTGGCGGAGGAATAATGGTACCAATATTGAATCTCTTTTTTAAGCAACCCTTTAAAAAAACAGTAAGTGTATCTCAATTAGGGATGGTTATCATGGTTTTTTCGGGATGGCTGCAACTTGCTCTCTTAACACCAGAAGGAATTGGTATAACTGAATACACAATAGGCTTTGTAGATTTTGGAGCGGCGCTTCCTCTATCAATTGGAGGTTTAATTGGAGGTTTTGGTGGAGCTTTACTAAACCAAAAAGTTAGAAGAGATTTATTACAATGGGGATTCTCACTTCTTGCTATAATTATGGCTTCAAGATTACTTTGGAGTGTTTTCCTAAAATGAAATCATGAAAATAGGTTATATCACAAAAGAAGATCCTACTGATCTAAGCGCTTACTCAGGTACTCATTATTCTATGTACGAAGCTCTGAAGAATGAGTTTGAAGAAGTTGTGCAACTTGGACCTATAGATCATTGGTATAAATATGTAGCCAAGCTAAAAGGAAGGCTAAAAACCTTAGGAACTGATAAAGTTTTTAAGTTTCAATACGATATTGAATTAGCAAAAAAGCACGCGAAAATTTTAGATGAAAGAATTCATCAGTTAAACCCCGATGTACTCATTGGTTCATTAGTGAGCCCAGAAGTGGCGTTTCTAAAAACTAACATTCCACTTTACTTAACAACAGACGCTACATTCCCATTACTTCAGGATTCATACAAAAGTCATTCAAATTTATTTCCTGAATCTATTAAAAATGCGATGATTTTAGAAAGGCAAGCTTTTAAGAAAGCAAAGAAATTGATTCTGCCTTTGGAATGGTTAGCTGAATCGGCTAGAAATCATTACAGGGTTCCGGATGATAAAATCAACGTAATTCCTTATGGTCGGAATCTATCTGTAGAGGTGGGTGATATCAATGAATTTATTCAAAAACGTACTCTTGATGATGAAGTCATTCTTTTATTTGTAGGAGTTCGATGGGAAGAAAAGGGAGGTCCAGAAGCTGTTAAGATTGCCGAATTACTAATTGAACTGGGAATAAAAACAAAGTTGATAGTAGTGGGTTGTAATCCAGCTATAGACAAAGACTTTATTGATGTTGTAGGTTTTCTGGATAAACAACACCCAAAAGATGTAGCAAAATTGGAAGAGCTGTATAAAAAAGCATCATTCTTTATACTTCCAACGAAAGCAGAATGTATAGGAATGTCATTGATAGAAGCCGCTTCAATCGGATTGCCAGCAATAAGCACGAAAGTCGGAGGTGTTCCAGAAGCAGTACTGCACCAAAAAACAGGACTGATTTTTGATGTCGATGAGAATCCCCAGAATATTGCAGAAGCCATAAAAGTGATATGGTCTAATATTCCACAATACGAAGATATGAGCGTATCTGCATATCAGCATTATGCCGATAATATGAACTGGGAAAATTGGGCTAAAGAGGTAAGGAGAATTATTTCGTCTGAAACTACTTAGCGATTGTTTTACCTCGTGGCGAGCCTTCACGAATTGCTAACTGTCCACAGCCTGCATCGATGTCATCTCCACGACTTCTACGGACTGTTGCTCTTACATCGTTCTTGGCTAACTCTTTCATAAAACTGTCTAATCTTTCTTCACGAGCTCTGTGGAGAGCTACACCAGCTACGTTGTTATACATAATGATGTTCACCTTACTTGGAGCCCACTTGACAATTCTGGATAGATTTCTGGCATCTTCTTTTGAATCATTGAATTCATCAAACAAAAGGTACTCATACGTTAAAGCTCGTTCTGTTTTTCGATAATAATGTCGAACAGCGTCTTCTAAACTTTCTAAGTTCATGGAACCATTGATAGGCATAATCTTATCACGCTTTTCGTCAGTTGCCGCATGAAGTGAGATCGCAAGATTGAAAGGCTCTTCATCATCAGCGATCTTTTTGATTTGTTTTGAAAGGCCAACAGTAGAAACAGTAATCCTTTTTGGTGATAGTTCAATTCCAAGAGGATCAGATATTATCGAAGCTGAATTCACAACAGCTTTATAATTATGAAGAGGTTCACCCATCCCCATATAAACGATATTAGTTATCTTTTTATCGTACTCTTTCAAAGATACCTCGTTTATGTACTGTACCTGATCAACAACTTCACCATGGCTTAAATTTCTAAAAAACCCCATTTTTCCCGTAGCGCAAAAAGCACAGCCAAAAACACAACCAACCTGAGATGAAACACAAACTGTTAACCGGTTAGCGACTCCATCATCATAGAAATCAGGGATTAAAACAGCTTCAACTTTATAATCTTTATCTTCATCTGCGAGCTTAA
>Ga0136600_1000607_pt1 | contig 18956 bp, 18 predicted proteins | sample AntRauMFilla2698_FD_104634 | JGI IMG/M metagenome (GOLD analysis project Ga0136600, IMG submission 104634) | Saline lake microbial communities from Rauer Islands, Antarctica - Metagenome Filla 2 #698 | ecosystem: Environmental > Aquatic > Non-marine Saline and Alkaline > Saline | place...
CCTACCTTCAACTGCACCATGCTCTTCAAATTCACCAGCAAGAGCAATATCAACATTACTTTTAATCGTCATTGTAATATCACTGGCTTCTTTGCGAAGCCATAAACGAACATTGGTCTTTTTATTTTTTGTATCCTTAGATATATCGCACAGAGTGCGTAGATTGTGCATCATACTCTCGCTAAACCCATTAGGTTTATCAACTCCACTTTCAAGCTGCACCAAACCTCTCTGAATATTGTCAATAACAACAGGATTTACGGGTGTTGCTGTCGGGTAAAACCCAACAAGGTTACTTCCCTTTTTTACCTGAACAGACCATTGCATGGTCTTATCTGGGTCAACTTGTCTATGACCACTATTAAGCAAGGCAGAAAGCGCGTTCAATGCCTTTGCCAACTGATTGGGGCTTACGTCTCCATTCAGTTCTAGAGTTATATCAGATTCTATATCTCCTTTGTGTGCCATGACTTATGCCTTTCTCTGTTGGAATTTTACACCATTGATGAGCCTTGGTATATAATTCTTTTCTTAACGATACCAGATAAAGCGTTAATAACTCGTTCACTGTCATCATTTTCTCTTTGGTTCCCCCTAAAATAAAATCCTACCAAATAGCGTTATAGATCCTTTTCGATACAAAAGAGCACAAAAAAAAAGCGCCGCCTTTATAAAAAAGACGACGCCATACACATGTTAATTTTATTTTTAAATATTAGGCGATCTGCAGTTTTTGGGCGCCCGGAAACTTCACCACATTATCGGCTTCAAACCCGTCTGGCTGCGTTGTTGTTTCGGCGCCTGCCTGAACAAGTCCTAGTGCGCGGTCATTATATGATGTGTGAATGCTGCTTCCTTTTTCGGCTGCGGCATCCAGCTCTTGTTTATGGTGATGTACGTGGCTTGCAATTACGGCGGTTAATTGTGTTTCCAATGTCTGGAATTCGCCGTGCTCGCTTGCAGCCTTTTCAATGGACGCGTCCATTAAATCGCCCAATGTCTCCAGATCTTCGATCATTGTCTCGCCTGCAATCGAGCTTTCGACGATTTGCTTATATAGAGTATCGGGGGCATCGGAAAACATAAGCTCCTGCAATTTATTCTGTTTTGCAAGATAAGCCGCGCCATATTCGTTCGCGATTTTGCTGGCTCCGCGCATTAACGGTGAACATAAATCAACCAGAGCTTCGGATTTTCCCGTTTGTAACACAGTCAAGGCAACCGATAATATCTTCACATCAGTCGATAGCTCGCTCAGCATGTCATGAATGGCAAATTCCGCCTCTTCGTCCAAAGCCTCTTTACCACTCAGAATGTCTTGCGCAACAAGCGGCAAAACAAATTGTGCTTCTAATTGTGCGATGTCCTCGCGGCTTAATTCTGTCTGCTCTGAATTGTGAACCATTTTCCTAGCCCTCTTTATTATTTAATATCTTTTCTCATTTATTACGCCCTAACCGTTCGGGCTGTACCCTGACTCTTAAACATAATATCTAAACGAAAGGTTAATAACGGCGAAAAAGTTTCACTTGCCCTTTTTACGCTTTATTTCTATACCGTTTAGAGGCATTTTTACAAAAGGACAACTCGTGGTTGCGCGCATAAATACTGTCACCTTCAAAGGCATTGATATCGAACCTGTGGACGTGCAGGTGCAGATTGCCTCGGGGCTGCCGTCTTTTTCGATTGTCGGACTGGCGGACAAAGCCGTCGCCGAGAGCAGGGAACGTGTCCGCGCCGCCCTTCACGCGCTCGGTATTGCAATGCCGCCAAAACGGGTAACGGTTAATCTGGCGCCTGCCGATGTCGCCAAAGAAGGCAGCCATTATGATCTTCCGATTGCGCTTGGTTTACTCGCCGCCCTTGATATTCTGCCCGCCGTCGCGCTGACAGATTATGTAGTCATGGGGGAGCTTTCCCTTGATGGCGGCATACGGCGCGTTTCGGGTATTCTTCCCGCTGCCATTCATGCAAACACGCACGGCCAAGGCCTGATCTGCCCGCATGAATGCGGCGCCGAGGCGCTATGGGCGGGGGAGCTGGATGTGCTCGCGCCTGAGAATTTACTGCAAATTATCAACCATATGAAAGGCACGCAGGTTCTGGGCAAACCCGAAACGGCCACCACAGACCAAACAGACACCGCAGGCTTTACCGATCTTGCGGCGGTCAAAGGACAAGACAGCGCAAAACGCGCCCTCGAGATAGCAGCCGCAGGCGGGCATAATTTACTCATGAGCGGGCCGCCCGGATCGGGGAAATCCATGCTCGCTGGGTGTTTGCCGGGTATATTGCCGCCGCTGACATCGCGCGAAGCGCTTGAAACATCCATTATACATTCTGTTGCGGGGACATTGCCCGCAGACGGCCTTGTGCGCAGGCGTCCGTTCCGTGATCCGCACCATTCCGCTTCGCTTCCGGCGCTTGTCGGCGGCGGTCACAAAGCCAATCCGGGGGAAATATCGCTCGCGCATAACGGTATTTTATTTTTGGACGAAATTGCCGAGTTTGCGCGCAACACCCTTGAATCATTGCGCCAGCCAATGGAAACCGGACAAACCCTGATCGCGCGCGCCAATCATCACGTCACCTATCCCGCGCGTTTTCAGCTCATTGCCGCGATGAACCCTTGTAAATGCGGCTATTTGGGCGATGCCACCAATAAACAGCGCGAATGTAACAAAGCCCCGCGCTGCGGGCTGGATTATCAAATGAAACTCTCCGGTCCGATGCTGGACCGTATGGATATCCGCATTGATGTGCCCGCCGTGGCGCTCTCGGACTTATCGCGCACAGAAACAGCGCCCGAAACAAGCAAAATCGTCGCCCAGCGCGTACAAAAAGCGCGGGATATTCAATTTAAGCGCCAAAAATGCCTCAACGCGCATCTCCCTGCGGCCGATATTGACGAAAATATCCTGATTTCGGACGATGCAAAGCAGTATCTGGTGCAATCTGCCGACAAACTCGGCATCTCCGCGCGCGGATATCACCGCCTTTTGCGGGTGGCACGCACCATTGCAGACATGGATGAAAATAAATCACATATATTAAAACACCATATCGCAGAAAGCCTCAGCTACAGAAATAACCCAAACTATTGATAAATAAAGAAAAAACAACCTTTATTTTCGTTGGCATAGTTCATAAAAACAAGATAAATTAACGAATTATTATGCAAAAAGTAATCGTATTTTAACCTTTCTGCACTATCCTTAAATAACAGTATTAAACAATATAAAAGCGAATTTGGGTACAATGTCCGCAGTTTCAGAGGAATTCAACAAAGAAGGCATGACGCACGAAGCGTCATTTTCTCTCGATTCCATCCATAACGATCCCAGCATGAAAGATTTTAACGGCGGCGCATACCAAGAAGCAATGTCCGCAGCTGCCGCAGCCAATCCGGATTCACTGGACGAAATCGATCCCGCAGACAGCCTGACTGAATTTTTAATGGGTGGCTTTGTAGGCGGTTCAACTATGAACATGAACAAGCAAATGAACAACACTGTTCAACAACCCACAGCAAACACACCACAGCCCAATACGAAGCCCGCTACGAAGCCTCAGCAATTTAAAGCCGTCACAAACCTTAAAAGTGGTACTTTAGCCACCGGCAGCAAGGGCGTCGGCGGCGTTAAAGCAGAAGCAGGCGCAACAATCGAAGCTGCGCAAGCTGAAAAAAACAAATTACAATCAAGCGGTCCCGGCGCAGATGGCGGAGGAAATCAGCTTAGCGCCAAAGGTCTGGCCGGAGATGCAGCAGCAGGTGTTGTTGCAAATAAATTTATTTTAGCAGGCGGCGCTATGGCCGGTCTGGATGGCGGCCTTACAATGGGCATCGCAGCTGCAGTTACAGCCTTGAGCGCAGGGTCACTGGCCGTTGATGCGGCCACAATGAGTGTCCGCGGCAACGATCTGGAACAAAGCAGCGCAAGCTGGGATATGAAACCGGGTCAAGAGCCTCTTGCGCCTATTGCCCAAGCCCCTATAGTTCCTACCATTGATCATATCGCGGGACCTTCATTATGGGGCGTCCGTGGTAAAGTAGCCATGGATCCGAATGACGAAAATTTACAGCAACTCGATCAAACCATAGCACAAGCTAAAGGCGCAATGGCACAAATCAAACACCGCGAAGACAAAGGTGTTATAGTCGCCGCTTCGGAAGTTTCTCCTGCATTGGCTACAAACGCAGCGCAAGATGGTAATCCTCTCATGATTGATATGGAAAAAGACCCTATGATCATTTCCGGTCATCTGGCCTAAAAATCCTATCTCTCTAACTTTATTCACCTTGTGAAAGCCTTATTATTGTATTATATTAAGGGCTTAAATTTAAAATGCACCGCATCCGCAAGGCTCCGATGATGTCAAAAACACTATCCTACTTTTACAAAAATGCTTTCCTTTTGGTTGCCACTTTTGCCTATCTACTGGCTGCGCACTCCGTTCATGCCGCAGACAGGCACAGCGGCTATTGTGATTCTGTGCAGAGCACATCGGAAACTGTTAAATGCGTGCAGGAACATCATAAAAACGCACAATCAAACCTCAACGCTGTGTACGACCTTGCCCTTGATTATAGCGACGGTCAGGAAATCGACATCACCGCCGCCGATCTTAGGGCGGCGCAGCAATCATGGATTGCTTATCGTGACGCGCATTGTAACTGGGAATCAAAACTGGCCAAAGCTTCGGGCCTCGCGCATGTTTATAAAACATCCTGCGAAAGCACCCTGACGGATCAACGCGCCGATATATTATCTTATATTACAAACCGCGAAGATAGCGACATTCCGCCCGAGATTACGACAACGCCGCGCTGGATCAATGTTTTAACGCAGCAATACAGCAATGTCTTCTGGAACACGGATCAATGGCAGCATATTGATCTGGATTGCGATGAAACAGCCGAAGAAATCATTTATGGTCTGGAACTTGTATCGACAGATCACACGGCGGAGGGAGGCACAAAGACACGCTCCTATAAACCTTACCTTACCTTTGCCATCATCGACAATAAGCTTACGGGCAAACCCGAAGCCACCATTATAAAAGCGCCGATTACAACAGATGCGGCGCGCAGCATCGTACCAAATGCGCCGCAAACAAACGAGAGCGACGGCATAGAGACAGACAACGCAGAAACGCAGCCTATTACATTCTGCTCTCCCCTTCAAACGCTTGCCTTCACACATTTTGATACAAGCGCTCAAGACGCGCCAAGCAACGAAGAAACCGCAGAAACCTTAGAAACCGAAGATGAGCAGATAAATACCCCCGCATGCACAGCCGCTTTGCAAATTGCCGCACAAATTGCGATTAAAGATAGCGCTTCCAATCTATGCAAACCCAATTATATTGTGTATAGAGACAATGCTTACCAGTTTAAAGCAGCCCCATAATACCAAAACAAACAAAAATTCAATTTTCAGCTAGGTAGATGATATCAAGCCCATTCATTATTACTAAGGAATCTCACAAATAAAAGGAATGCCAAAAGATGGTCAGAACAAAAATTAAAACAATATGCGTTTATTGCGGCTCCTCGATGCGCGTTTCGCAGAGCTATAAGGATGGCGCTGCGCGCCTTGGTGAATTGTTGGGCAAGAACGATTACGACGTTGTCTATGGCGGCGGTAACGTAGGATTAATGGGCATCACAGCAACCTCCGCGCTGGATAATGGCGCAGATGTGATCGGTATTATCCCCACCCATTTATCAGAACGTGAAACGGCGCATGATCACCTGACCGAATTACATACTGTGGAAACGATGCATGAACGCAAGCAAATGATGGTTGATCGCGCCGATGCTTTCGTCATTATGCCGGGCGGCCTTGGCACAATGGATGAATTTTTCGAAATCTTCACATGGTGGCAGCTGGGGTTACATGACAAACCGATCATTATCATCAATGTTGAAGGCTACTGGACACCGTTACTTGGTCTGGTTCAAAACATTGCGACCGCCGGATTTTGTAGCCAAAGCGACTATGATCACCTGATCGTGCTAGATAAGATCGAAGACATTATTGATGCTCTCAAAACTGCCCCTGTTGAAAAGAACGATCCAAAAACTAAATGGATATAAAAGCTGCTACAAACATATACATACAGAAAGAGAACTTTATTCACGCTTTGTTAAAGCCTCATTAAGCTTTGCATGTGAAAATATAAATATGGATAATTTGTTCGAAACAATATTGTCCTCTTCCCCAAGATGCCGTAAACTATTTATGGCTTATATAGCTCATTGATATTATTAAGTATAGGAACGTGACTTTGCATTACGAACATTCAAAAGAACAAGCCGCAGAATACGCAAAAATTGCGATAAACCGCATTCGTCGTGACAAACTGCATTTTACACCACATATGTTTGAGCTGTGGTATATATACTATTCAGGTCAGCTGCCTGAATTAACAAAGAAAATAGACAATATTATTGCTGATAAAAAAGAAATTTCAGACAGTCAATGTTTTGAATTATTTTACCGTCATATCAGCGATGGTTTTAAAGAAGAACTTGTTGCCAGAGCAGGTACAGAAATAACCGAAACGATCAGCAATTTCACCGGTGTTGTGAGAGAAGCAAAATTTGCTACCTCCGAATATGGCGGTCAACTCGGCGGTATCAATGAACAAATGTCCAAGGCCAACGACCCTGAAGAATTTAAATCCCTAATGGGAACTGTGATGAATGACACCAGCAACATGATATCACGCAATGAACATCTTGAAAAAGAGCTGGATAGCTCCTCAGAAACAGTTAAACGACTTCAGGAGGATCTTGAGAACATCAAACGTGAAGCGCGCACAGACGGCCTTACAGGCCTTGCCAACAGAAAAGCCTTCGACAATAAAATTGACGAAATTCAAGCTGACGCAAAAGCCGCAGATAAGGCCTTTTCATTAATGATGATCGATATTGATCACTTTAAAAGTTTCAATGATAATTACGGACACCAAGTCGGTGACCAGGTTATCCGCCTTGTCGCCCGTGTATTAACAGATGGTGTCAAGGGTCGGGACGTGGCCGCGCGTTACGGCGGCGAAGAATTTGCAGTTATCTTGCCTAATACTGCGCTATCAGCCGGACTAGGCGTTGCAGAATCTTTGCGTCAAGCTATTGCAGAAAAAGAAATCGTCAACCGTAATACAGGTGACAAGCTAGGCAAAATCACAGTCTCTATTGGTGTTGCGGAATATACATCCGAAGAAACATCGCTGGAAATTATATCACGCGCGGACAAAGCTCTCTATGCTGCCAAACGCAACGGGCGCAATCAAGTTTCCGCGGCCACCGCGGAAACATAAAAAGACTTTATTTACCTTTTTGTACCAAAGGGCCAATCTTGGCGCCGCCAAGCAGATGGACATGAAAATGCGGAACTTCCTGCCCGCCGTGCACGCCCGTATTGGCAACAGATCGAAACCCGTTTTCCATCAGGCCATGCTCGTGCGCAATCTTTGAAACAGCGCGCCAAAATCCTGTAATCTCATTTTCATCTGCATTTTGCCCGAAATCGGCAATCGAGACATACGCACCTTTCGGAATAACCAATATATGTATAGGGGTTTGAGGCTCTATGTCATGAAACGCTATGGCGTAATCATCTTCATAGATTTTATCGCACGGAATTTCGCCGCACAGTATTTTCGCAAAAACATTATCTTTATCATACGCCATCACATTAGACCCTTATACTTTCCGTATATTTTATTGAATAAAAAGATTGAAATCAAATAACAAGCGGTCTAAATAACTATCATGAACCTTACATTGTTAAAAGCCAAAATACACCGCGCTACGGTGACACAGTGCGACCTTCATTACGAAGGATCCATTACCATTGCCGAAGATTTGCTGGAGGCCGCCGGTATACTGCCCTATGAGCAAGTCGATGTGCTGAATATCAATAACGGGCAACGCTTTACCACCTATACGATTATCGGTGAACGCGGCACAGGCATTATCGGCATTAACGGCGCCGCTGCGCGCCTTTGCCAAAATGGCGACAAAGTCATCATATGCGCCTATGCTTCCATGCCCGCAGACACGGCGCAAGCGCACAAGCCGACTGTTATTTTGTTAAATGATGATAATTGTATTACGTGATCATTAATCAATATTAAAATACATAATGCAGTTCTTTTCTTTGGTATCCTCATATATCCTAGCATCAGAAGTGCCGCCGCCGTCACAATTTGAAGATTGCGTATCTGCTGTCACAGTCCCGGAATCAGGTAGCCCGTCATCAATCTTCGCATCAATTTGCCTTGCCTGTATCGGTGAAATGGGATGCTCTCCTGAAGCGTTTGATATAGTCGAGTTCACAGGGTTTTGCCAACGGATATTGTGCCCGACACCAAAATCACCGGACCCTTTGGAATAAAATATGTGATAGCCGCCGCGCATTGCACTGGAAGGATGGGTTTCACCCCACGCAGGATCATCCGGATCCGCACTCGGCTCAACACCAGAAATTATACCGGCAAGCGCCAAATGCTTCCAAAACATTGAGGTCTCATGATAGGCATTTGTAGTATCACTCGTTCCCGCTTGGTTTGTGTTCCAAGTTCCGCTAGTATTTCCAACAATCCCGTTTCCGTCACCATCAAGACAATTAGTAGTCCCATCGCAACCCGATAATTCCTCGGTTGCAAATTGCATGTCACCGGGCATGTTGCTGTATATATCACGGAAAGAACCAACCGCAGATTCATAGGCTGAAATCTGATTGATTACGGCGGTTACTTTTGCGTTTTCAACCAGTTGCTGCCCTTTTAAAACGCCGCCAATTAAAAGCCCTATGATAATGATAACAATCGCAAGCTCGACAAGTGTAAAGCCTTGCTCTCCTGACGATTGACCAAAATTGTTATGATTTGATGATAATTCCATTATTTTCCCCACAATTTAAACAGTGCACATGCACAATAACTACATTTACCATTGTACCGCAGAAATAGTAACTGTCACGTTAAAATTTAAAAGAAAAATCAGCCGAAACTTTCATCTATGACTTTAAAATAATATCGCCCGCGTATGGCCTCGCCATCGACCTGCGCATAATATGGGTGCGTACCGATATGCATATATCCGGCGCTCTCATAAAGATTTACTGCGGCCTCCTGCGTTTCACGCACATCCAGATTAATGACTGAAAACCCACGTTTTTGCGCATCTTTTTCGGCAAAATCGAGTAATTTACGTGCCAAACCATATTTGCGCGCCCACGGGGAAACAAAATTCGTAGTAAGCTGCACTGAAAAACTCTGCGCTTCGTTGTTACTCGGCGGCAAAATAAGCTGCGCTGTGCCACATATAACGCCGTCCAAGCGGGCTACATATAACAGCCGCGCAGGCATGGTAACAACGCCCTGCCAATAACGCTCTAAAATCTCGCGCGCGGGCAGTTTTAGCCAGCCGAAACCACCTCCGGCATTAATGGCCTCGTCTGTTGCATCACATAGATCATTTAAATCCGGCAAAGATAATTTTTTTATATGTTCAACCGTCGTTTCTGCGGCCTTCGGCTTTTTCATTGTTGGCTGATCCGCCATTATGCGTTTCCTCTGTTTTAAATTGAGTTTTTATACTTTTTTTACCAGATGATTATTTTATTATAGCATAAAATCAGGCATAATTCGTTAATTCTTTGTTGTGCACGTGCGAAATACATACTGCACTAACCTGATAAATTAAAACACAAATCCGATCGGCCATCATGATCTCAAAATCCGAAAACAGATACATAAATCATATTCTTGCGCTTTTGGTTATCCTTGTGCTCTGCGGCTGCGGCGGCCTGCCGATTGAAAAAAACCGAATTTGCTAAACCTCCGGAATTTCCAGCCGATGCGCGCCCCGCGCCCTTTGCGCTCAATAAAATAAAATACGCCATCCCAACAGGCGCGGATACATTATCCAAAAGCCCGCGTATTTTTATGGGCGGTTTGTTATGCCAGTGGCCTTTCGGTACATTCCAAAGCGGCATGGATGGCGATACACTCCCCAGCCCCGCGCTCAAGCGCTTGTTTGGCCAAACAATGGACGGCCTTGGCTATGATGTCGCTGGCGATCCCGGGCGCATGTTTGACGAACGCGAGGATTTAATGCGCGCCCAATACGCTATCGGCGGCAAAATCACAGACATGAAAATCGATATCTGTGATAAAGCCCCGCTTTTCACCTTCACAGCCGGCACAGGCTCGGTCGGCGAAGCGCATATTGAAATTGAATGGAACGTCTATGATTTCCTTCATCGTAAAAATATGATGAAATACACAACCAAAGGCTACGCCAAAATCAGCCGCACCAATCAGGAAGCCATACCCCTACTGGTTCAAAATGCCTTTGCCATGGCGGCGCATAATCTTGGCGCAAATCCTGAATTTCGTGATTTGATGTTTTACGGTGTCAAACCGCCGGAAACGCTTCATTTAATCGAAAATCCCGATGAAGATTATCCCGTGATGAAATTTGATACGCGCGAAGATATCCTCCTTCCCGCTCTTGCTGTTTCAAGTGCGTCCGCAAAAGGACGGTTCGAGCAGATTACAAAAAATACAGTGCTGATTGAATCTGCGGGCGGGCACGGTTCGGGCTTTTTCATTACAAAACAAGGCCACCTCATGACAAACGCGCACGTAATAGGCTTTGCGCAGCGTGTACCCATAACAACATCGGGCAAAAAAGACCGCCTTATTGCCGAAGTTTTGCGCGTTGACCGTCAACGGGACGTGGCATTACTCCGCCTTGAAACACTGCCTGATAATTTGGATATACAGCTTCACCCCCTGCGCACAGACAAGCCTGATGTCGGCGATACAATCTATGTCATAGGAACGCCGCATTACAAACGCCTGCAGGACACCCTCACCAGCGGCATCATCAGCGCCCACCGCTTTGACCGCAAACTGCGCACACCCTTTATCCAATCCGATGCCGATATTCACGGCGGCAATAGCGGCGGCCCTATGTATGATGAATTTGGTAATATTATCGGCATCTCGGTACGCGGCTACATTAACAGCCCCGGAAGCGACCTTAGCGGCCTTAATGAATTTATTCCTATTGCCTCCGCCCTTGATTTCCTTGATATAAAGCCGCCAATGCAAGCGCAGTAAAACATTGACAAACTCTCATTTACGTAATATAAATCCTTATTGCAGAATGGAAAAATTAGATGTTACGTGAGCTATTCGGGCGCAAAGTCCGAAAACCCAAAAACAAAAACAAAGAAACACATCTAGTCCTTGAGATTGGCTCAGAGGATAAGGGCTATCTTGCGGAAATCGTTATTTCGCTTATCAATCTTGGCTTTGCCCAACAAGTTCTGCACGATCACTTTGAAGGCAACCGTATAAAATCAAGGGACGGCCGCATGTTGTTTGATTATTTAATCAATAAATTTGATGCTTCTCCGCTATCTGAAACAATTTTTGATTCCGATAATCAAACTAAAACACACCGTGCTTTCTATCCTAATGGCAATATTGAAAGCCAAACACATTTTTCACGCGCGCTGAATCGCACATACGCTGCGCATGATCTTCCCGACGGTAGCGCCGCCAAAAAAACATTCTATATTGATGGCACGTTACAATCCGAAATACACCGCAATAAGGGCAAGGCCACCACAAAATTCACAGATCAAAAATTTGACGAATCAGGCCGGTTAAGAGAAGAAAAATTTTACGATGATGACGGTTGTAAAATTATCCAAAAAACATACCACCAGAACGGAAGCTTACACATATACGAGCATTTCGAAAAAGATGAACGCCAGTACGCGCGTTTGCTTGGTAAAAAAGAATCATATTGTAATTGCGTACAAATATGGTCCAGCGCAGGACAGCTTATGTCGTATCAAATAAACGAACTTGATCCAAGATATAATACATTGATGAATACCGTTACAAAACTGAAGGTCACAAATCGCGCGGAACTTGATGAAATCGCCAAAGGGTTGAATATGGAACGCCTCCCCGAGAAATTAGGGCGGTTTAAACGTGTAACAGCCCAACCCTCTTGAACTCAAAATTTAAAAATATAATTATCCAAATTTAAATATTGCCCGATTAATCATTCTTGCCCCTTCGGCAGCTTGCTTTGCTCCTTCATGCATATCCATTTTTGTATAGGCCTCTAATGTCAGCTCTTCCGGTTCCGGCAAATCCTTACGCGCAGAAAGAGGGTAACAAGTGCTTCGATGATACGCGCTCTCAACCCTGGCCGCCGGATATAATTTCATACCTGCATATACAGCGCCGGCGGGTAATGCCCCAACTACAGTGAGCGCCAACAAGCAATTAGCCGCCTTGACAACTGGCAGAACCGGAATAGCCGCGGCATTAAACGCGGCTTTGACCCCGCCGCTAAGCATATTTAAAGCGCCATCAGCAGCAATCGCAAAACGTTCCTTTGTGCTAAACTCAAAATCCACACCCAGTTCGCTTTCTATAAGCTTATCATTATGTTTTATAAAATATTTTTTTGCCACTTCCGCATTATATGTACGATATGATTCATATTTCATTTATTAAACTCCTCACAAGTATGATTTTTATATTCACACACTACATTATTTAGATATAAAAAACAAGTAAAATGTTTTTATAACACAATTTAATAGATAAAAACCATACTTACCCCTTGACCTGTGGGGCGCTTTCACCATTTAATGTGGACGTTATATATAAAAAGGATCAAAACATGCGCGAAGAAATTTTTAATGCCCAGAAATGGCACTCCACAACAATTCTATCCGTCCGTATCGGCGATGAAGTCGTCATCGCAGGGGATGGACAAGTTTCAATGGGTGATACGGTGCTTAAATCAAACGCGCAAAAAGTCCGCCGCCTTGGCAAAGACAAAAAAATAATCGCAGGCTTTGCAGGCGCGACCGCGGATGCCTTTACATTATTCGAACGCTTGGAAGCCAAACTCGAAGCGCATCCGGGGCAGCTTACACGCGCAGCCGTCGAGCTTGCCAAAGACTGGCGCACAGACCGTTATCTGCGCAAACTCGAGGCTCTTATGGCTGTATGCGACAAGGAAACCTCGCTTATCCTGACAGGTAACGGCGATGTGGTCGAGCCGCAAGACGGCATCATCGGAATCGGCAGCGGCGGTAATTACGCCCTATCAGCCGCCCGCGCGCTCAAAGACAACACAGATCTGGACGCGGAAACACTCGCCCGCAAAGCCATGGAAGTTGCCGCAGATATCTGCGTATATTCCAATCATAATATCATCGTTGAAAAGCTTTAAAGACAACAATACCTCAAAAAACCAAGGATAAAAGATCATCACAATGACAAGCACCGACAAAACCCATCTGGAACTTCCCTCTTTCACACCGCGCGAGATTGAAAGCGAACTTGATCGTTTCATCATCGGCCAGAAAGACGCAAAACGCGCCGTTGCCATTGCCCTGCGTAATCGCTGGCGCCGCATGCAGCTTACGCCCGAGCTGCAAGAAGAAGTTTATCCGAAAAACATTCTGATGATGGGGCCGACAGGCGTTGGTAAAACCGAAATTGCCCGCCGCCTTGCTAAACTCGCGCATGCGCCATTTACAAAGGTCGAGGCCACAAAATTCACCGAAGTCGGCTATGTCGGCAAAGACGTTGAATCCATTATCCGTGATCTGGTTGATGTCAGCATTAATATGATCCGCGAAAAAATGCGCAAAACCGTCACGGCTCAGGCCGAGATTTACGCCGAAGAGCGCGTACTTGATGCTTTGGTCGGCGAAGATGCCACCGAAGGTACACGCTCCTCTTTCCGCAAGAAACTACGCGAAGGCGATTTGAATGACCGTGAAATCGAACTGGATTTGCAAGACAATGCAGACCCGTTCCAGGGCATGGAAATCCCGGGCATGCCCGGCGCGTCCATGAGCATGGTCAATATGGGCGATATGTTCTCCAAAGCTATGGGCGGTAAAACAAAACACAAAAAATTAACGGTCGATGAATCCTATAAAATCCTGATTACCGAAGAATCGGACAAATTACTGGATGAAGATAAAATCATTGCCGACGCGCTTGAACTTGTACAGCAAAACGGCATTGTGTTCCTTGATGAAATCGACAAAATCGCCGATAGCGGCGAGCGCAAACGCGGCGATGTCTCCCGCGAAGGCGTACAGCGTGATTTACTGCCGCTGATTGAGGGTACAACCGTATCAACAAAATACGGCACGGTTAAAACAGACCACATATTATTTGTCGCCAGCGGCGCGTTTCATTACGCAAAACCGTCCGATCTGCTACCCGAATTGCAAGGCCGCCTCCCGATCCGCGTTGAACTGCAAGCCTTGACAGAGGATGATTTCAAACAAATCCTGAAATCAACAGATGCCAGCTTGCTGGTGCAATATATTGCCCTGATGGCAACCGAAGATGTCACGCTAGAGTTTAAAGACGACGCCGTTGACGAGATTGCCCGCATCGCTTTTGCGATTAACGAACGCGTTGAAAATATCGGCGCGCGGCGCTTGCTTACGGTGATGGAACGCTTACTCGATGACATCAGCTACACTGCATCGGACAAAGGCGGCGAGGAAATTGTAATTGATGCTGCCTATGTCCGCGAACATGTCGAAGAGCTGATCGAAGACACAGACCTCAGCAAGTTTATTTTGTAAGAGCTTTATAAGAGATAAAGATACGCCTGCCCCCATAATTTATGGTGCAGGTGGCTTTATTTTTGCATCATAGCGCGAAATCTTTTTAGATTGCGATACCTCGGGTTTCACCTGATTCTGCGCCGCTTCGTAATTAAACTGATCTTTCAAGCTAAGCCCTTCGCGCTGCAGGTAAAATTTTACATCAGGTTTACGGCCTCTGAAGCGTTTAAAAATCTGCGCTTCGGTTTCATTTGCCCCGGCGGCAAAAACCTCGCGCAACCTGCCCTTTAGTGCTTCATCATAAATCCCTTTACGTTTAAACAGGGCAAACATATCCGCCTCCATGACATTGGCCATCAAATAGCTGTAATAAATACCGTCATAGCCGCTACCGAATGAATGAGCGAAATCGGTGGACATCAAACGGCTATTGGCGCGCCATTTCGCATATTTATCCATCACACCGCTTTCAAAGCTGTCGAAATTCTCGATCCCGTCAATATCGGCCATATGCCACGCCATATCGAGTTTACACTGCATTATAAAATTCAGCGTCGCTATCCCGTTCAAGAATGTTCTGTTCTGCTGCACTTTATCAATCAGCGCATCAGGGATAGAGGCTCCGGTTTCATAATGGCTGCATACAGATTTCAGAAATTCGGGCTCATAAGCCCAGTTTTCCATTAACTGCGACGGCACTTCGACAAAATCCGTGGCCATTTCCAAAGCGCCCTTACTGGAAAAGCGGGCCCTGTTCAATATATCATGCAGCGCGTGCCCGAACTCATGCATATAGGTCACCAGCTCATTATGCCCCATCAGGCACGGCTCGCCTTTTTCAGGTTTTTCAATGGCAGTGACCAGCGCGTTCACAACCCCGTGGCGCATCCCTCTGAAATCCGTATAGGCGCGCAATGATTGATCCCATGCCGGCAACGCCTCTTTGCCTTTACGGGCAAACATATCCATAAACAAAACAGCAATTTTCTGGCCTGTTTTCTTATCATAAACATCAAACGGGCGTACGTCTTTGTGATACACGGGATGGTTATCATTGGGGCGAAAGCTGATATCAAATAATTTTTCAAAATGCGCCATGCTTTTAGGAATGACGCGCTCCAGCTCCAGATATTCGCACAATTCCCATTCATCATATTGCAGCATTTCTTCGCGCATCATTTCGCCGTAATAATCAATATCCCAAGGCTCTAATCTTTGCTTGTCATCCACGTTTTTTGCATATGCCGCGAGAGCTTTCATCTCTTTATTTGCCGCTTTACGGGCCTGTTTTTCGATTTCATCTATCATAATTTTTGCCGTCTTTGCATCCTGCGTCATTTGCATTCCGGCGGACAGTTCGGCTGCGTTATCATACCCCATAAGCCGTGCTTGCTCGTTTTGCAAAGCCAGCAATTCCAGAATATTGTCTTTCAAACCCTCTTTATTATCTATGCCATAGCCCTGATATGCTTCCCAGACTTTGCGGCGCGTTGGCGCAGCGTCCAGAGCGCTCATGAGTGTATAATAACTATTTTCTGACACAGGCAGGATCCAGCCTTTTTGCCCTGATAATTGCGCGGCCTTTCGGGCGGATTTTATATCATCGCGGCTTAATCCCGCCAGATCGGTTTTGTTTTGAATGGACACGCGCGCCGGCTCGTTTATATTCTGTCCCATCTGATCCTGAATGAGGAGCGAAAGTTCAGTGATCCGTTTTGTTATTTGCAGCAGCACAGCCTTTTGCGTCCGCGTCAACGCGTCACTATCCAGTGTAAATTTTGCTATATAGGATGACAATATATGCTTTTGATCATCATCAAGATTTTTGGCTTCATCACTTTCGGATACAGCAAGAACGCGGGTTTTAAGCCCTTCATGACTTCGTAAATCATGTCGCCACTGCGTCTGCTTTTTGCTGAAAGCCTGAATAAAATCCTTAAAACGATCAGGATCGGGGAAAACATGGCTTATATCCAGCGTATTTTCAAACAGGCTCAGCACATCCCTGATTTGCTCCAGCTTTACAATCGTATTTTGAAATGTCGGCTTGGCTTTGGAAGCGGCCAATTTGTCAATTTCGGCGTAAGCTAAGTGGAAAATATGCTCGCAGGCAGGCATAATATGCTCGGGCGCAAGCTTGTCCCAAGACGGTACATTCATGGGGTTTTTCTCGTAATCAAAATACGGATTATCCCGAAGATGCTCAGGGAGACTGCCGGACAGCCTCGACCACTGAACCATAAATCCCTCACTCTGTTCAAAGTGTCTTTTATTTTTATTATTATGCTTACTGTAGCGCATAGCGTTAGAACTGACAAGCGATCTCGCTGCAAAAACGGTATCTTGCATAGTCTGATAAATGCGCTAAAATCCCTCTCCATGATACAGCGTTTTTTGACAATCCTTTTTGCCCTTATCCTCACCTATGCCCTTCCCGCGGCGGCGCAGGAAAAGTCTGCCGTTTTTTCGCTGCCTGTTGATTGCGTTATCGGAACGGATTGCTGGATTGTGAATTACACAGATGTCGATCCTTCTGCCAAGGTGCGCGATTATACATGCGGCACGCGCTCATATAACGACCATAAAGGCACCGATTTCGCGATCCGTGATTATCTGGCTATGCAAACGGGTGTGAACGTTCTCGCCGCCGCCGATGGCAAAGTTTTGCGTCTGCGCGACGGCGTTGATGATTGGCCCCCTGTCAAAAGCGACACCTACGAACAAGAACGCAAAGACATACTGGATAAAAAACTCGGCTGCGGTAACGGCGTTTTTATTGAGCATGAGGGCGGCTACACAGGCATTTATTGTCACCTTAAAAAAGACAGCATCACCGTTAAACGCGGCCAAGACATCAAACGCGGCGACATACTCGGACAAATCGGCTTCTCCGGATTTACGGAATTTCCGCATTTGCATTTCGGCCTGTTCAAAGACAGTCAAATTATTGACCCTTTTACCTCTGCTACGGCCACCGATGGCTGCGATATGCCGCGAAACAGGCTTTGGGATCAGACCATTCCGCATGATGATGAAAATATAGTGTCCTTTTTCGGCGGTGGTTTTAAAACCACAGCGCCGGATTTTGACGCGCTTGGCATTGATGCAAGCTCGCCGGATAAAATCGCAATCGATTCAGACATAATCAGCTTTTGGGTCGGCTTATACGGCGTACGTCAAAATGATGTGATCGAGATGGACATACGTGACCCTAACGGCGAAATATATGTCTCACGCGCCATCACGCAGCCTTCTGATAAAGTGCGCCAATATTACTTTATCGGCAAGAAAACGCGCAATCATCCGCTATTAGCTGGCTCTTATAAGGCCGCAGTAACCGTCACGCGCACCGATAAAAACGGCTACGTACAGCAAGATCATTTTAATATTTCAACAATTGTGGAATAAAAGAAGAGCACAAAGAATCAGCGCTGCCGCCTCAGATAAACATAGAGAGCGCCATCACCACCATCTTTCGGCTGCGCGGGCAGGACCCGCAAAACCAAATGTCCGTTAGGTGGCATGTGAAGCCATTCCGGTACGCGCTGCCTTAAAATACCCGGCGCTTTAGGGCGCTCTTCACTATATAGATCGCTATCTTCACGAAACCGTCCCAGATCAAAACTCTTGCGCCCTTTCCCTGTTACAACCAGAACGCAGCGTTTACCCGCGCCATACGCCCTTGCAATAAAGCCGTTTAAGGCCTCATGTGCTTGCCGCTGGGTCATACCATGTAAATCAAGCTTGGCTTCAACAGGAATTTTTCCGCGCTTTAATTTTTGCGCTGTACGCCTGTCTATATCTTTACCGGGCGCTGCAGGCACAGGCACAGAAGGCGGGGGCACAGAAGGCGGCGCAGCACTTGTTTGCGGTTTGGATAATTCCGGTGATTGCGCTCTTTTATTTGCTGAAATGGCCTTGTCTTCTGCGCCGTCGCCATCCAGCAGCGCTGCAAAATCCACATCGTCTTTCTTGTGATCCGAACCCGCCTCTTTCTTCAAAGGCGTAATTGTACGCTTGACGTACGCCCAGAGCGTTTCATCATCGTCATTTTTGCCATTATTTCTATCGCGGCCCATATTTCCTGTCATTAACCCTTATAATGAAATTGTTATTTATTCTCATTATTGCTGTATTATGTTACCCTGCTTCGATGATAAATGAAAACAGGATTTAAACAAGGCCACCGCGAACCATGTATAGCCGCCTAGACAGTATTTTCCGCCTCCGTAACGAGCGCCAGACAGAGCATCTGGATACGCGTTACAACGTGCATCGTCAAAACGACCAGAAGCGTAAAAACAA
>Ga0136600_1000609_pt1 | contig 18943 bp, 16 predicted proteins | sample AntRauMFilla2698_FD_104634 | JGI IMG/M metagenome (GOLD analysis project Ga0136600, IMG submission 104634) | Saline lake microbial communities from Rauer Islands, Antarctica - Metagenome Filla 2 #698 | ecosystem: Environmental > Aquatic > Non-marine Saline and Alkaline > Saline | place...
CAACAACATGGAAACATAGTCTCGTACTTCAATATCACTATCGGCATAAAGAACTTTCAAAGATTTCCTTAGAGGTCAAAATCCTCATAACATAATTCAACGTAAAATGTACCAAGATCACACTCAAGGGGGGTCGCAATAGTTACAACAGAATCTTGTGCTTTGATCTCATGGGCCTTTCCACGAATACTAGTTGGAATGGACATCTCAATAAGGTAACCCTCTTGGCTAAGAACTTTCTTGGCATTTCCCATGGTGATATTACAAATCTCCATTCCGACATCTGCGATTTCATCGGTAAACTCAGGAAACTCTTCCATCAACATCGCACTTGCACTTTTGAGGTAGGTCGACTCAGGCCAACTTAGAACCAAAGTTCCTTTAAAGCCTTTCTTTTGACCGCCCTTCTCATATGTACCGTTTATCCCCATTATTGAGGAGTAATCACCATAACTTTTCTTTCCTTCTTTTATTCCTGGAGCCCCAGGCTTTAAATCTGTGCTCATCATCGTTTCATAGACTTCTTTAATCGCCATAATAAAAGGTTTGCAAAAGTCTAAGTAGCGCTTGTTAAATTCGGTCATTGATCATTCTCCACTTATATATAAAATTGATTTCTTCCTATTCTATCCAGAACCGTGCTCATTCCAATAGGAAATATCATGATTTTTAAACAAGTATAGAGATATAGTATTTAGAAAAGGTAGCTGAAGCGACCTATAAAAGAGTCATTGGAGCGAAAAGGCGCCCAAAAGCTAGCATCATTTGGCGCATTCAATACCTGAAGACCGCCACCAATAGAAACATGCTTAAAAACTTGGTAATCCACTCGGGTAAGAAAAACCATATCTTTTGTTTTTAAGTCATATTTATAGTCAGTAAACCAGTTCAGACGGTCACTAAATGAAAGCTCTAAATCAACCCCAACAGCTCTGCGCCAGCGCGGCTTCTTAGCAAAGACGTTTAGATTTTCAGTATCTCCGTCAATAAGGTAGAGGCTATTTAAACTGGTTTTAATAACTGAGCTTTGCCACTTAAGAGAGGCGGTTCCGTAAGTCACTCTCTCATAGACAGGTTGAATTTTTAAGGCCGCTAATTCAAAGAACTCTTGATCATCCCCTCTTTCAGGAATGACTCCTTCAATAGAAACATGACTTGTTAATGAGCGATTCCTATTTGAATCTTTATACCACTTGGTTGAATAGCTACCGCCCCAGAAGTAATGGTGATTTACAAAGGGCTTGGCCGTAACAACTGCACGCTCTCCATTTATTTGCTCATAAAAACCGGTAGCATTTATGCGTATACCTGGCTCTGGTTTAAAACCACCATAAACTCCAAAGGAGTGGTTTTCACTCTTGACCTTAAAGCAGCCTGATACACTTTCTTGCAAGGCAATTTCTTTAACTTCAGGGTAAATTAGTGAATAGCTAACGGGCACATCATTGCCTCGAAAGCGAACAGCTTGGGGCGGAGGATTGGACCACTCATTCTTTCCAGTGATGCGGTCATCATTGCGCACAAAAGTAGGATTCACTTGCGGCACATTTATAGGGGAAGCTATTAAACATGCTTCCCAGTTCTTCGTTTTTCTTTCTAAGTGAAAACCAAAAAGACCTTCTCGCTTGGTTTCCAAGAGATTAAAGTTTCGTAGCGGGTTTACCTCACCCATGGCCCAAAACTTATCATTTTCTTGCCAATTTTTTATTTTACGACCAAGGATATAATCAGTGCGTCCTATGCTTCTTTTAACAAAGAGTTCAGGCAATGAGTACATCGTCCCACGGTCTCCAGTGTAGTGACGAATACTTGCATCGTAGACCAAATCCCAGCGACCACTTTCTCTCTCTTCACTAACGTCAATTTGGATAAATCCATCATCAACACTCTGGTTTGCAGGCTGGTTTATCCTCTGGAATTGTCCGAAGGAAATATTTCCGGCGGCTAATAGTGAGGGTGAAAGGAATATAATGCCTAAGCTCAATAAAAAACTCATCTTTCTTATCTTATCCCAGACTTTTATCGTTAAGGAAGGAAAGAAACACTAAAATTTATGACGATAATTCTGACCAAAAAGGTCAAAAATCATTGAGAAGGTGAGCAAAAATGAGCAAATTAGGATAATTTCGCCATTTAGGGCTTTTTCACATAAAATGTTAGTAGGTTTGGTAACTAGGGACAGTTTTGCCAGAAATGAGAAAAGGATATCACATATTAACTAAGCTTAGCTCTAAAGTGAGCTTTATGATTCTATGCGGAATCCTATCGGGCTTTCTTCTTTCTTCTTGTGGTCTCAATGATGATGCACCAGCAGATAGTGGCGTTTATGACTTGGGCAACCTCAATGGTGGCTGTGAACTTAAAACAGAAAAACTAAATCTCATTTTAGAAGAAGATATAGCAAAGGACATTAATTGTCTGGAGCAAAATCTCGACCAATTTGTACAATTCGTGAGAAGAGAAGACTCAAATTATATTGGACGGCTGGAGCTCAATAGATTTATCGATAAATTCTTTCCTGAGGGAAAAGAAGTCGCAAGAGACTTACTCAAATTAGTATATGATCTCAATACCATTATCCTCAATGACCCTAAAGATAAACTCTCCGTAACCAAACTTAAAAAACTCTTCACTCTCTTTAACATTGTTAATAATGAAGGGAGAAATCTTTACACCCAACTCTCTGGACTTGATAAGAATAACTATTGGGCCAGAAGAAATGCGATTTTTCGCGGCGTGGACCTCTTGGCCATTAAAATTTTAGAAACTGCTCCTGTTGATGATAGTCAAAACCCTCAACTGATCATTACTGACTTTCTCAAAGAACTCAAAGAAATCCTTGAGTTGGCCCCTGAACAACTCAACATAGAAAAAATCCAGTCTTTCCTCTTTGCTAAAAAGCTCATCTTAGGTGGCGAGCCAGAAATTATCACTTCTCTCCAACTCAAAGACCTTATCAATCGTTCAGCGGAGCTTCTGGTCTTAGGAATGGACGTTCTGTTTGTTGAAACAAAAGAATTTAAGACCAATCAAGAAGAGTACTACTTCTACTATGATGTTGTGAATGAACTGACAGAATACTTTTTCCCTTTTAACGACACAGAAGAAATCCTAGACCATAAAGACTTGCTTGTCGTTGCTGAGGAAATTGTTGGGGATAGCTACAATATCTCAAATATGGACAAGAGCATCTTAGTTATCAAAGAGAAATTCTTTGGAGGTGCTCCTGATCGCTACAACTTTAGAGATCTCAAGACAATTTTAAACTGGGGTCTAGAATTCTCAGGAATGCTTTACTTTAACGAAATAACTTATGAGCACTATGAAGAAGCTCTTTCTTCACCTAATCCAATTTCTGGTCTTAGCCTACCTAAACTGAACAATTACCATATCTTTCCCCAATGGATGATTAAGTCTATGTGGGAAAACTTCAGCTATATATCTACAAACTATCGTTTCTTTCACGATGAAGACGGAAAATCACATTTCTTTAATTACTACAAACGTTTTAAAAGTGGCTTTAACAAGGCAAGCATGCTCCGTTGGGCAGTAAAAAAAGTAGTAAGTGTCTATGGTCACTACCCTGAAGGTAAGAGAAAGAAGGAAGCTGACGAAGATGACCTGCGCCGTCTTCTCTTAGATATTGAAGGCCTTGCAAAAGAGCTAGGCTTGTGGCCAAAAGATTTTGATAAGTTTGTTACGGAAGCTATTGCGAGCTCAGACCTCTTTGTATACCACAGTGATGGCAATGGCAGCTCAAGCACAGAGGAGATAACAGAATATGCGGTTAACGCCCTCCATGGCTTTGAGCTAGCCGATACTATTCATCAACGCCTTCAGGCCCATTGTGATTTACTTGGCGAGGATGGCCAATCCTTTGCAATCCCCTGCTTCAGAGAATACTTTCTCCATGTCTTCTTTAATGAGCTTAAATATCAAAAATACTACAATCGCTTATTTGAATACTTAAACCTCAACGGTATAGAAGAATTACGCCAGTATCTCATCAATATTGAGCTCTATGCTCGTATTGACCCCAACCCAGAGCGACCTCTTACCAAAGAGGACCTCAATAGAGTTGTTGTTATCATGACAAATTTAGAGTCTGCTTTTATTCGTTTTGATGTCGATAAAGACGGCATTTTAAACCGCGGAGAACTTGATTTGGCCTTCCTGGTTTTTAAAAGTTTAGTCGTAAAAGTCGCCGGCCTTGGGGACAATGCGGATGGACTATATAAGAGTATCTTCCTCTACCTTGTGAAGAATATGGAAGTTCCCTCACCTGTTCAACTGGTTTGGTTTCATCTCTTTGGCAAAAAGAAGAATATTACCAGCACACGTTTTAATATTTCAGCTATTTTGAAAAACTTTGTGCTTTCAGACTAAGAAACTAGATCCTACCGACAAAGTTATTCCTATCCATTCTTATTTGCGGACCGTAAATACCATTTTCCGCCCTCTTTCCTATTGAGATCACCATACAAACTTCCGATCCAGTCTCTTGAAAAATAGGAGCAATGATCTCTTTTACTCTAACCTCATCAAAGCCCTCCATGGGGCAAGAGTCCAGACCATGAGCACGGGCTGAGAGCATTATATTTTCGCAAGCAAGTGCTGCCGACTTATGGGCCCACACACGCATGTCAGACTGGTTAACCGGTCCTCGAGGAGTTGGAATGCCTTGTCCTCTAAAGAAAATGACGATCCTCTTTAAAATTCCTTTAAGACCAAGAATCCCTTGGTCATAAGCTAGTGGGACTATCTTTTTATAGTAACTAAACGCACCCTTGGGCGCAGAGTTTTTCTCTAACTCTTTAATCATTTCTTTTTGAACTTTCTTCCACCCCTTTGTTCTGGCCATCACAACGACGAGAGCTTGAGAGGTTCTTGCGGCAGATTGTCCTAAACACGCCTTGATTAAATCTTTTCTTGGCCCTTCAGTTTTCACATGAACAAAGAACCAAGGCTGAAGGTTTGAACTATTGGGGGCGAGAATTCCATCATCTATGATCCTATCAACAGTCTCATCTGAAACAGGAACTTCTTCGAAAACTCTCACACTTCGGCGTGACCTGACCACTTTGGAGAACTCTTCTAAATTAGTTTCAACTGCTGGTTCCCTATGAAGTACATCTGGGATTCTTGTAAGAATATCGCTCATATAGACCTCAGGCTTTTAAAAAGCCTATTCTAACAGTGGTGCCATGGTTTCGTCCATCCTGAGATTGAAGACAGCTCTCAATTGCTACCCATCCACCATAAAGTTCTATATAGGATTTGAGAAGATAAAGGCCAAACCCACTTCCTTTTTCTCCCGTGGTTCCATAAGAGCTAGGACTTGTCTTACCTTCGTTAAAAGCCTTAAGAACTGAATTTGGAACCCCAAGGCCATGGTCGGAAATACTTAGAACAACATGATCAGCCTCTCTCTCGCTTTTAATCATCACTTTTCCGCCCTCAAAGGAAAACTTAAGAGCGTTTGAGATAATATTGGAAAGGACCTCATTCACAAGGGTAACCCTCTCCGCCATCACTTTTACTTCTTTTTCTAATTCAATTTCGAGTTCTATTTTCTTCGCCTCAAGGGGCTCCTCAAATAACTCGATGGCCTCTTTTAAAGATGTGCTCAGGCAAATAGGACTTACCGACAAACTGCTTTCATTGTTTGTTATAGAGGCTTCATGGCTTCGATGAAAGATCACAATCTCTTCCATCTTTTCAACGCCTTTTTGAATTTTGCTCCAAGCCCTCTGTTCAATATCCTTAAACTTCTCCGGCTTTTTAAATCTCATACGAGTGTAATGGCGAACAAGATTGAGAGGGTTGCCAATATCGTGTAAAAGAACTCTAGTAATGCGCTCATACTCGCGCTTACCTTGTGCCATAATCAGAGCTTCTTTCTTTTCCCTATCAAGGATTGAAATTTTATAAGCGAGACCAAGAGCTACGACTAAAATTTCAGCTAAATTCCCCCATAAGATTGCTTGGGTGGTAAGAGCTCCTTTTTCAAAAAAGCCAGCGTAATTGCCAAAGTAAATAAAGACACCGCTAAAAAGAAGACCCCAAGAAAGAAGGTAAAACTTGGCCATCACATTTCCTCTTAGATAAGCGAAAAAAGCACCAGCTAGCATTAGAACAACGCCAAAAGGAATGAGAATATCAATGACTCGCCCTAGGTGAGCTCCACCAAAGAGCGGGTTTAAGGGAGTCACATAAATAAAAAGGTTTATTGACGTTAAGAACATGATGACCTTCATGACTTTGTAGAAATTCTTACTATAAAGTTTGATCTGATAGTAACGTGAAGCGAAGAGCAAGGCTGAGATTAAAGAAAAGCACGAATAAATCATTAAATGATGCGAAGGCGCTATCCCTACCCCCTTAAATAAAAAGTCAATAAAGCCGGTCACTGTTAGAACCACTAGGTGAATAGAGACACCAAAGAAGCAGTAATATAAGTAGATTGTCTCCTTTAGAGAAACAAAGAGAAAGAAGTTATAAAGGAGTAGACTTAAAAAGGCGCCCATATAGATTAAGTAAATGTAACGATTCGAGAGTTCTTCCTTAAGCAAGATACTCTTCTCACTGAGAAAGGCTTGAGCGTCAAATCGATGATGACTTTTTCTTAACAGAGCGTAGAGAACGTCCTGGTCTTCTTCAAACTCTAGGGGTACCACGACTTGATTTGCTGGCACCATTCTGTCATCAAAGGGCATAAAGCTGCCAGTTCTCCCTATGTATTGCCATTTGTTTGAGTTCAAGGATTTTCGATAGACGTAAATATTCCCAGCAATATTATGGTTCAGAACCATTACCGGCTCCTTCATTTGTTTGCCAGCCCCAAGTCTAAAAACCATAGCTTGATAAGCATTTGAGTAACTAAATTTAATCTCTTTCTTACCCTTCTCGATTGATGAGGGAAATTGAGGAATGTTTCCTTCTTTAAAAACAAAGGGAAGGTCTTTAATTATGCCAAGCTTCTTCGTTACATTTAACTTTTTACTAGGCTCAATTGGCCCGAAAAGAGGAGTAATGGTATCTAGCTCCCAAAAGTCTGAGTTTGATGAAGCGAATAAATTAAAAGGAAGGAGAACTAAAAGAAAAGTAAGAAAAAAGAAGTTCAATGCTAATCCTTAAATTTAATCCCTCTGGGTCTCTTCCCCACAGGTTTTCCAAGATCGTGATCAAGGTGCCAGCGATCAATTTTGGGCTCATCTTTATCAATACGATAAAACTCCAAATCCTTATCGAGCTTATCCAAGCGATAAGAAAGTTCTCTTTGAAGATTAATAGAGTCTTTTTTCTTTGTTTGCAACATATCAATGCCCTCAATCTTAGCTTGCTTAAGCGCTGCGATTTTTTCATCAAATTCTGCAGCGAGCTTTACCTTTTCTTGGTCGTAAGACCAGACAAAGTGATTGACATCATTTAGCTGTTTGTAGAAATCCCTTCTTCTTTTTAGTAAAACAATTCTAAAAGTACTCGCATCTCGCACCCTAGAGGCAAGTGTTCCGGACTCAAAGACCAACATGGCCCCTCTTCTAAAATACTTTTGCAGGCCCCAGCACTTGGTGATGTCTTTCACAAACATGACAAAGTAATCCTCTTCTACTGAGCGCACATAACCCATACAGCTTTTAGTGTCTTTTGACGCTAGCCTGAATTTAACAAGGTCACCGCTACGAAAGAATTTAATATTTCTATTTTCAGAAGAGATTTTAAAGATGGAGTTGGTATCATCTCGGTCTGTCACTCTTCCGGTGAATTCAGAGTAGTCATACTTTGGGTCAAAGAAAGAATCCTTAATTTTATCCTCGAGAGAGCCACCAATCAGCGGGCTTTCAACCTTTGCTTCCCGAAATGTCTTCTCCCTCTTCTTTATTTGAATAGCGTCACCTTGGTTAGCAAAGAGATCACCAACTAAAGCTGACAAAAAAACTCCAAATAACACGACCCATTTCCTATTCATACACTCTATTATGAATGATTTAGGCCAATGTTTCGAGGTGGAAAACTTGTCACGAATAAAGTTTCTCGCTAGAGTTAGCGCCAAAGAGAGCTCAAAAGTTAATATCCAAAAATGAACACGATTATAGGAGAATGATTATGGAATTTTTTCTTGATACTGGCATTGTGGACGAAATTAAGGAGGCCATTAACTGGGGCCTAGTTGATGGAGTTACAACAAACCCTTCCCTTATTGCAAAATCAGGACGAACTCAAGAAGATGTCATCAAAGAAATCTGCTCCCTAGTTGACGGACCAATTTCTGCTGAAGTCATTAGCACTGAAAAAGCTGGGATGCTTAAAGAAGCCGAAGAGCTGGCGAAGATTCATGACAATGTGGTTATTAAGCTTCCCCTCACTCTCGAAGGCATTAGCGCTTGTAAGGTCCTTAGCAGCATGAATGTTAAGACTAACGTGACTCTGTGCTTTTCTGCTAACCAAGCCTTGCTTGCAGCAAAGTGTGGCGCGACCTATATATCCCCTTTCATTGGCAGGCTTGATGATATTGGCCACTCCGGCATGGGATTAATCGAAGAAATTCGTCATATATACGATAACTATGGCTTTCAGACTCAGATTTTAGCGGCCAGTGTACGCCACAGTGACCATGTTAGAGAAGCTGCAATTGTAGGAGCTGATGTGGCGACAATGCCCATTGGTTGTATGAAATCCCTGATTAAGCATCCACTCACTGATATTGGCCTGGAAAAATTTCTTCAAGACTATAAATCTAGCCAAAAGTAGTAAAGCAGTCGGTTAAGTCACTGAAATGCTTGACCGACACAAATACTCAAGTTCATTAGTAATTGATCCGAATAGTCTCTTATAAGCGAAAATAATTCTCGCTTAAGGGCTTAAGGACAATACTTGTGAAATTTATTGCTCAATTTACCTTAATTATAGGTCTTTTGCTGACCGGGACTTCTTGCTTAAAACAGGAAGTAAAAAAGAGTTCCGGCGCTTCAGCACCTTTCAATGCTGAGACAACACCAGTCCGTTGGAATCCTTCATCGTTGGGCGCCAATGGATTAAATCTAAGGATATCAAGTGATCTTGCAGATGACTTCGTCGCTGGAGACTTAGATGGCAGTGGTCACAATCCCGTCGAGCAAATGCTTAAAGCTTGGAATGGCGCCTCTTCCTCGCTTACTTTTTTCAAAATAAGTCCAACGGCAACAGCAAATAAAGATACAGGCAATCTCAACTCATATAACGATAGTGAGTTCGGCATTTACAAATCCTATGGCTGGCTCCAAGGCGTCAGTAATCAGGCACTAGCAGTAACCCAATACTATGGTCAAAGAAGAAATATTGGTGCGGCTAACGAGTATGTTGAACTTATTCATGCTGATATTATTCTCAACTATAGAGATTATACTTTTAGTACAGATAGCAGCAGCACAACTACATACGACCTTCATAGTGTTCTTCTCCATGAAATGGGCCATTTTCTTGGACTCTCTCATGTCACCAGTTTTAGCACAGCTTCGGTAATGCAACCCTATCTAGGTCTCTTTGATTCTCAAAGAACTTTAACTGCTTATGATAGCTCAAAAATAAGAAGTCTCTATGGAGTCAGTGGCTTAAGCGCTGGTGGTGGTAATTTTATTGTCGGTGCTTCTGTAAATGGAAACAATGGCGACAAGGTCCTTCCTAAAGCGGCTAAAGAACTAAAAGATGGCACTGTGCATGGACTTATAGAGTTAAGGGCAGATGGAGAATGTGTCCATCGTGAAAATGGCAAAGTCATTCATCGTCATTAAGACAAATCACTCAAAACTGGCGTTAAAACCTAGCGAGAATATTTACTTTTAATTTCTACTTTTAACTCATTTGAAGCTTTTCTAGCTGATTCAGATTCAGCCTTTTCTTTGATGACCCTTTCCATTGAAAAGTTCAGATTTTCCATTTGCAGAATGAAGACTCGACAAGTTTTACAAATAAAGAGGTGCATCTTAAAAGAGAGGTACTCCCCGAAGCCCATCGGTACTTTCTCCATTGATCTTTTGGCCACATCTTTACAAGACATCATTGTAAATTACCCTTTCAACTGATTATCAATACATTTTTTCAAGCGTGCCTTTCCCCTAAAAAGAAGCTGCCGTAAGTTGGTGCTCGAAATATCCAATTCGTTACATATTTCTTCTGAATCGTGCTCAAGAACCACTTTAAGAGTAAAGGCAGACCTTTGGTTGAGAGGAAGGTGCTCCAGGCACTTCTCAATAACCTTCATTAATTCGATATCCTCACAATATTTTGAAGGATCTGTAGGTGGCTTCATCCAATGGCCGTCCTCTAGAAATTCAGATTCAAATGACTCTTCAATTGGATCATAGCTTTCATGCTTTTTTTGGGTTCGTCGGTGCTCATGAACTTTATTATAGAGAATCCCAAAGAGAAAGGTCCTGATATGAGATCCTCCCTTAAAATTAGGAACGACCTCAAAGAAAGTGGCCCAGGTAGCATGGCAGATCTCTTTGGCGTGGTCTTCAGCAAAGCCCATCCCCAAACATGCTTTAAAAAGATGGTCAGAGTAAGCTTCAACAAGCTCAGTAATAGCAAGGGAATCTTGCTTGAGGATATTATTTATAAACTCAGGCTTTGAGAAATGTCCAGAGCGGCCATTCATATATCTTCCATGAAAGAGAAGTCATCATTGTAGTTTAAGACTTGTTATTACATCAAGGGTTCAAGCAATAGACTTGGAATAGTCATTTTCTTCATGAACTTTACTTGTTTCTCAGTGGCATCACCATATACATCTGCATTTTCACCATCTGCAGTAACAGCTTTTTCATCACCAACGATTTTATAACCTTTGAGATAACGCTCTTTCATGTCATCGACGAGATTTTTTGTCAGCTCTTTTGAGCCATCACAGAAAAGTCCCATCTCTGTGTTATAGAAATCACTTCTGTTGTCGATATTATAGGTGCCAATGTAGAATGATTGGTCACTATAAACCTGAGTTTTCTCATGCATTCCCCAACGGCCTTTTTCAACGGCTTCATTGAAGACAGGATCAATGGCATCAAACTTACTATTGTGCATCCAAGTGGTGAGTCCAAAATCATGCCACTTGAAAATGATACGATAAAAATTAGCCGCTACGTAAAAGGCATCGGTACTTCCAAGACTATTTGTGTATAAAGTCATTTTAACTTTTTCATCTTTAATGACTTCACTAAGGGCCTCTTGCCAGTACTTATTAAGCATAAAGTAAGGACTTGCTAAAATAAACTCACCTCTTGTTTGATTTTTAATATAATCAAAGATGACCTTGCGAAGGACTCTAAAGTCTTTTCGATAATCGGGCTGTATTCTTTGAACAAAGTTTGCCCCTGGTCTATCAGAGACATACGTTACTTTAGGGCAGTTTATGGTCGGGTACTTATTAAGGATAGGTCTTGCAATTCTTTCAACCTCATCAGAGACCTCTGCCATGGCCGTATGACCTTCAATCCACTGCTTTGCCTCAGCACGACGCCTCTCGAGGACTTCGTCTTTGTGATTGTGATAGCGCTGACGGTCCCTTTGATTTCTAAAGAGCCTTCTTGAGTTTGGGTTTGAGTCTAGCACTTTTGCTTTTTTGACAATAGGATTATTCCAAAAATCATCAAAGGAATCTTGCATGGCAAGTGCCACAGGTCCTTTCACATATACATCTCTATCAAGAAAATTATAAACTTCATCCATATCAAAGTAATCATCACCAATATTTCGACCACCTGTAATACCTTCTTTCCCATCTATCACGAGAATTTTTCGGTGGGTTCTAAACTGTGCTGTAGAAGGATCAAGTGCTCTATTATAATGGCGTAAATCAATTCCGTATTTTCGAACTGCCTCAGAAAAGAATTCATCCATTTCAATAACAGTAATAGATTTATCGAGTATAATTCTAATATCCACACCATCTTTTGCTCTTTTGATGAGTTCATGGAACATCAATAGTCCTGCTTTATCTTCTTCCCAGATAAAATACTCTAAACTAATTCTCTTCTTTGCTTTGCGAATAAGGTCAATTCGCTTTTGAAGTGAAGCTATTCCACTGTGAAGGATTTGCATCTCATTTGGAGTTCCATTTTCCTTTGAATCACTCACATAATAATGGGGGTAACCATTTTCCGTTAGCCCTACAGCGTGAGAAGGTCTACTGAAGTAGAGGCATGTAAACACCACCAGTATGACGGATGATTTCAGAGTTAGTCTTAAGCCGTGCAAAGGAATCTCCTTCGAATTAATATTCATATGGATATAGCTGCAAGCTGAGTGCCGATAATTTCACCTACTATCAGCTAGTTACGTCACAGAAGTGTCTATTTTGAGAACACCTGTTCAATGAAAATATAAGGCCTTTGAACAACAACTTTTGGGTTATTGAGTTTTTCTAGTTCATCAAAGACTTTATCAGTAATGGTGAGAAAGCTCGCCTTTACTTTCTTTAAGTGAATCTTTAGAGAATTGCCCTCTCTTGAGATTTTTCCTTCCGCCTTAAGATTAACTCGAATATCGACATCGGCTTTTAGCTTTGCTTCAAAATTACCCTTGGCAATATTGATGTCAATTCTTTCTAAGAGAGTTTCGCTACCATTAAGTGACGTATTTTCTTTAAAGAGGTCTGTTAATAGCCTCTGCCAAAAGTTGAGGCCACGCCCTAATTTTTTTAAGCTAACCTTCTCAATCTTTAGTTTGGTAGAGCTAAGGCATTGCTCGATAAGACCCTCGTATCCTTGTAAAGTCTTGACGCCCATACATCGAACGTCGCCATTAAAGAGACCTAACTGAGACGAGTTATCATTTCCTGTTATGGAGTCTAAATTAAGTTTGGATTCACTATTATTTAATAGGACACTTAAGTCTTGAACTGACAAGTTCTTCAAAGCAAGCAAGCTATCAGGGAGATCTTCTATCAAATACTCCCCCTGTGGACTGATGAGCCTCAGCGAAGTTTCTTCTTTATAAAGAGAAAACTCAGCATTTGAAATAGGAGCTTCTCCAGGAAGAATCCAAAGTTTTGCAGAAGCATTTCCTTGGCCATTTTGGTAACCTCCTGAGAACTCTGTCACTTTGGTTTCATTTGCATAGGAGGCTAAGGAGAAAAAAGTAATACTTAAACCAATTACGAATGAGTTCATCATACAAATACTCCTTAAAAATTATCTTATTGATACTTTTCGGAGGTTTTCATCACTGGTAGGAATCAATTTGGAAGATTGCTCGTTTTCGGAAAAAAATTCGCTCTAATACTACGACTTATTGCTTTGGTACTGAGACGAGGAAAGTTGTGGGAGACCCGCTACTCTTTAATACCAACTCTCCCCCCATTCTTTTCATTAGATTCTTAGAGAGGTTCAGGCCAATGCCTGTTCCTTTCCCGACTTCTTTAGTTGTAAAGAAGGGATCCATCACCTTTTGAGTCAGATCAGCTGGTATCCCCTGACCATTGTCGATGACAAGGAAGTTTAAAAGGTGATCAACTTTCTCAATTTTTATTTCAATGAAGGCATCTTTTAGACCAGCGACTGCATCACAAGAGTTGTTAAGAAGATTAACCAAAACTTGTACCAACTCAATGGGATGACCTAAGACTCTCTTACTTTTAAAATTATCTGAAATTTCACATTTAAAGCGAATTCCCTCTGTGGTGAGCCTCTCTTTACAAAGGTTCATAACGTCTTCAATAACTTTTTCGACTTGAACACTAACTAGCTTTGGAACATCTTGGCGATGTCCGAATCTTCTCAGACTATCGACAATCATATTAATTTGCTGAACCGTCTCTTCCATTTTAATTAAAGACATTTGAAGGTTATCATGCTCATCAGAAGTATCCTCTTTTTCCTTTTCGTCTCTCTGAAGCTTCCTAATGAGAGCTGTTAATATTGCCAATGGGTTTTTGATTTCATGGGCAATGCCAGTAGACATTTCACCAAGGCTTGAAAGCTTAGCTTGATGAATCGCGACTGCCTGTTGCTTCTTTAAATTCGCCAAAGCAATTTCAAGGTCTCTTGTTTTATTGGAGACTTGTTTCTTTAAAAGACTATTATTCTCAAAAAGGCTAAAAGCACCCCTCTTCTCTGCTGTATTTTGTTCCACCTGCTCCATAAGAACGAGGTTTGTTTTCTTTAGTCTTTCGATTTCTTGTTTTAGTTTTTCTATTTCACTCATCTTTAGAGCCTTTAGAGTCTTTAGAAAAGTAAAAGGCAACCCCTGTTAAGGTTTGGTTGACGTGAATAGAGTCTAGGCTTTCTCCATAGGTATGAAACCCACAAGCATTCCATTTCTTATAGGCTTCAAAGAAGGGAGTGTTGCGATTGCCCATTTTTAGGATATCGAGTCGTCTTAATATGCACTCAAAGAAGAGGCAGCCAACAAGTTCTAGAGAATTATCACTTAGTTTATCATCCAAGTCCTGGAGGTGATCTTCAATTGAGTACCTCTCCCCAAGGCGCAACACCAAGCCTTTATCAATAGCACAAAAGAAGTCGAGACTTCCATCATCGTTAACCTGACGAATAGAGCGCACAAAGTAATCCCCTCCCATATTCACCATAACAGGGTGGGTAGATACAATTTGGCTATTAATTTCATCGACTTTGATACCTACTGCTTCGGCGTAGGCTTGCGCTGCGAGAACACCATTGATTTCATTTACTCTTCTAATCGGAGGCAAGGCCTCAGTTATGACAAGCCTTTTATCGGTAGCGCGAAAGTAGTGCGAATCAAATATTTGAAAGGTTGCTTTCGTTGCAAAGAAAGTAAGATTAAAGACACTACTTTTGAATCGATCTCTATCAAAAATATAAGTCTTTTTAAACTCTAAGTTATCACCAGCTGAGCCTCCAACCAAAGGAGTACCACCAAGACATTTCTCAAGCTCATGAAGAGATCTCTCTTCTTTCATGGATAAGCCATCGATCAGCAGGGTAGCAAAGAAGTTATAATCTCTAAAGCTACATTCGCTCCTTAAGCTTGATAAGATTATCTTCAGAATTTAAGTAATCCAGGTCGAGCACAAAGTTTTCGCTATGAAAGGAGTCACCATGGAGATGACAACCAACTAAGGAGTTATTTTCAAAATCCCCGCAGTAAATCTCTCCGGCCGTGGTGCAAACGGAAACGCCACCTTTAAAGTACTGAGGCACTAACCTTTCCAACTCAGATAGGCCCTCAAGATTTCCTAAAAAAAGAAAAGTATGCCCTCTACTATCTTGAACTTTTTCAGTAAAATCCCTTAAACCAGACTCGAAGTCCTTAAGCTCTTTAATTTTGAATTGGCTGAAAGATTTAGAATGCGACAATTTTGACACCTCTCTATAGAAGTGAGTATAAACCCAAAGCCTTGCCAGAGAAAGCTATGAATACAAAGAAATTCCTGACTTTTATACTTGTTCTCATTCTTCCTTATTTATCTTTTAAGACCATGGATCTACCTTATTGGCAGGTAATGGCACTGTTTAGCTCAGTAGTGATCCTATGGTTTAGCGAGCTTATTCCACTCTCCGTTACTGGACTTCTTGTGCCCATTTTGGCCATTTTAATGGGGGTCAGTGACGTCACAGGAGCCTTTTCCCCCTTTGGTAATCAAATCCTTTTTCTCTTTATGGGCTCTTTTTTTCTCGCTAAATCCATGGAAAAACATGGGTGGGACCGAAGAATGGCGTTCACCCTATTATCCTCCCCCTTTGGACCCCGCTCTTTAAAAGGAGTGGTCATTCAGTTAGGTCTTCTTTGTTGGGTACTCTCCATGTGGATTAGAAATACTGCCACCTGTGCCATCGTCGTTACTATGGTTCTTGGGTTACTTCAGACTCTACAAAGAACAATGGATAATGAGCTTCATCAAAAAAACCTTAGAAAATCCCTTCTCCTGACTTGTGCCTTTGCCTCCTCTATTGGTGGAATGGCAACACCTGTGGGTAGTCCCCCCAATCTTTTGGCGATTCAGTTCTTAAAAAATAAGGGAATAGATATTAGCTTTGTTTCTTGGATGGGCTATGGCCTTCCCATTAGTCTCTCCATGCTTGCTCTTCTTTTTGTTCTCATTTTCTATCGCTTTCCCCTACCTTCCTTTAACCTTAGTGAAATTAAACATCACTTTACTGAAGAGAGAGAAAAACTTGGAAAAATTAAGATTGCTGAAGTTCAGATTATGATCGTCTTCTTTCTCTGTGTATTTTTGTGGCTTCTTCCAGGCATGGCAAAGCTTCTTATGCCGGCTTCAACAATATCTCAAAACCTAAGTTCGCTGCTTCCAATGGGTGGAGTCGGTATTCTCTGTGCCTCTCTTCTTTTTATTCTCTCTAATAATAACGAACCAAACCTTACTTGGGCGGAGGCGAATACTATTGACTGGGGTACGATATGGCTCTTTGGTGGTGGTTTAACAATGGGTAGCATTTTGGAGAAGAGTGGTTTTGCCGCTTACGCGGGAGAGTTTCTCTTTGGTCATGGCACCATAGGCTTTCTTGGTCTTGGAGTAATTGTCATTGTGGCAGGAATTATCCTGTCTGAGTTTAGTTCCAATACCGCCAGCACGGCCATCCTTGTTCCCCTTCTCTTAGGGAGTCTGGCCGAGTGGGGCACAGGTCCGACAACCAGTCTCATTATTGCTGCTGCTTTTGGTGCAAGCTTCGGTTTCATGCTTCCGGTGTCAACTCCTCCCAATGCTATTGTTTATGGTACAGGGCTTATTCCTTTAAAGGATATGATGCGAACTGGGGTGCTCTTTGATATTTTTGGCGGAATGATTATTTGGTTCTTTTTGATGGTGGTGTTTTAGGGCGCCCGATATAATTTAGAGCCGGCCAGATTTCATGACTTCGATATAGCGTTTTTTTATTATATGGAATAGGTTTTTAGTAGAATCCTTATTGATGGATTTCTCATCATAAATATAACCAGGGTCCACGCTCACTCTTTGTTCAAAACCTTGTAGGCTCTTATTCCCGCTTTTCTTCAAGGCCACCAATTTACTTTGAAGGTCTCTTCTCAAATCAATCATTCTGTTATTTTTTGGAAGCTTTGGAAGCTTTGATAATCCTTTATTGGAACTCTTGTTAAGAACTCTAGGGTGAATTTTACCTGCACCTAAGACTTTTCCTTCTTTAATCGCAGAATAGGTCATCTCGCGCGCTTTATTGACCATCGATGCAATTAAGCTGTCATCAATCTTTCTCTTCACTTGGGAACTTACGACTCTTTGAGTGTTCTTCTTTATTAACCTTGTCTTCTTAAGAAGCTTATTGAATCCAGCAAGCCCTTTTCTTGGTTGGCCCCAGAAAATTAAATCTGAAGAACGAGACGCCAAAAGCGAGCTACCTATGACAAGGGAGCCAAATTCACTTTTCTTTTTCAGAGGAATTTTTTCCGGAAAGCCACTCTTATGACAGGTTCCCTTCTTAGCACAAGAGCAATTTGGTACCTCTAGGAGATAATTCCTTGTGCGTCCAAAGCAACTTGGTTTTATTTGCAAAGCCCCCGCAAAGGCTTCTGACATAAAATAATCAATAAAGCTCGTTCCTAAACGGCCAACAAACTCATCGCCACTTACTCCGCTAAAGCTAGAGTCTGATTCAAACTCATTTATAGAGTTAAGAATATCTCCACTTGACTCCCCTGCTTCTGCTTGAAGAATCTCTTGAATTTCTTTTTCACTGAGGTCACTAAATTCAGCTTTAAGCTCTTCGCTTTTTGCATTTGCTTGATCAATGAGCTCCTGCCCCTGTTCACTATTGGCCAATTCGTTTGCTAAATCTTCAAGGCTAGGTAGGAGACGTTCCTTCACTCGTCTGATCACCTCTGCACCATCAGGAAAGGAAGTATTGGAGTCTTTAAAGCGCGCTTCAATAGACGTCACAAAGATATCTATTTCTTGAGCTTGTTTATCTAAAAACTTTGCAGCTTCTTTAAGTTTTACTGCAGCAAGAGCAGCAATGCCTGCCATGGCCAAAAAGACAATCGGTCTACTCGAACCATTAGCAAATATTTTATCTGCAAAACTCGCTTCAAATTTAAGATAAGCCGCCGCCAGTCCTGCGCCTAGTGGGATACCTACTTTATCGAGATCACCCACGCTCGCAAATCCTGCATAGGCCGAAGGAATGGCATTCCAAAGAAGAGGCAATTTCCTCTCACTAAAGCAGGCGCCACTTCCGGAAAAGATATTTGCGGCCTCTGCGGCGGCAAGCCCCGCTGCTGCAGTATACCCTGCTACTGCAACAGTGGCATTCCTTGATTTCTTCTTAGAGGTTTCTGCAGCAAGTGCAAGGGATTCTTGAATGCCTCTCATCGCACCAAATTGTTCATCAGCCGAGCGACGAAGAAAAGAGCGTAATTCATTTGCAATGGCCTTGACTTCATCAAGTTCTGGTTTCTTACCCTCAAGAAATTGTTCGAACTCTGCTTGATTTGAGGCCGCAAAGTCTTTTTCCAGATCGTCGATAATCTTTATGACACGTTTTGTTTTCTTTTCAACTGAGTTTGGAATTTTCGTCACATTTTGAAGAGTATTAATATCATCCATATTGATTTGAAAACCATTCCAAATCATCATCTCAAGACCAACCCATGCACCACTGGTAGCGGCAAAAGTAATTCCTGAGGGCATAGAGTGACACTTAAATCCAACGACAAGTCCAAGAAGGCTAGCAAAAGCAAGACCTATCACTGCACTGGCCAGTCCTGGAACTAGGGAGCCACTTACTCCTTGATCAATCTCACTGCCTTTCTTATTAGCGTATCCTTGCAGGCGATTCATTAAATTATGGCGTCCCTCCTTATCAAGGACAGTACCAAGAGTCATCTCGTCAATTTCGTTGTCAGAGTAGCCCAAGAGCTTGAGTGCCTCTCGATCATTTTCCGTCAGATTAAAAGTTGTCTCATTAGCAAACTCATTAGCAAGTTCCTGCACGTCAGAGCTAATATCAACACC
>Ga0136600_1000611_pt1 | contig 18898 bp, 17 predicted proteins | sample AntRauMFilla2698_FD_104634 | JGI IMG/M metagenome (GOLD analysis project Ga0136600, IMG submission 104634) | Saline lake microbial communities from Rauer Islands, Antarctica - Metagenome Filla 2 #698 | ecosystem: Environmental > Aquatic > Non-marine Saline and Alkaline > Saline | place...
CCTTATGGGCCGAACGCGAGCACAGCGAGCCCTTGGCAACCCCCCGGGCGCTCCAGCGCCCGCAAGGGCGACCGCCCGCCGGCCCCTTATGGGCCGAACGCGAGCACAGCGAGCCCTTGGCAAAAATGGTGTCCCCGACTGGATTCGAACCAGTGGCCCCCAGATTAGGAATCTGATGCTCTATCCTGCTGAGCTACGGGGACACACAAATTTCGTCATACCAGCCCGGCACGGGAAGGCACAGCCCCGGCCTGCGGCGGATTTGAAAATTCAGGTTCGCGTGGCGGCCGGGCTGGCGCTGGGTGGCAAGGGCGTTTACCGTCACAATGATTGCATTCAGCTTCTGGGAAGACTTCATGAGCGGCACGCCGGCGCATACACGTATCCTCCTTGTGGAAGACGACGATCAGGACGCGTTTCTCTTCGAAAAGATGTTGCGGGAGGAGGCCGGCGCCACCGAGATCGTCCGCGCCATCGAAGGGCGGGCTGCCTATGATGCAGTCCAGGCCGAGGCGTCCGTGCCCGATTGCATCGTGCTGGATCTGCGTCTCTCCGGTGAGGACGGGCTCTGGCTTCTTGACCGGCTTCTGGACAATGAAATCCTGGCGCGTATCCCGGTGATCGTGTTTTCCGGTGACACCGCCCGGCTTCAGCGAGCCTGTTCGGAGTTCCCCAACGTCGTCTCGTCGGTGCGCAAGCCTGAAACGCTCGAGCAATACCGCATCGCTCTGACCATTGTGGCTGCCACGCTGCAAGCGGCGCTCGGCGAACGCTGAACGACGCTTGCGCCTTCGGCCTCGCCCGCTAGGCTCGCCGCCAAACACTGTAAGAAAACACTGTGAAAGCGGGAGGCGGATATGGATTTTTCCGGCAAGACGGCGATTGTCACGGGCGGCGCCAGCGGTATCGGTAAAGCAGTGTCGGAGGCGCTTCATGCCGCCGGCGCAAAAATTGCTGTTGCGGACATGAATGCGGACGGCGCGGCGAAGGTTGGCGCGGCCTGCGGCGGGTTTGGTGAGCGTGTCGACGTCACCGATGAACACGTCCTCACGCGCTTCATCAACAAGGTTGAACGCACGCTTGGCCCGGTGGATGTGTACATCTCCAACGCCGGAATTGGTGTTAGCGACGGGCCCGGCTGGGGTGCCGGCGATGCGCCCAATGCCGCCTGGCAGGCGTGCTGGGACGTCAATGTGATGGCCAGCGTCTATGCGGCGCGCCATCTGGCCAAATCCATGGCGACGCGCCGCGGGATTTTCGTGGTCACGGCGTCCGCCGCCGGCCTGCTCGCCCAGATCGGCGACGCCCCCTACTCAGCCACCAAGGCTGCCGCGGTGTCGTTTGCCGAAAACCTTGCTATCGCCCATGGCGACGCCGGGCTGCAGGTCCATTGCCTGTGTCCCGAAGGGGTAAGGACGCCTCTGGTGGAGGGCATTGAGGGCGGCGCTCAAGGCCTGTCGGGCTATATCGAGGCGAGCGTGGTGGCCGAAAAGCTCCTCGCCGCCATGGACGAAAAACGCTTTATGGTGACCACCCACGAGAACACAGCGCAATACGCCGCCATGAAGGGCGCGGAGCGCGACAAATGGGTGGGCGGCATGCGCAAGCTGCGTCGCATGCTGGTGGAGGCCAATGGCGGGCGCCCGCTTTAGGCGCTGCCATGCATTAGGTGGTCCATGACCCAGACCAGCACCATAAAGGCGCGCGGCTATGACGCGATCGAGATCGGCGAGCACGCCGAACTCACCCGTACCGTGACGGCCAACGATCTCGTGTTTTATTCCCACGCCAGCGGCGATCTCAATCCGCTCCACCTGCCCGAGCTGGATGGCGATGGGGACGGCGTGGCCGAGGCCTACGCCCCCACCGCCTACATGGCCGGCCTGCTCTCGGCGCTGGTGGGCAATACCCTGCCAGGGCCAGGCTCGCGGGCGACCGACTTTAAAGGTGAGGCCGGCGCACCCCTGAAGATGGGCGAGACGGCGCGCGTGCGCATCGAAATCGTCGCCAAATCAGGCGGCCTGCTTACCCTCAAAGGCATTGTGGAAGGGCCGGGCGGCGTGGCGCTTACCGCGCAGATCACCGTGGCGCCGCCCGATAATCCCCAGAGCTTTGAGGCCTATGAGCTGCCGGATCTTCTGGTGCGCCGCCATCCCCATTTTGATCGCCTTCTCAAGGCGTGCGACGGCATTGAGCCGGCCCGCACCGGCGTGGTTCAGCCCCATAGCGAGGATGCCCTGGACGGCGCGCTGAAAGCCGCTGCCCGCGAGCTGATCACGCCAATCCTTATCGGCAAGCGCACCAAGATCGAGGCGGCGGCCAGGGCGCTGGGTGCGGACATCACTGGCTTCGAGCTTATCGAGGCTGAGGACGCTGAAGCCGCCGCAGCCACCGCCTGCCGCATGGTGGCCGACGGCGATGCGGACAGCGTCATGAAGGGCCACCTGCATACCGATACCTTGCTGCGCGCCGTGCTGAGCCGCAGCCATGGCCTGCGCGGCGACCGTCGCCTTTCACACGCCTTCATTCTGGATGTTCCGGGCCGGGATGGTTTGCTGTTCGTGACTGACGCGGCGGTGAATATCGCGCCGGATCTCTTGGCCAAGGCCGACATCGTCCAGAACGCCATTGATCTGGCGCTTGCGCTGGGTCTGAAAGTGCCGAAGGCGGCCATCCTCTCGGCGGTGGAGACGGTGAACCCGGCGCTGCCCTCCACGCTGGACGCGGCAGCGCTGTCAAAAATGGCCGATCGCGGCCAGATTACAGGCGGGCTGGTGGACGGACCGCTGGCCATGGACAATGCGGTGGACCTTGAGGCCGCTGCGGTGAAAAAGCTCACTGGCCCGGTGGCGGGCCGCGCCGATATTCTGGTGGCGCCGAACCTGGAAGCCGGCAACATGCTGGCCAAGGAGCTGATCTATCTGGCGCGGGCTGAAACCGCCGGGATCGTGCTGGGCGCGCGCGCGCCGGTGATCCTAACCAGCCGCGCCGACAGCGCGTTTTCAAGGCTGGTCTCGTGTGCCGTGGCGGCGCTGCACGCCAGCTGGCTGAAAACCGGCGAGCCGGCGCCAGGCCTGTCGCGGGACGCGTAATGGCGCTGCTCACCCTGAATGCCGGCTCCAGCTCGCTGAAATTTGCAGTGTTTGATGATGCGGGCGGCACCCGCCGCCTGTCGGCTGAGATTGAGGGCGTGGGCGTGGATGGCGCGCAGGCCAGGCTCACCCTGAAGGACGCCGCTGGCGAGCGCACCAGGGCGGTGGAGGCGGGTGATCACGCCGCCGCGCTGTCGGCGGCCTTTGATGCGGTGGAGGGCGAGGCCATCGCCGCGGTGGGCCACCGCATCGTCCATGGCGGCGCCGAGTTTGACCGGCCGGTCGTGGTCGATGCCGAAATTGAAGCGCGGATCGAGGCGCTGTCGCCGCTGGCGCCCCTGCATCAGCCCCATAATCTGGCGGCCTTGCGTGCGGCGCGCAAAGCCTGGCCGGACGCGGTGCAAGTCGCCTGCTTTGATACCGCTTTTCACCGCAGCCATCCCTTCACCGCCGACGCGTTTGCCCTGCCGCGCCGCTATTACGAGGCTGGCGTGCGCCGCTACGGGTTTCACGGCCTGTCCTATGACTTTCTCACCCAGCGCCTGACCGAGCTGGAGGGCAGGGTGCCGCAAAGGGCGGTGCTGGCGCATCTGGGTTCGGGGGCCTCGCTGTGCGCGGTGAAGGATGGCGTGAGCTGCGATACCAGCATGGGATTTTCAGCCCTGGACGGCCTGCCTATGGCGACGCGATGCGGCCAGATTGATCCTGGCGTCTTGCTCTATTTGATGGCCGAAGAGGGTCTGGACGCCGCTGCGCTGACCCGGCTTTTGTATAAAGAAAGCGGGCTGAAAGGCCTGAGCGGGACCAGCGGTGATATGCGTGAGGTGGAGGCCGGCGCAACAGCGGCGACGCGCGACGCCTACGCCTATTTCATCGCCCGCTGCCAGCGCGAGATCGCGGCCCTGTGCGCGCCGCTGGAGGGGCTCGACGCGCTGGTCTTCTCCGCCGGGATCGGCGAGCGATCGCCGGGCGTGCGCGCCGCGATCTGCCAGGGGCTGGGCTGGCTGGGCGTGAAGCTGGACGCCGAGGCCAACGCGGCTGTCACACATGAGGCTGCACTGATCAGCGCGCCGGACTCCCCTGTGCGGGTCTGGATGATCCCCACCGATGAAGAGCGTGTGATCGCGCGCGCTGCGGCGGCGCTGATCTAGCTGGTCAGCACAATAATCCCGGCCTGCCCTCCGAAGGCACCGGCATGGCCGTCCTTCGCCGCGCGGCGGCAGGAGAAGAAGCGCTGGTGCTCGGCGTAGGTGCAGTGGTCAAGCCGCGTGATCGCGGCCTCGCGCACGCCCATACTCAAAAGCTGGCGCCTGCACGCATCAGCCACGTCCAGCCCGGCGCCGCCGTCAGCGTCGCGGGGTCCGGCGAGGCCCGCATCAAGATCGCCGAACAGCGCCTCGAACTGCTCCAGAACTTCGGGGCCGACGCGGTAATTTTTCTGGCTGATCGCCGGGCCGATGGCGGCATGAATCTCTTCGGGCACCGTCTGGTAGGCGGCGTTCATCGCCGCTAGTGTTTCGGCGATGACGCCCTTCGCCGTGCCGCGCCAGCCTGAATGGATCGCCGCTACGGCCGGCCGGACCGGATCAAACAGCAGGACGGGCACGCAGTCGGCGGTCTGGGCGGCCAGGGCACGGCCAGGGACATCGGTCATGTGCGCGTCGGCTTCGCCCGACGACCAGCGGCCCTGCGGCTTGGCGTCGACCTTCAGGACTGTCGCGCCATGGACCTGGTTCATGAACACCAGATCGACCCCGCCCAGCGCCTGCGCGCTGCGGCGGCGGTTTTCTTCGACACGCGCCTTGTCGTCGCCGCGCGACCAGGAGAGGTTCAGGCTCTCATAGGGGCCTTCGCTCACCCCGCCGGTGCGTGTGGTGAAGGCGTGGCGGATACGCCCGTCGCCGAAGCCTAGCGCGGTGAGGAAGTCCAGATCGCTCATGGGCCGGTCTCCGGCAGGAAGCCCACGCGGCCCCGGCCTAGATCATAGGCGGCGCGGGCCTGGGCGATGCGGTCTGTCACGGCGTGAAACACCGACCAGTCATTGTCCTTGGCGATGGGCTCCCACAGGCCCTCCACCACTTCGATGGTCAGGTGCACCGGATCGGCCTCGGCAAAATAGGGATGGGCGAGGCGCTCCGGACGGATCGGCTCGCGCGTCTCCAGCGCCTGGCGCACCGGCGCAAAATCCTCACGCTGATAGAACGACGCGCGGGCGCTGGCGTCGGCGCGGGTGGCCGAAGCCGGGCCGCAGAACCAGTCGAAGAACATGGCTTCAAACGGAATCTCGCTCGCCTTCATGAAATCGAGAAGCTGGGTCACCAGCGCGCCGTCGGCCTCCTCGCCGGCGTTTGCCACGCCAAGCCGGGCCAGAAATGCCGTGCGGATTTCGCGCTTATAGTGATCTGGATAGGCCGACAGCGCCTCGATCAGCGCGTCGCGGTCCCCCACCACCGACAGCGCGCCGGCCAGCTGTTGCAGCGCCCAGAACACCGCTTCGGGCTGCCGGGCATAGGCGTAGAGCCCGCTATGGTCGAAATAGGCGGCGGTGAAGCCCGGGTCGAAATGGGGCAGGAAACGCCAGGGGCCGTAATCAAAGCTTTCCCCGGTCACCACCAGATTGTCCGTATTCAGAACGCCGTGCACAAACCCCGCCGCCATCCATTGCGCGGCCAGGCGGGCCGAGTTGCGGGCCACCGCGTCCAGAAGCGCGGCGGCCTTGTCGGGCCGTGTGCGATCGGCTTCGGGTAGAAGGTGCTCCAGACTGTAATCAATGAGCGTCTCAAGGGCCGCCGCGTCATCGTGATAGGCGTGGCGCTGAAACACGCCAAAGCGCATGTGGGAGTGCTGCAGCCTCGTCATCACGGCGGAGCGCGTGGGGGAGGGCTCGTCGCCACGATGGAGCTGCTCACCGGTCTCAAAGATCGAGAAGATCTTGCTGGTGTAGACGCCCTGCGCCTCCAGCATCTCTGCGGCAAGGATTTCGCGCACGGCGCCTTTCAGGGTCAGACGCCCATCCCCGGCGCGCGAGAACGGGGTCTGGCCGGACCCCTTGGTGCCCAGATCCAAAAGCCGCTCATGGCTGTCGCGCAGCTGGGCGAACAGGAAGCCGCGCCCGTCGCCGATTTCCGGATTATACACCCGGAACTGGTGGCCGTGATACTTCACCGCACGGGGCCGGACTTGATTATCCGTAAGCGGATCAAAGTGATGAAAATGCGCCTGGCGCGCGGTCTGATCCATTTCCAGCCCGACCTCGCGGGCCCAGCGCCCATTCCACCAGACCGGCCCGGCCGTGGGAAAATCAGCCGGGTCCACCGGCGTGGAGAACGTGTCGCCAAGCTTTGAAAACTGCGGATCGGGGCGATAGGGCTCGGTCATGGCGTCCCTTTCCATAAAACGGTGGGCGGGCCGGTCAGGCCGGCATTGATGGTGCGGGGCGAGTGACGCCTTTGGCCAGGGCTTTGGCGGCGTCTTCCAGCGCGGTGATGCACTGGGGCATGATCCGCGACAGGTTCAAAAATCCGTGGGGGGCGGTCGCGTAAACCTTGCGCTCCACCGGCACGCCGTATGCGGCCAGCTTGGAGGCATAGGCTTCGCCTTCTTCCAGCAGCGGATCAAACTCGGCGGCCAGCATCCAGGCCGGCGGCAGGCCCGTAAGGTCGCTGGCCATAAGCGGCGAGACCCGCACATCGGTGGGGTCGGCGCCTTTCAGATAGCGCTTCTTGATCTCCTCCAGTGTGGCGGTGGAGAGCATGGGGCCTTCCTGCCAGCGCGGCCGGTCCTTCTTCACCTGCACCAGCTGCAGCACTGGATAGAGCAAAAGCTGGAAGATCACGCTGTCGCGGCGTTCGCGCGCCAGCGTGGCTGCCAGATTGCCACCCGCGCTGTCGCCGCCCACTGCCAGGCGCGCACTGTCAAAGCCATGGCCGTCCAGCGCGCCGCTCAGCGCCGCGTCAAAGCTTGCAAAGGCATCATCGACGGCGGCGGGATAGGGATGCTCGGGCGCCAGGCGATAGCCGACCGAGCAGATGCGCACGCCCGAAACCGCCGCCAGGCGCTGGCAGAGCGGATCATACGTATCCAGCGATCCGATAGTGAACCCGCCGCCATGGTAGAAGATCAGCCCCGGCCCGGGCGCCGGATCAGCCCCATAGGGCACATAGATACGCGCCGGAATCGGCCCGTCGCCGCCAGCAATCTCAATGTCGATCCGCTGCTCCACCGGAATAGCGGGCGATTCCACCAGATCGCGCGCCTTGGCCACCGCATCGCGCAGGCCCGGCGTGGTTTTCGCCGCGTCAAACAGATCGGCGAGGCCGGAGGTCTTGAACCACTGGTCGAAGGGGTTGGTCTGATCACTCATGGCGTAAAGATCATGCGACGCGGGCCGCTCCGCAAGCACGCAGCCGCACGCGCCGCAGAAATTTCACTCTTTCGCCGCAAGACGCTCGGCATCATCGCGGGCATCGGTCCGGTCGCGGTCCGACAGCGCCAGCAGGGGCGACAGGCGGCGCAGCAGCGAATCTTCAGTGTCGTCCTTCTTGCCGTCGGCCAGAGCCACCATCCACAGATGGGTCATGAATATCTTGCGCTTTTGCAGCGACAGCGATTTCACGACATTGGTGTAGCGATGGTGGCCCACAGCGCTTTCGGCGAGCCCTTCGGCTTCGGCCAGAACCGCCTCGGCGCGGGCCGGCTCCAGGCGGAAACCCTCGCGCAGAATCAGGCCGATCTTCTCGCGCTCGGCCGTTGAAAAATCGCGGTCGGCGATCGCGGCCTGAACCATCAGCACCGCAGCGGCGATTTCCGGGCTCGGATCGGCGGCGCTGTCCGCCTCGTCCTTGGTGCCGGAAAACATCTTCTTGATCGCATCGAACATGGGCGGTCTTCGTCCTTTCATTGCGCCTTCGAAGAGGCGTCTTCCATCGTATACAGCGCGCGCGCTTCGGCCGGTGGTCCCCGGCGTTCGCCCAGACCCTCGACGGTGACACGCACCAGCGTCTCGAACCGGATATAGACCAGACGGTCGCCCGGGCGCACCAGCGCGCTCGCCTTTTTTAAACGAAGAACCTGGCCGCCGCGCTCCACGCGTATCTTGCCGCGCTCGATAAAATCGCCCGCGCCGGAGCGTGTTTTGAACAGGCGGGTCCGAAACAGCCAGAGATCACAGCGCTGGCCTTCCGCTTGCTGGGGTCCGGGCTCGCGCCGCTTCAAGAGGCATCTCCGGACGGCGTTGAGCCTTTGCCTCTGCGCCGCCGCCGTCGCGGCTTTTTGCGGGCTGGCTCTGACGCTGCGTCCCTCTGTAAGGAGGCGGGCGTGGGGCCGGGCGAGGGCGCTGCCTGCACCGGCCCCGCCGGGTTCTTTGCTTTGGCGCGCGCTTTGCGGCGCCGGTTTTGGCCAGGCGCTTGCGGGGTCTGCGAGGCCGGTGCGGGGCGCGCCACGGGAAGCTCGGCGAGGATGGCAAACGGCGTGTTCGACGGCGCTGGGGCCGGAGGCGGCGCGCTTTGCGATGTCACAGAGCGCGCCCGCCCGCCCCAGAGCTCGGCCTGGGCGTTGTCTCCGGTGCCTGCGGCCTTGCGCACGCGCTTGTATCCCAGCGCCCGCAGCACGGCCTTGAGCTCGTCTTCGGAGCATCCCAGCAGGCTCATCATGGGCTGGGAGGGCGCAAAGGCATGTTTCTCGGCCGGGTCGCGGGCCTCGCGGATCAGGTCAGCCAGGCGCTCCAGCATGTCCAGGCGAACCGCCCGTGGCCCGCAGCGCTGGAAACCGGCCGCGCCATAATCGGCTTCGGCGCGGCCTGGCTCCACATCCATGCTGGTCCGGCCGGGCTCGGGCAGTAACGCCGCGTCCACCGCGCCGGTATGGGCAGCTTTCAACAGCGAGGAGAGGCGGGCCGGGCGCGGTTTGACCAGGGCGGGCAGAAACACCGAATGTTCGCCGATGCGCACGCCGGCGCTTTTCAGCTGGCGGCGCTCGGCGACAGAGAGCTGGGCGATGTCCTGCGCCAGGGCGCTGCGCGGTGCGGCGCCGAAGCCTTCAACCAGCCGGTAGCCGATACCCCGCGCCAGACCGTCCAGGCCTTTCGCGCCATTGACCTTGCGCCGCAGCGTCAGAAGCGGTTCCAGCGCGGCCTCGGCCTCGCCTGCGATGAAGCGCTCCAGCCGGCGTTCGGCGCGCGCCACGGCCTCGCCAGCGCCCAGCTCGCCGCCAATCAGGCGCGCGCCCGGCGCGAACGGGTCCGAGCCTGCCTCCATGTGGGCGATCCTGTCGCCGGACCAGAAGATCGCGCCGTCATCGGCCAGTGTCAGCTCGGCGTCTTCAGCCTTGGCAAGCCGGCCCAGGCGCCGGTTCACCTCCGGGCGCACGGCTTTCAGTGCGGCATTGGCCACCGCCCGGCGCGCCAGCGGCCCGCCTTCGGTGTCGGCCTTGAAGGTGAAGCCGGACAGCCGGCCCACGAAATGGCCCTCCACGGTGACCTCGCCATTGGCAGCGAGCCCCGCCTCCATGTCGGCCTGCTCGCGCAGACCCTTCATCAGGGCGCTGGTGCGCCGGTCGATGAAGCGCGCGGTGAGCCGCTCATGCAGGGCGTCGGAGAGCTGGTCTTCCACCTCGCGGGTGCGGTCCTGCCAGTATTCCGGCTTCCGGGTCCAGTCGCTGCGATGGGCGGCATAGGCCCAGGTGCGCACATGGGCGAGGCGCTGGGACAGCGCGTCCACATCACCAGAGGTCTTGGCCAGACGTGTTATCTGCGCCTCCAGCCAGCTATCGGGCAGGAAGCCGTCGCCGGAGGTGAGATGGCCGAACACGGTTTTGATCAGGCGGGCATGGTCGTCGATCGTGGTCTTGCGAAAATCAGGCGTGCGGCACACATCCCACAGCCGGGTCAGGCCGGCCCTGGACTTGATGCGCTCCTTCAGTTCGGCGTCGCGCGCGACGATGTCGAGCACTTCCTCGTCGATGGCGTAGCGCACCCGCTCCAGTACCGGATCGGGCGAGGGCATGTTTAGCGTGATGCGCAGATTGTGAAGACTGGACAGATCCAGATCGCTGTTGCGCCAGGTCAGCCTGTCTACCGGCGCAAACTCGTGGTTTTCCACCCGCGCGATGACATCAGCTTCAAGGGGCTTGGCGTCGGCGGTTTCCCCGAACGTGCCGTCGGAGCGAAAGCGCCCGGCGCGTCCCGCGATCTGGCCGATCTCGTGGGGGAAGAGCTTGCGGCGCTTGCGGCCGTCAAACTTGTTCAGTGCGGCGAAGGCCACATGGTCCACATCCATGTTCAGCCCCATGCCGATGGCGTCGGTGGCGATGAGGAAATCCACCTCGCCGGACTGGTAGAGCTCGACCTGGGAATTGCGGGTGCGCGGCGACAATGCGCCCATCACCACCGCTGCGCCGCCGCGCTGTCGGCGGACCAGCTCGGCGATGGAATAGACATCCTCGGCCGAGAACGCCACCACAGCTGAGCGCCGCGGCAGCTTGGAGAGCTTTTTCGAGCCGGCATAGGTGAGCACGGAAAACCGCTCGCGCTCGTCGATCTCGGCTTCGGGGACCAGGCGGCGCAGCAGGGGGCGCATGGTGCCTGCGCCCATGAACATGGTCTCTTCGGTGCCGCGCGCATGGAGCAGCCGGTCGGTGAAGATATGGCCGCGGTCTGGATCGGACGCGAGCTGGATTTCATCGACGCCCAGAAAGGCGGGGCGAAGCTCCATGGGCATGGCTTCTACGGTACACAGGAAATAGCGCGCGCCGGGCGGGCGGATCTTTTCCTCGCCGGTGATCAGGGCAACCGCGTGCACGCCCTTGGCTTTGACAACCTTGTCGTAAAGCTCGCGCGCCAGCAGCCGCAGCGGTAGGCCCATCACACCAGAGGCGCGCGCCATCATGCGCTCAAGCGCCAGATGGGTCTTGCCGGTGTTTGTCGGGCCGAGCACGGCGATCACGCGCCCGGCATTGGGTCTGGTCATGGCTCAGGCCCCCACAAGGTCTACCGGAAGATAGGCTGGATCCGGCGCGCTTATAAGGCGTGAGCCGCGAAAGACTCAGTCGTTCGCGAGATCCGCGCCGGTGGTGGCGGCATCGGATGCCGGGCCGGTCACAGTGATGCGCGTGGCGGTGACGTTGATATCGCCGATCTGGGTGGCGGCGCGAAAGCGCACGGGGATATACGCACCGTTGATGGGCGCCAGCCAGATATGGGCGGGCCGTGCGATCTCTTCCTCGGTGGGGCGATCGCCGGGGTCATAGCCGGACACCGGCTCCACATAGGCCCGGCAGCGCACCGCCTCACCACGCCAGGCACGGGTGCGGACCTGATCCAGCCCGGCATTTTCAAAGCGCAGATTATAGCGCGACTTGCCATCAAATACCGGCTGGGTCCCGGTACATGGCGTATCACGGTCGCCGGGTATGGCGAGCGACAGGCCCAGCATCACCGTGATCGGATCCAGCGCGCCGGCGCGCTCCGCGTCGGTGGCCGGAGGCTGGCCCATGGAGCCAAAGGGCGGGTTCACGTCGGGCATGGCAACATTGCCGGGGTAATCGATCCCCACCAGGCGGCCCTTGTCGCTGGCGTAATTGATGTGCTCGTAGCGATAGGGAATGAGCGCGCCCTGACTGCGATATCCTATGGCGGTCGCTTCGATATTGGTGTCGTCGAACCAGCGCAGCAGCCCCGCGCTCTCAAACGTGGCGGCGGCGGAGTAGTCCGCTTCGGAAAACCGCGCTGACAAGGAGATGTTGGCGACCGACAGGAAATAAACCGCGCCGGTATATTCCACGAACAACTCGTCGGGTGCCTGGATGGGCTGCGGATCGGTCTCTGCCATAGCCGATGCGGGCTGGGCGCTCGCGCCGGGCACGGCAGCCAGGCCGGCCAGGCCAGCACCGAACGCACCGGCGCGCAGAAGGTTTTTTAACGTCATGAGCGGGGTTTCCCGTTTGCCAACCATGCTGATATGGGACACGAACGCATCTGGCTGCAAGATGAACGCCCCGTTTTCGCGTCACCGCAAAGGGGGTTTCTTGCAGCTGGATATGTCCGGATAAGGGCGCGGCACCTTGACGGGCGCGCAGGGCTCGGGTAAGTCGCCCGCTCTTGCGCCGCCAGGGTTCGCCCGACGCGCGGTCGCCTACCGGTTTTTACGACTGACATAATCAAGGTGGAAGCCATGTCGCGCCGCTGCGAACTTACGGGCACGGGCCCGGTCTCTGGAAACAACGTTTCCCACGCCAATAACAAGACGAAGCGCCGCTTCCTGCCGAATCTGTGCCAGGTCACCCTGGCTTCGGAAACGCTGGGCCGCGCGTTCCGGTTTAAAGTCGCCGCAAAGGCGCTGCGTAGCGTCGACCATGTGGGCGGGCTCGACCCCTTCCTGCTGAAAGCGCGCGATGACAATCTTTCTGCTGCAGCGCTCAAAGTGAAGCGCGAGCTGAAAAAAGCCCAGGCCGAAGCCGCCGCGTAAGCGCCGCTTCTGCAACACAACACAAAAACGCCCGCCTGAACCGGCGGGCGTTTTTCGTTTGGGGGTGAAGCTTTCAGAGCGTCTCGCCGCCACCCCTGCCGTGCTTGCGCTTCGCTTCAGGACACCTCCCCCGTAAAGGGAACGGCGTAAGGGGCTGAACCGCTGCTCCCGCCCCCGTGCTGGGAGGCGGTATGGATATACCCCAAATCAAGTTCCGGCCGATCCGCAGGCGGCGATAGTCTGCTCACGAAAAGGCCCGGGTCAGGGGGCTGGGTCAATGGCTGCAGCTATGCAGACGTCAGCCAACCAAAAAATCCGGTACCTGTTCGTGCTTGTTTGACAGCACCCACAAAGGAGCCCGGCTTTCCGCCCCGTTTGTGGATGCTGTCAACCGTCCCAATTTAGACAGGACTATGCGATTAGGTTTATCGCGACCTATCGTCATAGATCAGGTATCGCAGGCCCAAGGCGGCCTCAGGCGCAGCGGTTCGCTCGGTGACCTGAACAGTCGCCAGTCGCCCGCCCCTCAGCCGCACGCAAAACCAGGCCTGAACTTCCAGCAGGTCGGCGTTGATATCGTACCCGCCAATCTCCCCGCAAGCCTCGGCGTTAGGCCGGCGGTAGGGGTGAAAATAGGAGATGCGGGCATCGCCAATCGATGCCAGTGCTGACTCAACATAGATAAGGTCTCCCTCGACCCTTGGCCCAGGGAGAAGCCTGCGGCCAGAAAAATCGATCTGGTCGCCGGGAACAACGCGAATGCTGCGCTCTGTATCGGTCACCGGTTCGAGGAGGGGCTGCAAGGCCGTAGCCGGGGTCTCGGGCTCGCAATCGCCAAACCAGGCACCCTCTGCGTCGACACCAAAGCGTCCTGCCAGTGCGTAGGAATCCGGTTCACTCGTCGGCAGCGCGCGACCAACCAACACCGCGTCCGTAAAAGCCAGACTAACAGTGTCGTTTATCCACGAACTCGCAATGATCTGCTGCTCGATCGGTCCCTGGCCGCCTGTTCTGGCCTGAAAGACAGATTCTCCCCGGCTGTCCGGGGTGATCGAGAAACGGCCTGAAAGCACCGGTGCGGCGAGCGTGAAGATACTGCAGACTTGGGGCCGCTGCGAGGTCGGTGCCTGCGCGACAACACGCGGCTGAACCACCTGCAACTGCATCTGCTCCCAGGTGATCACTCGAAGGACCAGCACCGGGTTTCGCGACGATAGCGGGCGGGTCACTTCGACGCTCGAAATATTGCCCAGATTGGTACGGACGCATAAGCGGTCACCGCGAACCAGAGTGCGCGCATCAAGGCTGGCGCTCGAGACCGGTGCACGGCTGCATCCCGCATAGTCCGTACCCGTCGCGGGCTCCAGCACCAGTCGCCCGCCATTGGCCGGCTGAAGGGTCTCTGAGCCAACGGGGCCCACAAGTACGAGATCGCCATTGGTCTGGGCGTCGATTCCGGTGATCCCACGATCGAGATCGAGCATATAAGTCTCACTAAGAGAATCGAGCACGGTCGGGATCAGATTGCGGGAGCCCTCGAAAACCACATCTTGTGCAGCGAGCGGGGCTGTCGTGACGCCGGCCAATAGGCTAACGGCGAGGATCATGCGGCGCATCAATTATACTCCCCTTCCCAGGTGGCGTATCGAAGCTGAATCGGCATCCCGGCGGCCGGCGGCGTTCCGGTAACGAGAAACATCGACAAACGACTCTCGCCCGTAAGCGCACAGAACAGATCCCCCTCGGTCAGGGTGTGGACGCGCACGCTTTCTGGCCGCATGCCGTCGATCGCTGCTTCACAGCGCTCAGCCAACAGTCGGTCGAAGGCTCGTTCGCCAACTGCACCGCCTGCGATCCGGGTGAACCGTGCTGCCAGGACTGTGCCTATGGCCGGCAGAACTCCAGCAGCATGGATTAGATCAGCAGCCTCTGATACGGGGCCGACCGTGCCGGTTTCAAGGTCAAGATAACGGCCTCGGGGCCATTCAAGCTCACCCGATGCGATCAGACGCCGTCCTGCCGCGTCATAGTCGATCCCGAGTGGCTCCGCCGCTGGGCGACAATCGCCATGCCAAACGCCGCGCCAACCCGGCCCGAAGCGTCCCGCTAGCCGGTAGGCAACCTCATTGTCCTCAAGTGTGAGGTGAAGATAGCCGTCATAGCTATTGCCGCCGATGGTGAGATCGACGGAGTTTTGTCCCCAGTATCCCGTGACCGGCAAACTCCGCCCGGATGCGCTGACCTCGCCCTCTACAGCGCCGCCCGTCAGGCGTATGTCCATCCGCCCTTGCTGGGCGGAATTGGTCTGGGTATCACCAAAGGTCAGGTCACATGTGAGATTTTGTTGAGCCTCAGCCGGCGAAATGACCAGAAGCGCCGGTAGCGCAGTTAAGGCTATCCCCGCACATAATCGTCCTAGCATTGGAATTTCCCCCTCTTCCATTACGGCCTGTTCAGTAAGACAAGCCCGTTCGATCATGAGAGTCTAGGCTATAGGCGCTTTACTGAGAGTCAGATGAACGGCCATTGGATCGATCTCGGCAGGCCTCTTCCATCACAACGGGAGGACAAGCGCAGCGATATCTGTTCAGGCTGGCCAGAGGCGAGCACGCTCTCTACCGATCGGTAAGCTTCAGCTCGATGCGGCGATTGCGGGCATTGGCCTCGGCGCTGCGGCCTTCGGCGATGGGGTAGTTGTCGCCAAAGCCGGCCGCCAGAAGGCGCCGGGGCGGCACGCCGCGATCAATCAGGTATTCGATGACCGAAAGCGAGCGCGCGGTGGAAAGCTCCCAGTTGCTTGCGAACGGCAGGCTGGGTCCCGGAGGCACGGGATCCGTGTGGCCATCCACGCGCAAAACCCAGTCGATATCGGCCGGGATTTCTGAAGTGAGCTGAACGATGGCGTCGGCGATGGGATCCAGCGAGCCGCGCCCGCTATCGGATAGGGTGGCCGAGCCGGAGCCGAACAGCACATCGGTTTCAAACACGAACCGGTCGCCCACCACGCGCACGCCGGACCGATCGCCGAGAATCTCTAAAAGCCGTCCGAAAAACTCCGAGCGATAGCGCGCCAGCCGCGCCACTTCGCTGGCGAGGGCGGCATTCAGGCGCTGGCCCAGATTGACCACTTCGGCCTCCAGCTCGGCTTCGCGAGCCTCACTGGCGTTCAGCGTCTCGTTCAAGCGGGCGAGTTCCTGGCGCAGGGCCGCCATCTGATTGTTCAAAAGCGCGATGGTGGCCTGGGCTTCCTCATTGAGGGTTTCTTCTTCGCTCAAGGTGGCCTGGGCGGCGGCAAGGCCTTCCTGCAAACCGGACAGCTGGCTTGAGAGCGCGTCGTTCTGCCCGCTAAGCGCGGCGTTCTGGCTTTCCAGCCCGTCCACGCGCAGCGACAGGGTCTGGTTTTCGCTCTGGGCCAAATTGAGCTCTTCAGCCAGGGTTGCCAGCTGGGCGTTCAGCGCAGTCAGCTGCTCGTCGCGGCCGGTGAGGGCTTGGGACAGGGCGAACTGGCCGGCGGTGAACACCGCCAGCAGGAACACGATCACCAGAAGGAGCGTGGCGAGCGCATCCACGAAGCCCGGCCAGTAATCGCCGGAATCGCTCTGAGAGAAGGCAAGGTGGCGGGGTAGCGCCATGGTCTAGCGCTCCCGCCCGGGCGGTGGCGGCGCGGAATTATCGGGACGGTCGCCGCGCTCGCGGTTAAGGCGCGCCTGGGCTTCCAGGGCGCGCACCAGCACCTTGATCTCATCGCGAAGCATGCGTGCGCTTTCGCGCTGGCTCTCCGACGCCTCGTCGGCAAACCTCGTCATGATGGTCTCAAGCTGGCGGGTATGGCGCTCAAGATTGTGCGACAGCCGGTCCAGCGCCTCGGCGCTCTGCTCTAAAAGCGCGCCCACATAGGCACCGCCCGCACCGTCATCGCTGGACGCGGCCCCGGCGGGGCCTGCTGCGGAGAGGCGCGAGATTGTGGAGAGCCATTCCTCCACCTCGTTATAGAAGCGGTTCTGCGCCCGGCTGGCCTGCAGTTCCAGAAAGCCGATGATCAGCGAACCGGCCAGACCAAACAGCGAGGAGGCGAAGGCCGTGCCCATGCCCGAAATCGGCTGCTCGATGGCGCTCATCAGGGCGGTCGCCTGCTCCTCGCCGGAGCCCGATGCGCTGTTGGAAACGGCGCGCACGGCGTCGCCCACATCCGACACCACCAGAAGCAGGCCGTAGAACGTGCCCAGAAGCCCCAGGAAGATCAGCAGGCGGCCGAAATAGCGCGTGAAGGCACCGCTCTCGGCCATGCGCGCGGCCACTGAATCCAGCACCACACGCGCCGATGCCGCCGACAGGCGCGAGCGCCCGTCCGCCGCATCGGTGAGCAGCGCCGCCATGGGCGCGATGAGCGAGGGCGGGGTGGGCAGCTCGCCGGGATGCTCGGCGTCATGCAGGCGCACCAGCCAGCGCGCACTGGGCCCGATCGCAAGGGCCTGGGCGAAGGTATAGACGATGCCGATCAACAGCACGCCCAGAATGACGCCATTGATCGCCGGGTTTGCTTCGAAGGCTGCGATCAGCGGCTGGTGCAGGAGCGCCGCCATGAGGGTTACGGCGGCCAGGAATACACCCATCCACAAAATATACTGGCCCGGTCCGGTGAAGCGCGTCTTGCGGGCGCGTGGCGCGTCTGCGTCTTTGCCGGTCATGGCGCAAATCCTCTTGAGGTGTCTGAGCGTGCAGGGCTCAAGCCTTGGCCTCTGACGCCATCAAACGCAAGGGTGTTGGCGGGAATGAGGCGGCGAGGGTCAGGCTTTCAGGAATGGTCGCGCCAGTTCATGGCGCTTTGTGTGGGCGCGCTGACCGTATCAACTGCCGCGCCCTGAGCCGCAGGCTCAGGCCCAGCCGCAAACCTGAACGCGTCCTCGGGCAAGCCCCCCCCGTGAGACAGCTCGCCGCAGCCGTTTTGACGCAGTGAAGCCCGGCTCTCCCCTTCTACATTTGTGTCCATGAACGGCGCGGGCCGGACCCCTTGGTCCGCGTCTGGAGCAATCAGGACAGACTTATGAAAAATCTTCTTCTCTCCGCCGCGCTTGGCGCGCTTGCGCTCACCCCGGCCGCGCTGGCCGAGGACCATGAAATCCAGATGCTCAACGCCGGCTCTGACGGCCAGCCCATGGTGTTTGAGCCCGCCTATCTGGAAGTAGAATCCGGCGACACGGTCACGTTCGTGAACGCCATGGGCGCCCATAACGCCCAGTCCATCGATGGCATGCTTCCTGATGGCGTTGAAGGCTTTCGTGGCCGCATGAACCAGGATGTGAGCTTCACGGTCACGGACGAGGGCATCTATGGCGTGAAATGCATGCCCCACTACGGGGCCGGCATGGTCGCGCTGATCAAGGTCGGGGCTGGTGATGCGGCCAATCTGGATGAGGCGCGCTCGGTGCGCCATCCAGGCCGCGCCCGCGACCGGTTTGAAGCCCTGTTCGAGCAGGCCTCGGCCGGCCAGGCCGGCGGCGCTGACGCCAGCCGCTAGTACGTTGACGATCCGGGGCGAGCGGTCTGATCCCGCTCTCCCCGGCTTGTATGTTTCTTGTAAATCGCTGAGGGCGTTTAAGCCGCTTTGGCGAGCCGCACTTTCAGCTCTGCCAGAATGTGTTCGTTGCCGGCCACGATATTGCCGGTTTCCAGCACGTCGCCGGTGTTATCAAGGGATCCGGCAAAGCCACCAGCCTCGCGAACCATGACGATCCCGGCGGCGATGTCCCAGGCTTTCAGATCGCGCTCCCAGAACGCGTCAAAGCGTCCCGCCGCGACCCAGGCGAGGTCCAGTGCTGCCGATCCATTCCGCCGGATGCCGGCGCACATGGGCATCACCTGGTGCAATTCCTTCAAGAAGCGCGCATGGCCCTTCTTGCCAAAAAACGGCGCGCCGCAGCCGATTACCGCTTCCTGAAAGCTGCGCCGGTCCGACACGCGCAGCCGGCGGTCGTTGACATAGGCGCCGCGGCCTTTTTCGGCGTGAAACAGCTCGTCGGTGGCCGGATTGAACGTGACGCCGGCGATCAGCTCGCCTTCGCGCTCCAGGGCGATGGAGACTGCGAAGTGGGGCTGGGCGTGCATAAAGTTCAGCGTGCCGTCCAGCGGGTCGACAATCCAGCGGTGGGATTTATCGGTGCCCTCCACCACGCCGCGCTCCTCCATAAGGAAGCCATAGCCGGGACGCGCCTTGGAGAGCTCTTCAAACACGGTCTCCTCGGCCTTCATGTCGGCGTTGGTGACAAAATCGGCGGGGCCCTTGCGCGAGACCTGCAGGTTTTCGATCTCGTTGAAATCGCGTGCCAGCTTGCGCCCGGCCTTGCG
>Ga0136600_1000612_pt1 | contig 18895 bp, 19 predicted proteins | sample AntRauMFilla2698_FD_104634 | JGI IMG/M metagenome (GOLD analysis project Ga0136600, IMG submission 104634) | Saline lake microbial communities from Rauer Islands, Antarctica - Metagenome Filla 2 #698 | ecosystem: Environmental > Aquatic > Non-marine Saline and Alkaline > Saline | place...
CGGTGGGTAGCTTTATCCAGGATATGGCAGACCTATTAAATATCGAAATCAACCTTAGCGACCTTTATGAAAGATTTCTTACTAAAGCACAGGGTTATAGCGGAAAAGTTATTGGCACAGTAAATAGTTGGGTCTCAGACACACTCTCTTTTATTTTCAACTTTCTTATTATGCTTTTAGCCAGCTACTCCATTTTTGTCGATGGCGACAAGCTTAAGGAGTTTGTCTTTAAATTAAGCCCTCTCCCTTACGAGCAAGAACAAATGATTCTTACTAAGTTTTCTCAAATGAATTATGTGACTCTTGTCTGTAATGGAATTGGTGGCGTTATTCAAGGGATTCTGGCCGGTATTGGGCTGTGGATGTGTGGCTTTAACGCTATTTTCTTATGGTCTACAATAATGGTTATTCTTGCCTTTATTCCCTTGGTTGGAATTTCAATTATTACCATTCCTGCCTCACTTTATTTGATTGCAACAGGGAAAGTAACCAGTGGTGTGCTTTTTTTCTGCTACACAGGAACAATGGCACTCTTTGTTGAAAACTGGTTTAAGCCAAAATTTATGGGTAAGAGAATCAAGGTGAACTCTCTGCTTCTTCTCTTTTATATTATTGCAGGAATGGGAACCTTTGGCATGGCGGGTATTTTCTATGGTCCATTAGTTTGCATTATTTTTCTAACAATGGTTCAGCTTTTCCAAGAGTACTACTTACCTAAACTAAATTAAGAATTCATATCATGTTAAAATACGAGAGTAGCCTATGAAGCGAAGGCCACCTTCAAAAGAGTAGATCTTGGATTCTTTAAATTGACCTTTTCTCCTGCACTTTGTAACTCTTTATTGTTTAAAAATTCGTTATAAAAATCCTCGTTCTTCCACTGGGCGTAGTTAACAACCTTCTTTCGATCTAAGGAGATATGAAGATTAGCTGAGATAAAACCAGGTTGCTTTCTCACAGTGTTGTTGAAGAACTCCTTTATATTTTTAATGTGCTCGTCGCATTCTTTAGGGTCAACTTCGAACTCGATAAGTACGGTGAGAATATCTCTATACTTGTCTATTACCGCCATAATTTCCTCCTCAATTTTTATCGGATAGAAACTTTCAATGACTTAGAAAAGGACTTTCAAGAGGTTTGTGGAAAGAATTGCCGAACTTAAAAGAAGTGAGTTTGTCCTTTTTCCTTTCTCTCCAAATAGCCGAAAAGCCCATTAATAAGACATTTCAAGCCTTTAACCTGCAACTTTGGAAATTTAATGAGCTTTCAATACCGGCGATTCTTATCGCTATTTTTCCTCTCTCTACTCTTAATACCTGAAGGAAAAGCTTGTGTAGGTGGAAAAGGATTTCTCCCTCAAAATAATTGGAAAATACCAGTTAATTATAAAGCAAGATCAGAAGTTGATGAGTCTAAGTTTAATGAGGTCATTAATAAGATCTCCAGTGTCTACTCCCCCATTATTCAAGGCAAAGGAGGGAGCCTCGTTGTGGAGAGACTATGGAATGATGCCACGGTTAATGCCTACGCTCTTAGGCAGGGTAACCAGTGGATCGTAAGAATGTATGGTGGTCTGGCACGTCATGGAGAAATCACCTCTGATGGCTTTGCTCTTGTCATGTGCCATGAAGTTGGTCACCACATTGGTGGTGTTCCTCGCTATCCTGGTCAAAATGGATGGGCATCAAACGAGGGACAAAGTGATTATTTCGCTGCAACCAAGTGTCTAAGAAGAGTCTGGAGAAATGATAATAATGAAGAAGTTATTTCGCGCTTAGGTATCCCAAATGACCTCAAATTGAAGTGTGAAAGTGAATGGGGTAATAGTAGCGATCAAGCACTCTGCAAGAGAATTGGCATGGCAGGTCTTTCAACATCAAGAATGTTTGCTGTTCTTTCTAATGGAAGAATGCCAGCTTTTATCTCTCCTGATACAAACCAAGTAAGTCAAACTCTTGATGGCCATCCACCTTATCAGTGCAGACTCGATACCTATTTTCATGGTGGTCTCTGTCCAGTAAGTTATGAAGAGGAGATCGGTCAGAGCAACCCTAATGTCGGAACCTGTAACAGAGCGTCCAATAGTGAACTCGGTAGTCGTAGACTTTGTTGGTACTCACCCACTCAAACAGGGCCTGGAAACCCACCTCCAACAGGAGAACAGGCATCAACACCAACTGTTAATGGCAGTAAGGAAGTTACTTCAAGTAACCCGAATACTCCTATCCCTATAAGTATTGATGTTAGTCGTTTACCTGGAACCATGGCCGTGGCGCTGGAGGCTTCAAAGCCAAATACATCATTTACCAATCCAGCTGATAATAAGCCAGATCCTAGGAATTCTCTTGGTTATATCATCATAAATGGCACCAAAGGTGTTTATAACCTTCAGCCGATGAGTAGCCTTCCAAGCTGGGGTAGGTATGAATTTAGGGTTATTGGATTAGACGGGAGAAGAATGCCTGTTGGAAAATTCTCGAATCCATTTATTTTAAACCTACAAAAGTAGTCTGAATAGGAATTAACTTTAAATCTTATTTTTGAGAGGAATATTTGTGTTGAAGAGAAATTTATTAGTTTTAGTCATCCTTCTATCCTCATGCACTATTTACACAACTCTAAGAATGCCTGCTCAGGTAACAACGAAGTCAGACCTTCGTAACCTTCTCAATCTTTTAAAGGTCGAGGTTGATGGACCTGTTGAATCAACAAAGGATTGTGCTAGAAGACTTGATGCTTTTTATCAAAGACTTTTTAGACTAAAAGGCAGTGATGTTGCTTTAAATGACCTAACAGGGGAGGACCTTAAGGATATGGTGGAACTCTCCTTTGAGACTCGAATAGTGATAAAGAATCGTATGAATCAACTGACGGTTATCGATAACAACGGATTAGCCTGCTTAACAAAAATCAGAGATACCTTTCGCGCCTTGAGAACAATGGAAGATTATCTCGTAGAGCTCTATATTTTTAACGAAAAAAAACTTGAGCGTAACCCTCAAAACTTTACGACCTTTAAAGGAGAGAGCCCCTTCTTTCTGGTGAACAAGAACTTTGCTGACTCTTTTGAAGGAGTAGAGGATTTGGAATCTGGAGATGTTATTCTTTCTCGAGGAAATGCCTACTCTAGTGCTGCGATTGCTCGTATAGGGGAAACAGACACCAACTTCTCTCACCTCTCCTTTGTCTATGAGGACCCTAATCAAAAGCAATGGACGACTGAAGCGCACATTGAAATTGGTAATATCGTCATGCCGATTGAAACTCATATTGAGCAAAGAAATGCCCGCAGTGTACTCTTTCGTTACGAAGACACTCGTATGGCCGATCGTGCTAGCGAATGCATTTTTAACAAGGTCCGTGAGCAACAAGAGACAGGTACTAATATACAATACGACTTTGAAATGAATTACAAAGATGACAAACGCATTTTTTGCTCTGAAGTGATCTACAAAGGCTTTCAATGTGCCTCCGGAGGGAAAATAGACGTTCCTCTTTATAAGACAAAATTTAAGAAAACAACCGTCCCTTTTCTTCAAACCCTAGGACTTAAACTAAATGAATCAAACGTTGAAAGTTTTGATACTTTTGGACCAGGGGATATCGAGTACGATCACCGCTTTAAGCTTGTGGCAGAATGGCGCAACCCAGCCAAAATGGAAGATAGCCGCATGAAAGATGCAATCTTAACGAAACTCTTTGAGTGGATGGAAGATTATGGCTACCGTTTTAAACCACCCTTTAATGTCAAAACGAAGGCCAATCTGGCTTGGGTTATGAGACGCTTTCCCATCAATAGTCTCAAAGAAAAATTCCCTCTGAATATGAAATCGGCTCAACTTGATATGTTTTTCACTCTTGATATGGTTGGTGAAAAGCTCCAAGCAAGATTAGTCGAAAAGCAACATGAGGCGGCTAGGCCACTTACTCCAATTGAGATGTATGATATTTTAGAAGATTATCGTCTCCAAGACTTATCCAAGTATAGAAAGAGAAAAAGAAGCTCTGAATGGATTCGCTACTTTAGACCCAAGCGCTAAGGTAAAAAAGGCATAAAAAAGACTAAAAGCGCAGGCCGACAGAAAAAGAGTATGCCAATGAGTCAAGTTTATTGGTTCTATTGGTGATTTCAAATTCCCCTTGAGAAAATGTTAGTGTCGAAAATAGAGCTCCCATTTGATAAGTCATCCCAAGGAAAGTTCCAAAGTCTTCAATTTCATGAACAATGGTTGTCCTCTCCCCTTCTTTAATCTTAAGAGTGTAGCGCCCACTATCTTTATAAACACCGACAAATACTAATAAGGGAGCTATAAAGCGATAGCCAGTGCTCATACTCATTTTTGTCATTCCGGAGTTCACGATAATACTGCGAGCTTCTTTATTGGCGGCTAAGATATCTTCACTTGCAATTTCATCAGCGGCTACATAAATACTATAGCCAATATTAAAAGCGAGGGAGAAACTTCCAGCTCCTGCTCCACTTGCAGGGGAACCAAGAAATTGAATTTTAATCTGTGAGTCTAAGGCCTGAGAGGGACCCAAATTAATTTCGAGATCAAGCCAATCAGTAAAGCCAAAACTTGGTGCAATAAAGGGACTTATACTTTTACTTAAGAGCGGGTCCTCAGAAACGGGACTTGTGCGGAGATCAGTACTTGGCTGAAGCTTTCGTGAATGCGCGACTCCTGTCTCAACCTTTGTCAGACCGATACCGTTTGTCTCAGGTGTACTAAAGCGCGCACCAGGAAACTTTTGTACGGAGCCACAACCACCAAGAATTTGAAGTAGAGTCAAAAGAGAAAAGAAATGAAAGGTGATACTTCTGATCATCCCTTATTATATAGAAAAGGGGCCTTGTTTCCAAGGCCCCTTAATCGACGACTTTTTTGAGGAGAGAATCGTCTATTTAATTGTATCTTCCATGACGGTAACTATGTTCATCCTTGATCATATAAACCGAGTAATCCTATTAGATATTTAGCGTTCGCCCCGTTCCATTGGCTTTCTTAATTCCAGAGCCATCATCGTTCAGTTTTAAACTAACAACATTTCCGCCGCTATGGCCTAGCTCGTTTCCATGGGTATGAGATTTCTTTTGATAGATAATATGCTGTTCACTGATTTCTTGCTCCTCTTTGCAAGTAATACAAAGGGTTGCTGTAGGTCGCGCCATAAGACGTCCCATTTCAATATCACAGTCACAGTCATCACAAGTACCAAAGGCACCATTTTCAATCTTTTTTAGTGCAAGCTCTACCTTTCGGATGAAGTGACTTTGGCGTCCCTTAAGCTTTAGTGCGAGTTGTTGATCGCGATCTCCTAAAGCTTGATCAATCACATCTCCTCGCTCACCTGCAGTCAGTGCATCTTCTAGAGCGCTTGCTCCAAGATCTGCATCTTCAATAAGGTTAGTAAAAAGTTCTTTAAAGTGATTCTGTGTTGCCTTGTCCATTATCTTCTCCTAATTAAGTAAAACGACAAAATGAAATGCTCTCCGTCTCCAAGATTTCCGGGCATCCTACCCAGTGGCCTTCCTGGCCGCATCTGAATTACTATAGAGCAAGCAGCGTGCCACTTTTACGGACACGTGATTTCAAGTAATTCCAGTAGATTCAATAAATTTTAGGCGAAGTCAAAGAGTCACTTAGGCCAAGTTGGCCTTAGTCTTTTTGACCCTTCGTGTAAGAGACAGTAAGAAGAAAGAGTGTTCCAAGACCCATGCCCCAGTAGACATTCCACTGCCAAGGCCATTTAAGAAGGAAAGTATTGGCATAAACACCAATAAGGTTAACCCCATAGCATCCTGCTGCAACAGGACCCGTTAATCGACTCTTGGTAAAGTTAGGCCATACCAATTGGGAGAAAAATAATGCAGCGAGGGCACCGCCAGACCAGCTAGCGACCTTGAGACCTAGTTCTAAAATCCCTTGAGACTGACTAGAGAGAACAGCAACAAAAAGAAGAAGGCTGGAAATAATAAAAGTATCAACTTTAAGGTACTGCTTTATTTTATGAATATTACGATGAGGCCAGATCTCACTCCAAAGTACGGAAGAGAGTGCATTTATCGTAGAGTCAAGCGTACTCATTGTCGCCGCTAGAACTCCCGCCAGCATTAAACCCTTAAGCCCTACTGGAAAATGCTCTGTAATAAAATAAGCGAAGATCTCATCACTCTTTACTCCACTGGGAAGAGGAACAATTTGGTAATGGGCCCAAAGAAGGGAACCAATACTTAAAAAGAGCAGACCAACACCGATAGAAAAGAAAGTAGAGAAGAAGATTGAAAATTTGGCAATTTTTGCGCTTTTCGCTCCCATAAGCCTTTGGGTAAAATCCTGGTCGACACCATGAGTACAAATATCAAAGAGAACCCCACCAATAATCCCAACAGCAAATACCTGCCAGTGTGAGGGATCAATTATACTCGTCTTCCCTGCAGCACTTGCCGCCGCCATTAACTCCCCCCAACTCCTCTCAGAAATAGAGGGAATGAGAAAGTGAGCCGTCACCCCTCCAGCGATAAAAAGGGCTGTTTGTAAGAGGTCTGTTCTGACAACAGCTTTTAGGCCACCAATAAGAGTATAGAAGAAAGTTAGAATAGTGATCAGAAGACAAGCAAGTAATGTATTAACTCCAAAAAACTCAGCAACAAGAATACTCCCAGCATAAAGACGAACTCCAACAGCAAGAATCTTTGAGAAAGAGTAAATAAGCGCCGTGAGTCTGGCCCCCATGTCTGTCCCATCCTCTCTCGCCATAATTCCATAAAGAGTAATTTTCTTTCCATAAATAAGAGGAACAATATACTTAGCAATAAGAAAGCGCCCTAGGAGAGCTCCCATGTAAATATGGATGAAAGAGAAGTCTTTAGAGAAGGCGAAAGCAGGAATACCTAGAAAAGTAAGCGCTGAAACTTCAGTAGCAATAATACTGCCCATACTTTCAAGTAAGGAAAGACTTCTCCCTGCTAGATATTGATCGGTGACGATCTCATCGTCTGTGCGAGAATGATCAAGGTCTTCTCTTCTTGAAAAGAAAGCCAGAACAAAGACAATACTGAGGTAGACTCCAACGACAAGAAGGTCCATCTAGAAGTATCGATCTTCAGTCATAAGGTAGTTGCCAACATAGTCTCCTACAGCTTCCTCCAAGCTCATAAACTTAAATTCCGGAAATACTGTAAGAAACCTTTTCATCTCAGCTTGAGTATAATACTGGTATTGGTCACGAATGCTCTCAGGCATATCAATGAACTCAATTTTTTGTTTAACGCCCATAGTACTAAAAGTAGCCGTCACAAGATCGAGAAAGCTACGCGCCTTACCTGTCCCCATATTATAAATACCACTTGATCCAGGTACCTTATGTTCCATCAAATGGAGCATGCCTTTCACTACATCTTTGACATAGATGAAGTCCCTAAGCTGCTCTCCATCTTTAAAGCCATCTTTGTGCGACTTAAAAAGTTTTACTTTTCCTGCCTCTTTAATTTGGCCATATGCCTTATGGACAAGGCTTCGCATTTCTCCCTTATGGTATTCATTAGGTCCAAAAACATTAAAGAATTTGAGCCCGTACCAAAAAGATGGCTTACTATCCCGCCCTAAAACCCATTTATCGACCACTTGCTTAGAATAACCATAGCCGTTTAAGGCACGAAGTGAGCTAATCTTTCCATGATCGTCAAAGTAGCCCTCATCTCCGCTGCCATAGGTAGCAGCACTTGAGGCATAGAGTATGGGAATATCCCTTGCCGTTGCAAATTCAAAAAGAATTTTGGAGTATTCAATATTATTTTTCCAAAGGAAGTCCATGTCTCTTTCTGTCGTACTTGAGCAAGCCCCAATATGATAGATCTGAGTTACCTGATCCCAAAAAGAGTCATCCATTGAAAAAAGCTCATCAGCATGAACATAGTCCAAAAAGCTCGTTTTTTGGATATTTCGCCATTTATCATCACTTTCCAAGCGATCAACAATAATAATATCTTCACGGCCACCGTCATTTAATTCTTTAACAAGTACACTACCAATAAATCCAGCACCACCAGTTACTAAAATCATGCGTTCTTCCTTTTCCTAAGAGTTGAGCCCAAGAGAATCAGTAAAGACAGTATTTTTACCGTATCGGTTTTTCTAAATAACCCATGGTAAAACTGATGCTCCCTTTCAAGAACTCGATACTCTGGTGTTCCTTCTTCCATTTGATACTTTTTTTCATTCACACTGATAATTTTTGGACTCATGTGAAAAGAGTAAATGAGAGTGAGCACAAGAAGTCCACCACAGGTGGACCAAAATGTTTTCTTCCATTTGATTTCATCTTTAAAAAGAAAGGCACTAGTGGCAAGCCCTAAGCTTAAAATAATTTCTAAATAATTAAACGTTGAGAAGAAAATCATACCAAGCTTTCCTGCTTCTTCTCGTGAAGAAAGTGTCCTGAAGACAGTCGGAACGGCAAAGAAATCAAGAAAGCATGTGAGTCCTAACCAAAGACCTAGAATAAAAATAAAAATCTTACATGAGTTTTTCATAGATTCCTTTTTTACTTATGTTGCCTAGCCAAGTAAGGATGAACCACAACTGCCACGGCTAAAATACCAACCTCGAAAAGAAAAACCAAAGGAACCCACAATCCCATCATTGTGTAAGGGTCTGGCGGCGTAAGAATAGCAGAGAGAACAGCAAAGCCCACATAAACATAGCGGCGCATATTTCGTAGAGAATACTTTGTCACAAGCCCCATAAACCCGAGAATAAGGAGAAGGTTTGGTAATTGAAAAACAAGACCGAGAAAAACCAAAACCTTTGAAGCTAAAACAAGGTACTCCTTTAATGAGATCGTCGCTTCCACATTCTTTACTCCAAAGCTTAGAAGTGTTTCAAATGTTAAGGGAAAAACCAAAAAGTAACCGAAGCATACCCCAAGCATAAAAAAGAGAAAGCCTACAACTAAGAATGGTCGAACGGCCTTAATTTCATGCTTATGAAGACCTGGTTTTACAAATTTCCATACTTGGAAAAACCAAAGGGGAGAACTAAGAATGATAGATGACCAAAAGGCTACTTGAAGTTGAGAAAGAACCTTATCGAGAAGGCCTAAGTAAACAATACTCCCAGCATTGGCGCCATCAAGGACTTTTCGCAGAGGCATAAGAAGAAACTCAGCAATATACTCTCCAAAACCGTAGCAAACGAAGAAGGCAAGGGCGAGTATGATAATGACATTAATAAGTGTCTTTCTCAGTTCTTCAAGGTGTTCTGTGAGGCTCATTTCTTTCATCGGAAAGACCATCCCTACTATCCCCTCCTTGAGTAAAGTCCATTAAAAAGACATAATAGAGAGAATGAAATTAATTAAGTTATTACCCCACAATTATAGGACAAGTTGGATAAAGTTGACAGTCACACTTGGCTTCATTCTATGCACAGCGTCTTATGCGCAAAAAGTTAACCCCCTCTTGGCCTGTCTTGGAAAAGAAGAGCTTATCTTGCATCGCTCGAAAACAACGGGTCCCGCGTATTATCTCAATCAGCTTTTTATCAATGAGCTGGCAACGATTAATGGAATAAAGCTTGTTGATCAAAAAGTTAAATTAATTTGTAAGCCTGGTGCTTTTAGTCCTTCGGTAAAGCTTCTGCGTCTTCTCTTATTAGAGGGCAAGAGTGCCTTTTATATTTCACCAAATGTCGATAGAGGCGGAGTTGAAGCCCTCGCAACGAGCTCACTAGAGGGCTTTCTCCAAACAATTCCCCATGTTTTCTTCAGCTATTTGGCCAAGCTTCAAGCCTTAGCTCCTTCCGCCAATTGCTTGAAAGAAGAAATCCCAGAGATCTCCTACTACATCAATCAGTTTCGTTATTTAGAAGGAGAAATGAGCACCAAATCTCTTATTGCCGATAAGGCCAAACTCAATCGTATTTTTAGGAAGCTTTATCGCTTTGAAAGTATCTTAAAAAGGTGCCAAGTCAAAGCCGACAAAAAAGAAGAATCATATAAAAAGAAAATCTAAGCCTCGTCCAAGCTCTCGCGTTAAACTCAACATTAAACTATCCCTTAAACTCTCATCTTTAAGACCTAACAGTAGGCTACCAGGCTTCGTGCCTTTTAACTCAGCCTGTGCATTATTGGCCTCATTCCAAGCTTTTATGACTTGAAAGGCTTCTCTTGCTAATGATTGTGGATCAAGCTTTTCCCATAGTGCCAAAGCAGGGACCAACTCTTCTTCTTTTGGACTCTCAGGATCTACCGGTATGAGTGGGTCAAGAATTACTCTTAGGTCTTGGTGGCAAGTGCCACAACCAATACCAGCCTGAAGGTGATCCCCAAGGTCTCTTAAGGATTTTATCGAAATACCAGTGCCTACTAACTGATGGATATCTTCTTCATAAACCCCAAAGCAGCGGCACACTAGGCTCTTCTCTGGTCTGCCTTTGAGATTATGATAGGCCGGACTTATTCCTCTAACCTCTTGAACAAATTGACGATAAATCAAAGGGGTAAGAACGAATTCACCTTCGCCAATATCACAAGGATAATCATCAAAGACTTGTCCCTTCAATTGAGAGCAAAAGCGGTTAATTTGTGAGGAGATTAGACTGGCGCCGTTCCACTCAAAATGCAGGGAGAGGACAGTATCATTTTTAGAGAGGTCTAAATAAAAGGATAGCCTCTCGCCACTTTTTAAATCAAAATGACTTTTATACTTGTAGAAGTCAGGTTGTCCCTGCCAAGAAAGATCGCTCATAAATTAAAGTGAAAAGCTCTCTGGCTCTTCAGGTCTCAGAGTTAAAATGTCATGTCCGTCTGGAGTAACAAGAATCGTGTGCTCAAACTGGGCACTAACTTTCTTATCTTTAGTAAGAACAGTCCACCCATCACGCAATAGCTTACAGTGACGACTCCCTAGATTAATCATCGGCTCAATAGTAAAGGTCATGCCAGGCTTAACTTCAACACCACTTCCCTTCTTTCCTACGTGAACAACTTGAGGTTCTTCGTGAAATTCTCGACCAATTCCATGACCACAATATTCTTCAACAACGGAATAACCATGATCGTGGGCTATCTCCTCGATGACAGCTCCAATATCACCAATATGGCTTCCGGGTTTAACAGTATTAATTCCCTCTCTCATACAAGCATAAGTTATCTCAACGAGCTTTTTCGCCTCATCGCTAACATTTCCCACTAAAAAGGTTTTATTTGTGTCGCCATGAAACTTATTAAGATAGGTGGTGACATCAATATTGAGAATGTCTCCGTCTTTTAAAACATCTTTATTTGAGGGAATACCATGACAGATAACATCATTTAAAGAAGTGCACACAGACTTTGGAAAACCATTGTAGTTAAGAGGCGAAGGATAGGCTCCGTGCTCTAAAATAAAGTCATGACACAGTTGATTAAGCTCCTCAGTGCTGACTCCTGGCTTTATAAATTGCTCGATATAAATAAGGGTTTCACTGGCCAGCTTTGCTGTCTCTCTCATGAGGCCAATTTCCCGCGAAGATTTTATTGAAATCATAATTTTACCTACCTACCCTAATGCAGAGTGTATAAAATGAAGGATACAACACCTTCCTGTCAAGGGCCACACTAGGGACAATAAAAAGAGTCTCTGTTAACCTAAAGAAAAGGACAAATAAATAAAATGAGCAATACCCCTAAGAAAAATTCAACCTCCCTTATTCGACTAGATGCCTCACCGTATCAATCAAAATCGTTCTTCGAGAGGGAGCGCGCTATGGCGCAAGAACTTGGACTTAGCTATCACGGCCTAAACCTTAAAAATAAGGAGCAGACTGAGCTAGAGAAATTTATCAAAGATGAGTGTACCAAAGAAGAATCTTTCATCCTTATCTCCAACACTCATACCCCTACCAAGCTAATTCCTTGTGAAATTTTAGATAGAACACTGCTTTTGATGCATCCAAATAGCGGCCATGACAACTTTTCACTCGACTGGGTTGAGAAACAGGGTTTTCCCATCGTGCTTGGAAATAGCATCCGCCACAAGCCAGTCACAGAGTATATTTTAGGCTTGCTCTTCCATCACTTTGCTTTTCATCCTCGCCAAAGAAAATGGAGTGCAGAGCGTATTTGGGAAAGGGCCCTCATCTCTAAGAAGAATATTTTGATTATTGGTTTTGGTCATATTGGAAAAACACTCTCAGAAGTGCTCACTCCCATTGCGAAAAAAGTGATGCTCTTTGATCCCTTTGAACATTTAGGGGAAACTCCTCTCAAAAAACTCCTCCCTCACAGTGATATCATCCTTGTCGCCGCGAGCCTTAATCCTTCGAGTCGCGAACTTTTAGGCGAAAAAGAATTCTTAACACTTCCCCATGACTTTCTTCTTATCAATGGAGCAAGGGGTGAGCTTATTGACCAAACAGCTTTAGTAAAAATATTGAAAGAGAGACCAAAGTCTTTTGCTTACTTGGATGTTTTTGAAAGTGAACCTTTTAATGAAGACGAGTTTGAAGGTCTCGATAATATTCATACGACAAGTCACATTGCTGGCGTATCTCAGCACCTTAATGAAGATATCCTCTCTTTTGAACTTCAAACCCTTAAAGATTTTTTCTCATCAGATTTAGAAGAATTCACTCATAAGTATGACAAGCAACTTCTTCACAAGAGAAAAGAAACAAGCTTTCTTAAATAGACAAAGGATTAATATGGAATTTGCTGGACTCATTGACAATCTTCTCTGCCCTCCAGGTAGCGGAGTTTTTACAGTCCACACAGCCAGTGATTTAAAGGAAGAACTTGGCTTAAGCCTATATGAGAGTAAAGATCCTAGGGCTGTAGAAAAAAAATGGAAAGAAGGTCTTAAAGAACTTAAAAATAAAAACTTAAAACTCCTTGGCCTGGCCTCAGATTGTGGCGGAGGTATTCAAAGAGGGGCAAATTGGGGACCTCTCTATATTAGAAACTCTCTTTACCAAGACCGATCAATGAAAGAAGACCTCCTAGACTTAGGCGATATTAGGATAATTCCCCACCTCCTCCATGATAAATACCTCAACAATGAAACTATCGAAAAGTGCAGAGAAGCACTATATAATGAGGAGGGTGTGAGCAATAAGCTGCCTGTTTCTCCCCTTTCTCAAGCTGAACTTTTACTAGATAACTTATATCAAAATTTTCCCGAGTCAAAAGTCATCACTCTTGGGGGTGACCATTCTTGCAGCTACCCTGCCGTAAAATCTTATCTACGCCACAAGAAAAACCAAGGAATAAAGGTTGCATTAATTCATTTCGATGCCCATACAGACCTTTTAACGGAGAGGCTCGGTATCGATATTTGCTTTGGTTCTTGGTGTACTCACATTCTTGACGACCTTCCCTCTCCTGACCACTTAATCCAACTTGGTATTCGCTCCAGTGGTAAAGAGAGAAATCATTGGGAGAAAAACTTTGGTGTTCAGCAAATTTGGAGTGACACCATCAAAAATAAAAAAAGAAGTCTTATCGCAAAAGAGATAACGGACTTTCTTCATAAGAATAAAGTTCAAGAATTATATGTTAGCTTCGACATCGATGCGCTTGATGAAAGTATTGCAGGAGCTACTGGAACACCTGAAGCGGGGGGAATCACCGTCGACCATGCCCTACAAATTCTCTACCCAATCTCAGCTGAATTTCAAATAACGGGAGCAGACCTCATGGAAGTTGCACCTCATGTACGCATTCCGAGTCAGATAGTAAAAGTTAATCCAGAACCAGACTCAACCCTCTTAGCAGCGAACTCCCTTATGACTTTCTTTGTGGAGAATATGAAATAGTGGCGGTTCTCAAGTTTCCCCCTATTGATACGGCAGATGAAAACGGCCTTCTCGCCCTAGGTGGAGATCTTGAGCTGACAACCCTTCTCCTAGCCTATCGTTCAGGAGTTTTCCCATGGCCCATTTCGGATGAGTTTCCCCTTGCCTGGTTTTCCCCTGACCCTAGAGGAGTCATTAACTTCAGTGACTTAAAAGTTAATAAACGCCTTAAGCGCTCGTTGAAGAACTCTGGCTTAACACTTACTTTTAATAAAGATTTTGACGCCGTCATTGAAGCCTGTGGTGAGGTTCCTCGAAATAAACAGTCTGGCACCTGGATAACTTCTCCTATTATCTATAGTTATCAGCGTCTTTTTGATGACAGGAGAGCCTATAGTGTTGAGGCCTGGGATGGAGAAAGCTTAGTTGGCGGTATTTATGGTGTGTGTATTGATGGCATTATTAGTGGTGAATCAATGTTTCACTTTAAAAGTAATGCAAGTAAGCTTTGCCTCGTTGCTCTATTATATCTATTAAATGAGGCCGATATCACTTGGCTTGATACTCAAATGGTAACCCCAGTTGTAGGCTCCCTTGGTGGCAAGGATATTCCCAGAAGTGACTTCCTCACACGACTCAAGGAATCTCCTCTGCGCAGTCGGGACGAAATATTTCCGGAACAACTTAATTTGGACTTTCTTAACTCTTTTTAGACTGGCCTCTTAGCTCTGCAACATGCTTTGGAGTCAGACCCTGTCCATCATTTAAATCATGGCGATAGGCCATAGAATGAATATCTCTTGCCCAATCCTCTTCAAAATGACCTGCTCCACGTCCCTGGGGAATAAAGGCGATTGCTGATTCTGGACAGATATCTTCGCACCAATTACAGCTAATGCACTTTAATGGCTCAAAGTGAAAAAAAGCGGGCACTCCAGGTCCCGTACTTTCAGGAGGAAGTGAAGCAGCAAGACATTGCGTTGGACAGACCTGAACACAAAGCCCACAAGTTGTGCAATTAAGTTGTCCCTCTTCATTAACGGTTAGAATAAGGTCTTGTTTTTCAAGAAGGGTTCTCTCTCCGGCTTTTATTCGGCCCCAAGTCGGTCTGCCCAAGAAACGAAAAAGAATATAGAAGAACTTCTTAAAAAAAAGGATGCCCTTCGTGTGAATGGGAGAAGAAAAATAGACATCTCTATTTAAAATCATTTGGGCCCTCCCTAAAAAAGCTTGGAATCTCACTATCCATTTTAAAGGTGCGGGACTCGTCATTAAAATTTACCACATGCCATGAATAAAGTTGAAAAGGTTTAAGAGGAACAAGAAAATCAAAAGGCTTTATCAACTCTCTATCAATCCCTGGTGCTGCCAATACCTTTCTACCTTTCATCTTTTTAACTCTTTCCAAAACTTCTCCTAGTTTTTCCTTACTAGGAATAAAGTCGCTCATAATAACATAGGGGTTACTATCCCTTTGTTTTTCTTTGTGACCAAATTTCAATTTAAACTCGTCTTCTTTGAGAGATTTAAAATTTCGTCCCTTTCTGAGCAGGCCTTTTTCACTCTCTCTCTCGTCCCACTCGTTCATTTCAAAAGTAAAAGCGCCATTCTCATCAAAGAGCTGATTTAGAGCGATATATACCTCGTCGGGTAAACCATTAAATAATAAAAAATGCTGGTTTTGTTGAATTGAAGGTAAGTTCCCAGGGATTAATTCACCTTTAGTACTCTTTTGATATGGCTTAAAGATACTCATGGCTTTCTTACTTTTAATCTGTGAAAGAGAAAAGTCACATATCCAGGAAGCGAGAAAGTCTTTATTTTTAACTGAAACGATATGATCTTCTTGGTTTAAACCAACCTGAAGCTCACAAAGACGTTCACAACCTCGACAAAAGAAGTCTTGCTCTTTAATCTTTAAATGCTCAAAGCTATCTCGATGGTTAAAACATCCTGTGGGACAGAGTGAAACCAGATTAATCCCCGTATTATGGTGAAGCTTACCCACAACTTCAGCTTTGCCAGCATTGAGCTTGATGCCAGGAGAATCCGTAACCACCTCTTCAAAGGCTGAACAAATTCCACAATCAATACAATGAGTAAGATCTAAACTTAAGCCATTTCCTAAATCACTTTTGGTTTTCTCAATACGTCTTCCTTCACTTATCGGAATAGCGCCTGGAATAATTTCCTTTAAAGAACAGCGAAAAAAGTTTTGGCAGCTTGAACAGTTCATTTCATGAGAATTAAAAAGGTTTTCAAACTTATCTTCTAAAACCTCACCAGATTGATTCAATAAACCGCGCACAGTTGAGTACTTCTTACCATCTTTGGAGACCTCTTTGCAGCTTGGTATCCACTGGCCACTTTCGTCCTCTCTAATGAGGCACAGAAGGCATGAACTTACCCCCTCCTTTAATAGCGGGTGGTAGCAATATCCATTTTGAACGAGGTCTTTACTGACAAGATACTCATAGAGAGGCATCCCTTCTTGGATACTGTGTGCTTCCCCATTAATAATAACCTCATTAGTAATAGAGTTATCCATCTAAGCGTCCCTCACCAATGGCCGTTATCATCTTTTGTCCTTCAAAGTAGAGATGTGGCAAGTGACATAGGTATCCGAGAGGCTCTCTTTTTAAGGAGACCTCTTCCCTTTTTTCTAATATCGAACGCATTTGCATACAAGGCAAACAATCAAAGCACTGATCTCCAACAAAGAATTGTAACCACTCTTCTTTTATTGAAGCAAGATCACTATCTACTCCATAAAAGTGAATTGTTTTGTTAAGTGGTGCTAAGTCATCTGGTGTTTTTGTTTTAATACTTTCCCAAGAGAAATACTTTCCTAAGGGACCTCCAACTAAAGCAATCCGAGGAGTGACCGTGGACTTAAAGTTATAATCAAGAAGTTCTCCTAAACTCATTCCACAATCAATAAAGTGATTCCCCACTTTTTCTACGCATCCCCAAACCGAATAGACATCTTCACTTCCCTCTCCTCTTGCAAGGTCGGTCAAAAGAATAACCTTAGAAAAGCTCTTGCCAAAAGTGCCGGCATGATTTTGTTTCGAAGTCGAGAACTTTAATGAGAGCGGTCTTAACTTGAAGGACAATCCCGGTATTTGATAAAAAATTGATTTTGCTTTCTCAATCTCACCCTCACTTAGAAAGAAAAGCGAAAAGTGAGCATTCGTTACATTTTGAGCCCTTAGAAGCGCAGTCAATAAATGCTCACTTCTTTCGGCGAACAAGTACTCGTTGGTCATATCTCCAGGGTAAAGTGAAGCACAATCAATGGCCACATGATCGTCGGCTTTTATAGAAGTAAGGACAGACTCAAGAGAGTTCATCGGTCCATCTCCCATGGGTCGATATTCAGACTGGTATAAGCTGTAAAAGCCCCATCTGTTGCTCCGCCCTTAATAAGCTCTGGATAAGCTCCAATGTGAACAAGGCTAGATGAGCGGATATGAAGATTTTTTAAATTACCCTCCTCATCTGTTTTTAAAAATAGGCCAAGCTCTCCCTCTGCCGACTCTAAGGAGCGATATCCTTCGAAATTGGGGAAAAGCTTACTTATCAGTTTAGGACTAAAGCTATGCCCCTCTTTATTTTGATGAAGGGATGCTTCATAAAGAGGATGTTCAGTATTTAAACTCTCCCCAGCAGGAAGATGATCTAACACCTGATTGATGATACGAAGAGATTGCTTAAGTTCCTCCATTCGGACCAAGTACCGATCATAATTGGTTCCATCAATACCAAGAGGTACATCAAAGTCTACATCGCGATAAAAGTAGGGCGCCTTAATTTTACGAGCATCATAATTTACTCCACAGGCCCTAAGGTTTGGTCCAGAGTAAGCAAAGTCAAGCGCCATACCAGCAGTCATAGGAAAGCCATGCGTAACCGCCATCCATCTGGAGTTTCTATTCAAGGCCCGTTCTACATATTGTAAAACTTTTAAAATATACTTCGCCGCTTCAAGACATTCTGTACCCCAACCAAGCGGATTAGAGCTTCTCATCCCTCCAAAAGTAAAGAGCGAATAGTTTTGAGACTTACCTGAGTGGAGTGTAAAGAGATGGGTCACCTGCTCTTTCAATTCATTTAAAGTACTCGACTCAACAAAGAAGCCTAACTCTGTTGTTAGCTTCCAAAGATAATGCAGGTGAGACTCGACTCTTGCCAGTTCCATCCATACCATTCTCATCGCCATGGCCTTTGCTGGTACATCTATAGCATAGAGCTCTTCAATTGATTCAACCCAAAGAAGAGGGCCATAAATAGAGTCTCTTTGGCAGAGTCTTTCAAACCAAAAAACTTGATGAAAAATATTATTTTTCAGAGACTTTTTTTCAAAGTCTCTGAAGCTAAAACCCTTTTCAACAACAGCATCGTAAACTCGATGTCCATCCGTCAAATAGTCAACACGAACTCCACCATTAAAAGGTGAAGTAAATGGACCAACTCGATTCCACTTTCTATTTTTTTGGGCAGCGGTTGGCTGTGTTGGTAACTCATAGCGAGGTAAGCTCCTAATATCTATTTCACTCTTACTTTCATGGAGGTGCTCTTCCATTTTCTCACGCTTCTTCCTCTGCTCAGTTCTCCCTCCTGAGGAAGTCATTAAAGGTCCTCGCTCACAAATCTCATTTTCAAAAACCAAGGCAGAAGACCAAAGGTGGGAAAGTGAAGGAAAAAAGCATGACTCACTAATGTCTACACTGACCTGAAGCCTAAAGTGAACCTCAAGATTAAGAAGCTGGTAGTGAAGTACATGACGTTCCCTATCTCTTTCTAAGGAGATATCCACTAACATATGAAAACGAAAGTCATCCTTTAAAGTGAAGAAGAAGTCGTGAAAGAGAGTGACCCCCTCCTCATCAAGAGGGAATTCAAATTCATTAGGAGGAGTTAATAGTCCTCGATTTTCAATTGAGGAATGAAAGTCGGTTCCAAACTTCTTAAATAATTCATCCCTTAAAGTCATACTTGGTCACCTGACTCTAATTGATAATCCACAGAGGCACCCTTTCTTACCCTATCCTTTAAAAGTTCTAAGCCCTGACCAATACTTTGAAGCGTAGGAGGACATCCTGAGATATAAACATCTA
>Ga0136600_1000613_pt1 | contig 18873 bp, 15 predicted proteins | sample AntRauMFilla2698_FD_104634 | JGI IMG/M metagenome (GOLD analysis project Ga0136600, IMG submission 104634) | Saline lake microbial communities from Rauer Islands, Antarctica - Metagenome Filla 2 #698 | ecosystem: Environmental > Aquatic > Non-marine Saline and Alkaline > Saline | place...
ATATTTCGCTGATCATGTTTATTGAGCGGAGGTGGGAATGGGAAATCGCACGGCGTCCGCCGCGTTTGAAGGGGCCGAGGCGCGTCCCGTGGATGTGCAGGTCCAGCTGGCCGGCGGCAATGTGGCGTTTACGGTTGTTGGGCTTGCCGACAAGGCCGTGGCCGAGAGCCGCGAGCGGGTGCGCGCCGCGTTCGCCGCCATCGGGCTTTCGCTGCCCAGCAAGCGGCTCATCGTCAATCTTGCCCCGGCTGACCGGCCCAAAGAGGGCAGTCATTACGACCTTCCCATCGCGCTCGGCCTATTGGCGGCGCTTGATGTGCTGCCTGCGCGCGAGATCGCCGATTATCTCGTCATGGGCGAGCTTGGGCTGGACGGTTCCATCGCAGCGACACCCGGCACCCTGCCCGCAGCCATGCTGGCCGCGAGCGAAGGCAAGAGCTTCATCTGCCCCGAGGCCAGCGGACCCGAGGCGGCCTGGGCGGGTGGCGATCTGCCGATTCTGGCACCGGGATCGCTGATCCAGCTGATCAATCACTTCAAGGGATCGCAGTCTCTGTCCCGGCCCGCGCCCGGGGATCTCATTGATGGCGCGCCAGCCGAGGATCTTAAGGATGTGCGCGGTCAGGAGACCGCCAAGCGCGCTCTTGAGGTGGCAGCGGCCGGCGGCCACAACATGCTCATGGTCGGGCCGCCAGGCTCCGGAAAATCGATGCTCGCGGCCCGTGCGCCCGGTCTGCTACCGCCTCTGGACGCTCAGGAATTGCTGGAATTATCCATGATCCAGTCGGTGGCCGGGCTGGTGGAGCGCGGGCGTCTGTCGCGCACGCGCCCGTTTCGCGCACCGCACCATTCCGCCTCCATGGCGGCCATGGTGGGCGGGGGCAGCCGCATCAAGCCGGGTGAGGCCTCCCTGGCCCATCACGGCGTGCTGTTTCTGGACGAATTGCCGGAGTTCCATCCCCAGGTGCTGGACAGCCTGCGCCAGCCGCTGGAAACCGGTGATATCGCGGTGGCGCGCGCCAATCAGCGCATCACGTTTCCGGCGCGGTTCCAGCTGATCGCAGCGATGAATCCCTGCCGCTGCGGCTGGGGCGGCGAAAACGGCGAGGCGTGCGCGCGCGGGCCCAAATGTGCTCAGGGCTATCAGGCGCGTGTGTCGGGACCGATGATGGACCGGATCGATCTGCAGATTGACGTGCCCCCGGTGACGCCCGCCGATCTCGCTTTGCCGCCGGCTCCTGAAGGCACCGCCGAGGCCGCCGCCCGTGTGGCGGCGGCGCGCGCGGTTCAGGCGGCGCGCGGCGGGCTCAATGCCCGGCTGGGCGGCGACCGTCTGGACACCATTACGGCACCGGACGCGCCGGGTGCGGCGCTGCTGGCCAAAGCCGCCGAGGCCATGGGCCTTACCGCGCGGGCCTATCACCGCATTCTGCGGGTGGCGCGCACCATTGCCGATCTCGACGGGGCGGACGGCGTGCGCCGGATTCATATCGCCGAGGCCTTGAGCGCAAGGCGCGCCCGCACCACCGGCCAGGCGGTCTCGCGCCCCGGGGCGTTTAACCCCACGCCGGCGCGATCGCGCGCGGACGGCGCGTTTTAATCGCCGAAATCGCCGGCCGGGCCGGGGAAGACGACCGGCGACGCCGAGCCGTCGGTCGCCACGGCGGAGACGCCAAAGAAGTAATTGTCGATGACGAGGTTCTCCAGCACAGAGGTGTCGGTCAGGCCTACCCACCGGCTATGGGTCCATTGCGGCGCGTCCGTGAGGCGCCAGTGGACGCGGTAGCCGGCGAGATTGTTCGCCGACGCGCCTTCGGCCAGGGTCCAGGATAGCGTGGTGTCCGCGCTCACCGCGCCTTCGATGGAGACGTCCGCCGGGATCGGCGGCGCGCCAGCCAGAAGTGCCAGCGTGGCGGCGTTCAGGCTGGTGGCCTTGGCGGCGTAATCAAAGTCCACATGATCGACCGTGTCGCCGAAATGGCGCCCGTCTTCCATGCGGATGTCCTGATGCTGGCGGTCATAATGCTCGTGTGTCTCCATCAGGCGCACGCCGGGCATGCCGGCGTCGTTGAACGGGCGGTGATGGCCGCCGCGCCCGAACCGGTCGAGGCGATAGACCATCATCACATCCAGATTGGTGACGTACTGATCGGCGATGGCGTCGATATAGCGCGCCAGATTGCGCGACGCGGAGTCGACCTCTCCGCCGGTGAAGCGCCGGATGCGCGCTTCCTGCTCGGTCTCGGTCGCCCGCGTGCCTTCGGAGAAAACCCGGATCGAGCTATTGTCTATGACTCCGTCAATCCCGGCGATATTGCCGATCATGTCGTTATTGAGCACCGCCTTGATGCGCCAGCCCTCCTCCAGGGCGTAGCGGGCGAGAATTTCGCCGCCGAACAGGCCTTGCTCCTCGCCGGCCAGGGCGGCGTAGACGATCGTGCCGGCGAAGGACCGCCCGGACAGGACGCGCGCGGCCTCGATCGCGCCGGCCACGCCGGACGCATTGTCGTTGGCACCGGGGGCATCGATCTCTGCGTTCATGACGTCGCTGGCCCGGCTGTCGATATCGCCGCTCATCATCACAACCCGGCCCGGATCCAGGGTCCCGCGCTGGATGGCGATGACCGACACCACCTCCACCGGGTCGGGAATGCGGCGTTCGCCCTCCACCGTTTCGGAGACATAGCGCACGTCCAGGCAGCCGCCGCACTCAGCGGAGATCCGCTCAAACTCATCAAAGATCCAGCGCCGTGCAGCCCCGATCCCGCGCGTATTGGACTCAGTCTGTGACGCGGTGTGCCGCGTGCCGAACCCGGCCAGGGTGCGAATGTCTGCTTCGATGCGCTGGGCGGAGACCGCGTCGACAATCTCGTAAACGGCGGGAACTTCGCCCGGCGGCGGCGCGTCCTGAGCGTATGCGAGCGCTGCACCGGTGCTGGCGACCGCGCTCACGGCGGCGGCGGTCAGGACGTGTCTGAACATGGCAAAAGGCTCCCCGGAACTGATTTTGGAGCGCATAAAGGACGCCGCCCAGCTGCGAGGTCAAGCGTTGGACCCTTGCGCTTACCCCCTTGCACCTGCGCCCTGGGCCGGCGATCAGACGGGCGCGCGCGTCCAGTCTTCCTTAACGCGGATCAGGCTAAGTCCTGATCACCATGAATAAGAGTCGCGATCTTGATGACCAGTGCCGGCGTGCGCCGCCGGATGCGGATGTGGTGCTCGACGCCATGTCCGAACTTGTGCTCGTGCGCGACGCCACCGGGCGGGTCGCCGGCGTCAATCGGGCATTCCTGGAGGCGTTCGGGGGTGAGAAAACCGACTGGATCGGGCGCTGGTTCGCGGTGGCCCCGGCGTTCGGCGAAGACGGGACCGTCCGGCGCTATGATGCGGCCATGCGAACCCGTGCCGGGCCAGCCTGGATTGAATGGTCGGAAACACCCACTCCGGATGGCGGCGCTGTGGCTGTGGGCCGCGATGTCAGCCAGGAGCGAAATGCCCGCGCCGAACAAAGCGAGGCCGCGCGCGGCAAATCGATTTTCTTCGCCTCGGTGACCCACGAGTTGCGCACGCCGCTCTCCGGGGCCCTGGGCGCGGCGGCCCTCCTGGAGGAGACCGGGCTGAAGCCCGATCAGACGGCCTATCTTGATGCGGTGCGCTCCAGCGCGGCCCATGCCCTAAATCTCATTGATGATATTCTTGATATAACGCGGCTGGAAGCGGGACGCTTTGATTTGCGCACCGAGCCGGTGAGCCCGCGCGCCCTGATCGAGGATGTGGCAGAAATCCTGGCCACCCGCGCCGCCGAAAAAGGGTTGAGCCTGGCCCATGCCGTCGATGCGGAGACGCCCGAGCGGGTCGAGGCCGATCCGGCGCGCCTGCGCCAGGTCTTGTTTAATCTTGCCGGAAATGCAGTGAAGTTCACGCGTGCCGGCGGTGTGCTGATCGGCGCGGGGATGGTGGACGGCCGGTTGCGCCTTACGGTCCGCGACACCGGGCCGGGGGTGCCCAAGGCCGATCAGGCCAGATTGTTCGAGTATTTTGAACGCGGGTCGGCAGAGCGAACCGCCGCGCCGGGGGCCGGGATCGGGCTTGCCATGGTGCGCCGCCTGGCCGAGGCCATGGGGGGCAGTGTCGGCGTCCGCTCAGAGCCCGGCCGCGGTGCCCTGTTCTGGTTCGAGGCGCCGCTGCCAGTCACCGCGCCGCCGCCTGCTGCGCGCCCGCTGGCGGGACGCGTCACGCTGGCCGCCAGTGGCAACATGATCCTGCGCGATTCCCTGCGCCGCCAGTGCGCCGCTCTCGGCGCGACCAGTCTTGATGCCGGGGATCGTGACCAGGCCATACGCCTGGCCGCCGGGGCAGACGGCCCGGTTACAGTGCTGCTGGACGAGAGCTGGGCCGATATCGCCGGCGCGATCAAGCAGTCCGCGCCCAGCGCACGCGTGCTCGCCGTGGCGCAGCCGCGCACCAAGGATCTGTTCGCACCCGACCAGCGCCCGCCGGGATTTGATGGCTGGCTGGTGGCCCCGGTGCGCCTGGCCTCGCTGGCGCTCTATGCTGCCGGTGCCGGGATCGCCGAGCCACCGCCCGCGCCCGGCTTGCCGGATCGTACCGGCCAGGCCGAGAGCGGTGCATTCAAACCGCTTCACGGTCTGCGCGTGCTTCTGGCAGAAGACGACCCGGTGAACTCCATGATTGCCAGGACGGTGCTCACGCGCCTGGGCGCCGAGGCGGTGCATGTGGTCGACGGCCACGCCGCCGTCGAGGCGGCTTCGGGCGGTGGATTTGACGCCGCCCTTCTGGATCTGCGCATGCCCGAGCTGGGCGGTCAGGCTGCAGCGCGCGCCATCCGGTCTCTGCCTGGCGCCCGCGCGGCCGTGCCGATCATCGCGCTCACCGCCAACGCGACACAGACAGGCCGGGCTGAATGCCTGGCGGCCGGCATGGACGATTTTCTCACCAAGCCGCTGGATCCCGATGCGCTGGTGCGCATCCTCATCAGCTTGTGCGGCGACCAGAACCGGGCCAGTTTCGGGTAGGTTCCGGCGAAACAGGGTGTCTTGCATGGCCGACATGTCGACGCACGAGGCGCGCAGCTTCCGGCAATCGCTGGCCTCTCTCGGCCCGCACCGCGCGGTGTCCATGCTGATTCTTGGCTTTGCTGCCGGGCTTCCGATCCTTCTGGTGTTCTCCACCCTGTCTGCCTGGCTGGCAGTGGAGGAGGTGTCCAAGACCGCCATTGGCCTGTTTGCCTACGCCAGCCTGTCCTATTCGCTAAAATTTTTCTGGGCTCCGCTTGTGGACCGTGTGCCGATCCCCGGGCTTGAGCGATGGCTGGGCCGGCGCCGGTCCTGGCTTCTGGTGGCGCAGATCTGCCTGATCGGGGCGATCCTGTTCGCGGCGTCCCTGGATCCATCGCAGGCGCTGGGCACGGTGGCGCTCGCCGCCGTGTTGATCGCCTTCTTCTCTGCAACACAGGACATCGCCCTGGACGCCTGGCGTATCGACGTGGCCGACGATCAGGACCAGGCCCTGATGGCGGCCATCTATCAATGGGGCTACCGGATTGGCCTTATCCTGGCGGGCGCAGGCGCGCTGTGGATCGCGGACGCGACCAGCTTCAATACTGCCTATGTGGTCATGGCGCTGGCAATGATCGCAGGTCCGATCGGTGTGTTCGGCGCCCCGCGACCACCCGATCCGCAGGCCGATGCGGGCGGCATCGGCGCGGTGCGCGCGCGCGCCGGGCGCGGCGCTGTTGGCGACGCGGTCGCCTGGCTCTACGGGGCGATTGTGGCGCCGTTCATGGACTTTGTGGGCCGATACAAATGGCTCGCCGTGTTCATCCTGGCGCTCATCGGACTTTACCGGCTGACCGATTTCGTCATGGGGTTCATGGCAATCCCGTTTTATCTCGAGCTGGGATATTCGCTGACGGATATCGCCAATGTCTCCAAATTCTACGGCATCTGGGTGACGCTGATCGGCGCGTTCGCGGCGGGTCTTGCGGCCAATCGATGGGGCATTTATCCGGTGCTTTTGTCGGGCGCGATCCTGGGCGCGGTGTCCAATCTGGCTTTCGCCTGGCTGGCCACGCTTCAAGCGCCGGGCATCCCCGAACTGATCCTTGCGATCACGCTGGAGAACGCTTCGGGGGGCTGGGCGGGCACTGCGCTGATTGCCTACATGTCCAGCCTGACCAACCGGGCGTTTTCTGCGACCCAGTACGCCCTGTTTTCCAGCTTCTACGCCCTTCCCGGCAAGCTGTTCGGCGGCATGTCAGGCGTCATGGTGGATTCAATGGGCTTTGCCTGGTTCTACGTGACGACGGCCCTGATCGGCGTGCCGGCGGTGATCTTCGTGGTCATCGCCATGCGCTGGCGCAGCGCCCGGGTCATGGCCAAACACGAACCGCAGATCCGCTAATCTTCGCCTGCGTCCACCGCCACCGCGCCCGAAAGATCGTGGGCGGCCAGGGCGGCAAGTGTCAGGATGTCGGCGACACCTGCGCCCAGGCGCGCGATCTGCACCGGCTTTTCAAGGCCCAGAAGCATGGGTCCGAGGACGGTGGCCCCGCCGGCCGCGCCCATCAGCTTGGTGGCGATGGAGGCCGAATGGATCGCCGGCATGATCAGCACATTCGCCGGGCCGGACAGGCGCGAGAACGGGTAGAGCCGCCGGTGATCGGGATCCAGCGCCACATCGGCGTTCATCTCGCCCTCGTATTCAAAATCGGTCTCGCGCGCGTCCAGCGCCGCCACCGCTTCCTGGATCGCGTCGGCCCGGTCGCCGGATGGATTGCCGAACGTCGAGTAAGACAGAAACGCCACGCGCGGATCGACGCCGAAGCGCCGCGCTGCCGCTGCCGTCTCGCAGGCCATATCGGCAAGCGCGATGGGCGAGGGGAACTCGGTGACATTGGTGTCGGCGATGAACAGGGTGTTGCCCTGGGAGAGCACCAGGCTCATCCCCATCACCCGCTCATTGGGTTTGGGATCCAGCGCCAGCTGCACGTCGCCCAGGGCCTGGGCATAGTTGCGGGTGGTGCCGGTGACCATGCCGTGGGCGTCGCCCAGGGCCACCATGCAGGCGGCGAAGACATTGCGGTCATTATTGACCATGCGCTGCACATCGCGGCGCAGATAACCCTTCCGCTGCAGGCGGCCATAGAGAAAATCGCCATAGTCAGCATTGCTGTCCGATAGCCGTGCATTGATGATCGAGATGGCGTCCTGGGGCACGCCCAGAAGGCGCATATTCGCCTGCACGGTTTCTTCGCGGCCGATCAGGATGGCGCGGCCCAGGTCCTGATTCTGGAAGGCGTGGGCGGCGCGGATGACGGCCGGCTCCTCGCCCTCGGCGAACACAATGGTCTTGCGCGGCGCCGAGCGGACCTCGTCCTGAATCGCCTGCAGGATTGCAGCGGTGGGATCCAGCCGGCGGGCCAGCGACGCCTTATAGCTCTCCATGTCCGCGATGGGCCGGCGTGCCACGCCGCTATCCATGGCGGCCTGGGCGACATAGGGCGGCACATGGCTGATCAGGCGCGGATCGAACGGCGCGGGGATGATGTAATTGCGCCCGAAGCTGGGCCGGGCACCATGATAGGCGGCGGCCACCTCGTCGGGCACGTCCTCGCGCGCCAGCTCGGCCAGGGCGCGGGCGGCGGCGATCTTCATCTCTTCATTGATGGTACGCGCGCGCACATCCAGCGCACCACGGAAGATGTAGGGAAAGCCCAGGACGTTGTTGACCTGGTTGGGGTAATCGGACCGTCCGGTGGCCATGATGGCGTCGGAACGCGCCTCGGCGACCTCTTCGGGCGTGATCTCCGGATCGGGATTGGCCATGGCGAAGATGATCGGGTCGGCGGCCATGGATTTGACCATGGACTTGGTCACGGCGCCTTTCACCGACAGGCCGATGAAGCAGTCTGCGCCGTCCAGCGCCTCGTCCAGCGTGCGCGCCGGGGTGTCGGCGGCGTGGGCCGATTTCCACTGGTTCATGCCGTCCGGGCGGTCCTTGTAGATAACGCCCTTGGTGTCGCACAGGATCGCATTGTCATGGGCGACGCCCATGGCCTTAAGCAGTTCCAGCACCGCAATGCCAGCAGCGCCGGCGCCGTTCACCACGACCTTGAGATCCTTGATGTCGCGCCCGGTGAGCTCGCAGGCATTGATGATGCCGGCTGCAGAAATGATCGCGGTGCCGTGCTGGTCGTCATGGAAAACCGGCACATCCAGCGCTTCGCGCAGGCGCTGCTCGATGATGAAGCAATCTGGACCCTTGATGTCTTCCAGATTGATGCCGCCGAAGCTGGCACCGAAGCGGCGCACGCATTCATAGAAGGCGTCGGGGTCGCGCTCATCCACCTCGATATCGATGGCATCCACGTCAGCAAAGCGCTTGAACAGGACCGCCTTGCCCTCCATCACCGGTTTGGACGCCAGGGCCCCCAGATCACCCAGGCCCAGAATGGCCGTCCCGTTGGAGATCACCGCCACCATATTGCCCTTGGACGTGTAGTCGTAGGCCGCGTCCGGGTCCGCTGCGATAGCCTTCACCGGCGCTGCAACGCCCGGCGAGTAGGCGAGCGAGAGATCGCGCTGGGTCGCCATGGGCTTGGTGGCCCGCATGGCGAGTTTTCCGGGCTGGGGATAGCGGTGGAAATTCAGCGCCTCTTCATCATCGACACGGGGCGGGCGGCGATCAGTCATGCATGAAGTCCTGTGAGCGAGGCGGATGGCGGGAGCGTCAGCCTAACGCTGTTCCCGGCCAAGACAATGCACCGCTTGCGCCGCATGCGGCCGGATATGAACCCATGCGGGCCGTCCCGCGCACAGGCGATCGGCCCGGTCCGGCCGCCGTGATCTGCGTCCAGCTGTTGAAAACCGGCTAAGCCAGCCGCCTTCACCTCGAAGATAGCGCAAGACCCCGCTTGCGGATCGGCCTTGCCCGGCTAGGCTCTCGCCATGACCCGCCCCGCCGATCCCGACACGCTCAATGAGCGCGCCTTTCCCACGCCGGACGGGGCGACGCCCATGATGGTGCAATTTCTCGAGCTGCGGGCCGAGGCTCCGCTGGATGCGCTGCTGTTTTACCGCATGGGCGATTTCTACGAGCTGTTCTTTGACGATGCGGTGCGCGCTGCTGAGGCGCTGGACATCGCGCTGACCAAGCGCGGCGAGCATCAGGGCGAGCCCATTCCCATGTGCGGCGTGCCGGTCCACCACGCCCAGACCTATCTGTCGCGCCTGATCAAGGCGGGCTTCAAGGTCGCCGTGGGCGAGCAGATGGAGGACCCGGCCGAGGCGAAGAAGCGCGGCGCCAAATCGGTGGTGCGCCGGGCCATCACCCGCATCGTTACGCCAGGCACGCTCACCGAGGACGACCTGCTGGAAGCGCGTTCGGCCAACCGGATCGCGGCTCTGGCGCGTCTGGCCACGGGGGAGACTGCGATCGCCTGGGCCGATGTGTCCGATGGCACGTTCCAGTCCACGCCAGCGTCGGCGGACGCGCTGGAGGCCGAGCTGGCGGCGCTGGGGCCCAGCGAATTGCTGTGCCTTGATGACGAGGCGAAGACCGCGGAAATGCTGGCGCCCATGGCGGTGGTGACCCCGCGCGCGCGCTCCAAGTTCGACGTCAATTCGGCCGAGCGGCGGCTGAAAGCGCGTTTCAACGTGCAGAGCCTCGACGCTTTCGGTAATTTTTCCCGTGCCGAAATTTCGGCACTGGGCTGCCTGCTGGATTATCTGGAGCTGTCCCAGGCCGGTGCTCCGGCGCGGCTCACGCCGCCGGGAAGCCAGCCGGCCGGCGCGGCCATGGCCATTGATCCATCGGCGCGCGCCAGCCTTGAAATCGAGCGCACCCTGCAGGGCCAGCGCAAGGGCTCGCTCATTGATGCGGTGGACCGCACGCTCACCGCGCCGGGCGCACGCCTGCTCGCCGAGCGTCTGGCGCGCCCCAGCATGGATCTGGTTGAAATCAACGCCCGCCTCGATGCGGCGCAGTATTTTCTGGCTGACCGGGCGGTGCGCGCCGGGGTGTGCGAGCGGCTGAAAGCCGCTGGCGATCCGGCGCGCTGCCTCACCCGTTTGCTGCTGGGCCGGGGCGGGCCGCGCGATCTTGCCCAGCTTGGCCGCGCCCTGAAGGAAGGCGAGCGCCTGATCGCGGGGTTCGCCAAGGAGCGCCTGAACCCGCCGCCGCCGGCGGTGGAGGCGTGCCTCCATGCGCTGTCGCTGTCGTCAAAACCAGAGCTGGCCGCTCTGGTGGAGGATGCGAGCCGGGCGCTGGGCGACGAGCCGCCGCTGCTGGCGCGCGATGGCGGGTTCATCGCGCCGGGCTGGTCGGCACCGCTGGATGAGGCGCGCAAGCTGCGCGATGAAAGCCGGCGCGTGGTGGCGGGCCTCCAAAACACCTATGCCGATAAAAGCGGCATCGCCTCACTGAAGGTGAAGCATAACAACGTCCTAGGCTATTTCATCGAGGTCAGCGCCCGCAATGCCGACGCGCTCATGGGCACCGAGCCCTTTATCCATCGCCAGACCATGGCCAATGCGGTTCGCTTCTCTACGCCCGAGCTGGGCGAGCTGGAGGCGAAGATCGCCCAGGCTGGTGAGCGCGCCCTGGCCATGGAGCTGGAGATTTTCGAGGACTTCCGTACGCGGATCGAAGCTCAGGACGCTGCGATTCGCGGTGCGGCCCGGGCGCTGGCCCATTTGGACGTCGCCGCCGCCACGGCTGAATGGGCCGCCGAGCACGGCGCCTGCCGCCCGGTGGTGGACGACACGCTGGGGTTCGAGATTGATCAGGCCCGCCACCCGGTGGTGGAGCGGGCGCTGAAACGCTCCGGCGAGGGACGCTTCACGCCCAATTCCTGCACGCTGGACGGCGCGGGCGAGTCCGGCGACCGGCTGATGCTTGTCACCGGGCCGAACATGGCGGGTAAATCGACCTTCCTGCGCCAGAACGCCCTGATGGCGCTCATGGCCCAGGCGGGGCTCTACTGCCCGGCCAAGTCAGTGCGGATCGGGCTGGTGGACCGCCTGTTCAGCCGCGTCGGGGCGGCCGATGATCTGGCACGCGGGCGCTCCACCTTCATGGCGGAGATGATCGAGACTGCCGCCATCCTCAACCAGGCCGGACCCCGCGCGCTGGTGATCCTGGACGAGATCGGGCGCGGCACGGCCACCTTCGATGGGCTCTCCATCGCCTGGGCAGCGGTGGAGCATCTGCACGCGGTCAATAAAAGCCGGGCGCTTTTCGCTACCCACTATCACGAGCTTACACGGCTGGTGGATGCGCTTGAGGCGGCGGGTAATCTCTCGCTCAAGGCCAAGGAATGGAAGGGCGATCTGGTCTTCCTGCACGAGGTGCAGAAAGGCCCCGCCGACCGATCCTATGGCGTGGAGGTGGCCAAGCGCGCCGGCCTGCCCTCTGCTGCTGTCGCCCGCGCCACTGAAATTCTCGAGCGCCTGGAAGCCGATGGCGCGCCGGCTGCGGCGCTCGCCGATCTGCCGCTGTTTTCGGCCAGGCCCCCTGAGCCGGTGACCAAGCCCAGCGCCGTGGAGGCGCGCCTGAAAACCATCGATTTGGACAATCTCACACCCCGCGAAGCGCTGGATTTGATGTATGCGCTGAAGGCGATGGTTTAGCAGCGCTCTTGTCCTCCCCCTTGATGGGGGAGGTGTCCGCGAAGCGGACGGAGGGGGTGGCTGCGCCTGGGTTTCCGATCATGGCACTCGTCCCCTCACCCCACCCGACCGCGCCTGAAGGCGCGCCCACCCTCCCCATCCAGGGGAGGGACGGTGGGGACCTTCAAATGCTCAACCGTCCTCATCCTGAGGAGTCTTTTTCGAAGAAAAAGCCTCGAAGGACGCACCGCGCCCGATCCTGCGGGTCCTTCGAGGCTCGCCCTCTGGGCTCGCACCTCAGGATGAGGGGGCAATAGAACGCCGTCCATCCGTCCCCCCGTTTACGGACAACCCGCCCCTACCGCCGGTTCGCGTCGCGGATCGCCTGCATGTGGGTCATGGCGCGCGGCTTGCCCTTGCCGCCGCAGAATTTGTATTCCTGCGTGCCCTCGCTCACCACTACATCGGTGTCCAGAAGCGCAGTGGTGGCGTAGGTGAAGCCGGCGGGCAGCTTCTTGTAGATCTGGGTGAAGTCCCTGGCCGCCGTCGCCTCGTGCAGCGCCTTGATGGAGTCGATGACGAAATACGTGTCCTGAAAATCGCTGATCACATAATCGGTGCGCATCACCCGCTCTGGCACCATCTTGATGCGGTGGGGGCTGTCTGAGTAGAGCGAGAACAGGGTTTCGTCCGGGCTTGAGAGGATGCCCGCGCCGTAGACGCGCAGCTCGCCCTCTTCTTCGATCAGGCCGAATTCCACCGTGTACCAGTATATGGCGCCGAAATTCTTCAGCCGGTTGAACTCGATGGCGCGCCGTCCGCCGGCGCCGTAGGCCTGGATGTAATCGGCGAAGAACGGGTCCATGAGCATGGGCACATGGCCGAACACGTCGTGGAAGATGTCCGGCTCCTGCAGGTAGAACAGATCGTCTTCCACCGCCGTGTATTCGATCTCCTCAGGCGCGCGGCCCTTATTGGCGTCGCGCACCTTGGCGGTCTTCGGCTTGCCGCCGCGGATAAAGCCGCCGGCGGGAAAGCGCCGGTTCTCCAGGTGCCAGAAGAAGACATTGTCGGGGATCAGTTCGGGCACCGCGATCACCGTCCAGCCGGTGGCCGGCTCCAGAATGGCGTTAATGTCGGCAAAATCGGGAACGCCGTTCTTGAACAGGTGCTCCAGCGCGTCAAACCCTCTCAGAAAATCCTTGCAGGCGCGCCCCGGCAGCATTTTTCGCTGGCTCTCAAACAGGATGCGCCAGCGGCCATGCTCGGCCTCGGTGTAGACCGGCTGGCGCTTTAGCCGCCAGCCCCTGGGCTCGAAATCCTCATCGGCCAGGCGATGGCCGTCCGGGCGGATCGCATAGCGGTGCAACGCGCCGCCCGGCCCGGTGAGGCCTTCGCCGGCCTCCTGGCTGAGCGGGTCATAATAGGCCTTCCCCATATCGGGGATGGCGGTCTCGATGGGGCTGGCGTCGTCGGGCATGGCGGCCTCCTGCGGGTGAGGGCGGCGGATTGTCGGCGCTATTATGTATCGCCTAGTGTGCCTAAAGACGAACCCGACATAAAGCGATGGGCTGCGCGGCGGTCCGGGAGCACGCCATGACGAGCGCCTTCACCTTCACCACCGTACCCAAAATCCTGTTCGAGCCCGGCGCCGCCTCAAATCTCGCCACCACCGCCGCGCCGGCGCTGAACGGCGCCAAGCGGGTGCTGTTCGTGACGGATGCCGGCGTGAGGGGCGCGGGCCTGGCCGACGGGGCGCTGGCGGGGCTGAACGACGCCGGGCTGGCCGTCCATGTCTATGACAAGGTCGTTGCCGATCCGCCCGAAAGCATCATCCACGACGCGGTGGCCGAGGCGCGTGAGTTTGGGGCCCAGGCCGTCATCGGGTTTGGCGGCGGCAGCCCCATGGACACCGCCAAGGTGGTCGCGGTGCTTCTGTCGGGTGAACAGGATCTGGCCTCCATGTATGGCGTGCAGCAGGTGCGCGCGAGCCGTCCGCCGCTGATCCTTCTGCCCACCACGTCAGGCACGGGCAGCGAGGTGACCAATGTCGCCGTGCTGACCACGGGCGCCACCAGCAAGCGAGGCATCGCCGCTGATCCTCTGTATGCGGACATGGCAATTCTCGATCCCGATCTCACGCTTGGCCTGCCACGCCATCCCACTGCGTATACCGGCATCGATGCCATGGTTCACGCCATCGAGGCGTTCACCAATCGCCGCGCCAAGAACCCGGTCTCCGACGCGCTGGCTCTGGCGGCGCTCAAAAAACTGCACGGGTCGATCCTGCGCGCCTGCGAGGATGGATCAGATCGCGAGGCCCGCGGCGACATGCTGCTGGGGGCCATGCTGGCCGGTCAGGCCTTCTCCAACTCGCCGTGCGCGGGCGTGCACGCCATGGCCTATCCGCTGGGCGGCATGTTCCATGTGCCCCACGGCCTGTCCAACGCCGTCGTGCTGCCTCCGGTGCTGCGGTTCAACGCTCCTGAGGCTGAAACTCTGTATGCAGAGATTTCCGCCCATCTGGATCTAAAGCCCGGCTCGGCAGGCCTGATCGCGGAGATGGACCGCATCGCCGGGGCCGTTGGCATCGAGCGCCGGCTGTCCCAGCTGGGGATCAGCCATAATGACGTGCCCGCCATGGCCGCAGACGTGGCCGCCAATGACCGGCTCCTGCCCAACAATCCGCGCGAGATGACCTATGACGCCATCGTGGCGATGTATGAGGAAATTTTGTAAGCTTCGGCGAGGAACAAGGATCACGTCATGATGGAGCTTGCAGACCCTGTCGCTGATCTTGCAGAAGTGACGGCGCGTGTGAATGCGGCGGCGCCCCGGCTCCGCGCTCTTGGCGTTGAGGCTTTGACGGTGTTCGGCTCGTTCGCAGACGGATCCCAGACCCGGGCAAGCGATGTGGACTTCGTCGTGAGTCCCCGGCCGGCGACATTCCGCAAATTGATCGAGGTCGAAGATTTGCTCGCGGATCTGATGATGCGCGACGTTGACGTGCTGACACCGGCGGCGGTTAAGCCATATCTGCGCGAACAGATCGAGCGGGCGGGGCGGCGGATCGCCCTATGAACCCGAGAACGCTCCAGCGCATCAGGGATGCGCATCGCCATGTTGGCCTTGCGCTACAAGCCGTCGAACGGTTCGGCCCGGACTTGGCTCAAGACGTGTTCGCCAGCCTGGCTCTGGAGCGCAGTGTCGAGGTCGCGGGCGAAGCGCTTAGAGCAATCGTCGAGACCGACCCTGATTTCGTTGCTCAGGCTCCCCAGCTGCCGTGGAAGCCGGCGATTCGGCTGCGAACGCGGTTGGCGCATGGGTATTCGAACATCGAAACCGATTTCCTGGTGGAGACAGTTCGTAGCGAGTTTCCTGCGCTTCTCGTCCAGCTTGAAACCTTCCTGACGGATCACTGATGACGAACCGCAGCCGCGCCGTGCGCGCCGACTTTGCTACGTTTGAGCCCATCGAGACGCGTTGGGCGGATAACGACGCCTACGGCCATGTGAACAACGTGGTCTATTACGGCTTTTTCGATACTGCAGTGAACCGGCGCCTGGCGCGGGCGGGCCTTCTGGATATCGAGCAGGGCGAAACCATCGGCCTGGTGGTGGAGACCGGCTGCCGCTATCACGCGCCGGCTGCCTTTCCCGACGCCCTGGAGGCCGGGGTGAAGGTGGCGCGCCTTGGAACCAGCTCGGTGCGCTATGAGCTGGCGATCTTCAAGGCGGGCGAAGATCAGGCCGTAGCTGAAGGCTTTTTCGTCCATGTCTATGTGGATCGCGAAAGCCGGCGGCCGAAGCCGCTGGGTGCGCGATGGCGCGAGACGCTTGAGAGCTGGGGCTGAGGCGCCTCAACCCAATCTGATCTCGCGCTTTTCACGCTGCGATCCAAGCGTGCGCTAGCTAAAATGCAGCAGCGCCATCATGGCCAAGGCCGACAGGGCGAGGGCCAGCACGACATAGCTTGCGACCTGCAGATTATCGCGATTGAGGGTGAGGGCGTCATTGCGATCGCGCGGCGGGCGCGGTGGTCTCGGCTTGGGGCGGCGCATCACATGGGCGATCTGGCGCAGCGCCCCATGGGGGTGGTCAAAGCCCTGCCCGGCTGACAGGAGCCGCTGCAGTTCGCGCCAGTTTTCATTGCCAGCCTCGCCGTGATCGGGCTGCGCCTGCAGGCTGAGAACAGCAAGGCGCCGGGCGGCCCAACGCACCGGCTCGTAATGGCGCATGCCGTGTATTTCCAGCGCCGGCAGAATGATCGCGAGGCTGATGATTGCGGGTGCAATGGCATTGGCTGCGATCGCCCGCCATCCCTCAAGATCAAGGTTCAGGTTTAGCACCAGGCTCGCCACAATGCCGGCCAAGCCCAGCACGACCGTACCTGAGAAACGCAGCATGAAGAGCCAGCGCATGGTGCGCGCCTCGGCGTCGATCGCGGCGACCAGATCCGTGGCGGCGCCGGCCTGGCTCAGCCTGCCACGCTCTTTGTCTGTCAGGCCTTGCTGAAACATCACGCCCCCTGTGGCGTGTTTATGCCGCAACCATCGTGGGTTCGCAACGCCCGCCGCTTGGCCCGCGGCCCGGCGCGCGGTATCGAGGGGCGATGCGCCAGATTGAACGCCCTATCCTGCTGATCCTCGCCGCCGTGCTCGCCTTTGGCGCGCTGGCCGCCGCCATGGTGCTGTGGGGTTTAAGGTGACCGAGGCGGATACTCCGGAGCCAACCCGAGAGCCAGCTGAGGAGCCTACCCCGGCGCAGGCCCTGCGCCACGCGGTGGAGGCCGGCCGCCTGCAGCCCGATGAGGGACAGGCCGAGGCGGCTGAACGCCTGACACGGCTCAGCCATGAGATCGAGCGCTGGAAGGGCGGCCGCTCCGGCTTGTTCCGGCGCCGCCGCGAAACGCCGCGCGGGCTTTATCTTTACGGCGGTGTGGGCACCGGCAAATCGCTGATGATGGACATGTTCTTTGACGCTGCGCCCATTGAGGCCAAGCGCCGGGTTCACTTCCACCAGTTTCTGCACGAGCTGCAGGCCCGCCTCACAATCGAGCGACAGGGCAAGGGCCGCGATCCCGCGCTCCGGGTCGCCAGGGCCATCGCCAGGCAGGCCCGGCTTCTCTGCTTCGACGAGCTGCAGGTCACCGATGTGGGCGACGCCATGATCCTGGGCCGCCTGTTTGAAAACCTCATTGGCGAGGGCGTGGTGATCGTAGCCACCTCCAACCGGCATCCCACCGAGCTCTACAAGAACGGGCTTAATCGTCAGCTTTTCGAGCCTTTCATTGACCTGATGGTGAGGGCACTGGATGTGATGAAGCTGGATTCCGGGCGCGATTACCGGCTGGAGCGGCTGGAAAGCGCGCCGGTGTATTACGCGCCGCTGGGGCCTGACGCGGCGCGGTCCATGGACGAAACGTTCGCGCGGCTCACCCTGGGCGCGAAGCCACAGTCCTGCGACCTTACGATTCAGGGCCGCACGCTGCACATCCCGCGTGAGGCCGCTGGCGTGGCGCGCCTCACCTTTGCCCAGCTTTGCGCCCGGCCGTTGGGAGCTGCCGATTACTACGCACTTGCCGAGACCTTCCACACTGTGATGATCGACGGCACCCCGCTGCTCACCGCCGAAAAGCGCGACCAGGCGAAACGCTTTTCCACCCTCATCGACCAGCTCTATGAGGTGAAGACCAAGCTTGTCATGAGCGCCGCGGCTGAGCCGGATGAGCTCTACCCGCAGGGCGATTACGCGTTCGAGTTTCAACGCACCGTGTCGCGCCTGATGGAGATGCGCAGCCACGACTATCTGGCGGCGCAGCGCAAGAGCGATGAGGCGGGCGACGGCTGAGCTAAAAATGTCCGGACGTTTGCCATTGGGGGGAATTGCGCTCCACGCCGCGTGGCGCTAGACCACGCCCAGCATATTGCGCACGCGAAGGCGCGCGCCTCCACTCACGCGGAAGAGGTTCTCCATGGCTCGCAAAAAGATCGCCCTTATCGGTGCCGGCATGATCGGCGGCACGCTGGCTCACATCTGCGCCCGCGAGGAGCTGGGCGATGTGGTGCTGATGGATCTGGCCGAAGGCACCGCCAAGGGCAAGGCGCTGGACTTATGCGAAGCAAGCCCCGTATTCGGCAAGGACAGCCACCTCACCGGCGGCTCGGTGGAGGATTACACCCCGATCGCCGGCGCCGATGTGTGCATTGTCACCGCCGGCGTTCCCCGCAAGCCGGGCATGAGCCGCGATGACCTGCTGGGGATCAATCTGAAGGTCATGAAGGCTGTGGGCGAGGGCATCGCAAAGCACGCCCCGGACGCGTTTGTGATCTGCATCACCAATCCGCTGGACGCCATGGTCTGGGCGCTGCGCGAGTTCTCCGGCCTTCCCGCCGAGAAGGTCGTCGGCATGGCTGGCGTTCTGGACTCCGCGCGCTTCCGCTGGTTCCTGGCCGAAGAGTTCGGCGTTTCGGTGGAAGATGTCACGGCCTTCGTCATGGGCGGCCATGGCGACACCATGGTGCCGCTGACGCGCTATTCCACGGTGGCCGGCATTCCGGTGCCCGACATGGTCAAGATGGGCTGGACCACACAGGACAAGATCGACGCCATCGTCGACCGCACCCGCAAGGGCGGCGGCGAGATCGTCCAGCTTCTGGGCAATGGCTCGGCCTTCTACGCCCCGGCTGAAAGCGCTGTATCCATGGCTAAATCCTACCTGCTGGACAAGAAACGCGTCCTGCCGGCGGCGGCCAATCTCACCGGCCAGTACGGCCTCGACGGGCTCTATGTGGGCGTGCCCATCGTGATCGGCGCGGGCGGCTGCGAGAAAATCGTCGAGATCAGTCTCAATAATGACGAGCAGGCCATGTTCACCCATTCGGTGGACGCGGTGAAAGAGCTTGTCGCCACCTGCAAGAAACTCGATCCCAGCCTCGCCTAGGGTCCGACCGCCGCGTTGAAAACCAGAGCCCCCGGACCGAACCCGGTCCGGGGGTTTTTCTTTATGCGCGCCTCGTCCAGCATGGCGCGGCTCAACCTCTAAAAGGAGCCTTTTCATGGCCCTCAACATCGCCGTTATGGGCGCGACCGGAGCGGTCGGCGCTGAAATGCTCACCATCCTGGCCGAGCGCCTGTTCCCGGCCGACACCGTTCACGCGCTCGCCACCCGCAAATCCATGGGGCGCGAGCTGTCCTATGGCGACCGGACGCTGAAGGTGAAGGATGTCGATACCTTCGATTTC
>Ga0136600_1000614_pt1 | contig 18843 bp, 17 predicted proteins | sample AntRauMFilla2698_FD_104634 | JGI IMG/M metagenome (GOLD analysis project Ga0136600, IMG submission 104634) | Saline lake microbial communities from Rauer Islands, Antarctica - Metagenome Filla 2 #698 | ecosystem: Environmental > Aquatic > Non-marine Saline and Alkaline > Saline | place...
TCTCAAGATTCTGAAGATCCGCTGGACCCCGAAGCGCGCGATATTATGAAGCGCGCAGGGCAGACATTCCGCAATTCACTGTTTAGAAAAGATGATGGTAAGCCGCCGGAAGACCCGAAAGGCGATGAAGACGGCGCGCAAGCTGCCGAATAAATCGCGCAATAGTAAAATGTTTACATGCGGTCCGGCACGTCAATGCCCAGCAGCGACAGGCACAAGCCAAGCTGCGTGCGTGTAATCTCGCACAATCTCAGGCGGCTGAGGCGCAGCGTTTCGTCCTCTTCGGATAAAATATGACATTTCGCGTAAAAACGGCTGAATTCCTGCGCCAGAGAATAAGCATGATCGCAGAGATAATGCGGTGATAATGTGCGGTAGGTTAAGTCAAACACATCTGGAAACTGACACAGAATAAGCGCTAGAGGTGTATCGTTTTCGCCAAGTAAAAGCGGTGTATTATCGCTGGTTGCAATGTCTTGATCTTTTGCTTTGCGCAGCAGTGAATTAATGCGCACGGCCTGATAAAGAAGATAGGGGCCTGTTTTGCCTTCAAAGCTGGACATACGATCCAGATCAAACACGTAATCCATATGCGGTTGATTGAGAAGGTCTGTGAATTTTAATGCGGCCATAGCGACTTTGCGCGCGATATCCTCTTTTTCATCATCGGAAAACTCTGTTGCCAGATTGGCTTCGGCAATACGGTCACGCGCTTTTTGGCGGGCATCCGATACCAGCATATCAAAGCGCGGCAGTTCCCCGCTTCTGGTTTTAAAGGGTTTTCCGTCTGCGCCATTTAATGTACCAAAGCCGATATGATGTAATTCAAGAGAGTTATCTTCTGTGTATCCTGCTTTGGCTGCGGCGCGGAAAACCTGTTCGAAATGAAGATTTTGGCGTTTATCAACGACATAAATAATGCGCGCCAGATCACCATAAAGATTTTTTCGGTCATAAATGGTGGCAAGATCGGTTGTGCCGTATGTCACCGCTCCGTTTGATTTATAGTAGATTAATGGCGGCAATTCTTTTTTATCGCTGTCCTGTTTTACATCAATAACCCAGGCGCCGTCGCTTTCGTATAGAATACCGCTTGATTTTAAATCTTCTGCGATGGGGGGGATCAGATCATTAACATCTGCCTCGCCCTTCCAGATTTCAAAATGCACGTTCATTGAATCGGTGTTGGATTTAATATGCGCCTTGGACAGCGTCAGAAAATGTTTCCAAAGAGCAATATAGCCCGCGTGTCCGTCCTGAAGTTTAGCCGTTGCCGCTTGCGCCAAAGCCATTCTGTCTTTGTCGGCTTTGCAGGCATTGGACGCTTCGGGGTATATGCGTTCCAGATCGCTATATTCAAATGGAGGATCAATAGGATAATTTCCGGCGAAATTATCATCGAAATAAGCCCATTCAGGATTGCTGAGTTCAAATGCGCTGATGATTTGCCCGATTGGCAGACCCCAGTCACCCAAATGCACATCGCCGAGGGCTTTGTATCCGGCGAAAGCCATAATGCGTTTGATGCAATCGCCGATAATGGTGGGGCGTATGTGTCCGGCATGCATGGCCTTGGCGATATTTGCGCCGACATAATCAACGATAAGCGTTTCGCCGTTTGCATAGGTTTTTGCATGCATACGTGAATTTTGAGCAAGGGTATGAAGGTGGTTTTGTATGGCTTCACTTGTCAGGTTTAAATTGATAAAGCCCGGGCCGGCGATATCTATACTATCGAAAATATTGTTATCTTTAAGGGTTTCAACGATTGCGGAGGCAATTTCGCGCGGGTTTTTTTTGGCTATACGGGCCGCGGCCATGGCGCCATTACATTGAAATTGCGCCAGATCAGGACGGTCGGAAACACGCACAGCGCCGAGGTCACGCGGTAAATCGTGATCTTCGAAAATTTGTCCTACAATATCCGTTAGTTTTTCTGCCAAAGATGTCATGGTCTGCCCTTTATATCTATCCGGCTCTGTTTCATTCAGAGCTTTATAACGCCGATAAGATAAACTTATGCGTCCAGATTGACAACCTTTAAGGCATTGTCCTGAATAAAGGCGCGGCGCGGTTCTACTTTTTCACCCATTAGAGTTGTGAAAATATCGTTCGCCTTTTCCGCATCTTTGATATTGACCTGCAAGAGTGTACGCACGTCAGGGTCAAGTGTTGTGTCCCACAATTGATCAGGGTTCATTTCACCAAGACCTTTATAGCGCTGAATTGTCATGCCCTTACGACCCATGGCAATCACGGCGTCATAAAGCCCGACAGGGCCGTAAATATCCAGATCTTTGGCCGCGCCGCTGCTTTGGAGTATTGCGGGGCCGCCGAAGTTTTCCTGAAGCCAGTCCAGATTATTATTCAGGCGCACTGCATCAGCCAGGCGAATATGTTCAGGCTTGATAGTGTAGCGCTCTGTGATACCGCGCAATTTACGCGCAATCATATATCCGCCGACAGGTGTAAATTCTGTTTTCCATGTCTGCTCTGCTTTCACATACATAGAGTTCATTTGATCTGTGATTTGTTGCGCGATTTTGTCGCCAAGCGCTGTATCTTCGAGCGCTTGCGTATCAAAAGCGCCGGCAATTGCTGCTTGTTCCGTGACGGTGAGGTTGCCGACTTTGTCAGAAAACGCACGGACGGAAGAGCGGATCATTTTTGCTTTTTCAAGCAGGGCATATAAATCCTGTCCCGATCGGCCGCTTCCTGTGTGATCAGAGAAAATCAGATTATCAAGCGCCGAATTAATAAGATAAGTGTCCAGATCGCTTTCATGTTTAAGATAAACCTCCGACTGGCCGCGCTTGACCTTAAATAAAGGCGGCTGAGCGATATACAGATAGCCACCTGCAATAATGCTGGGCATAAAACGATAGAAAAATGTGAGCAATAGCGTACGAATATGCGCGCCGTCAACGTCCGCATCGGTCATGACGACAATTTTGTGGTAACGCAATTTTTCGATGTTAAATTCACTGTCGATTGAGGTGCCGAGCGCGGTAATCATTGTGCCAAGTTCGTTATTGGCCAGAATTTTATCAAGACGTGCACGCTCCACATTCAAAATTTTACCACGCAGCGGCAAAATAGCCTGTGTGCGGCGATCACGTGCTTGCTTCGCCGAGCCGCCCGCAGAATCACCCTCCACGATAAAAAGTTCGGAGATTGCAGGATCGCGCGCCTGACAATCGGCCAGTTTACCCGGTAGACTTGAAACATCCATAACACCTTTGCGGCGTGTTAATTCACGCGCTCTGCGCGCAGCCTCGCGGGCTACGGCCGCTTCGATCATTTTGCTGGCGATCTTTTTGGCTTCGGCAGGATTTTCTTCAAGCCAGATTGCAAGATGCTCGGAGATCGCGCCATCAACAATGGGACGAATTTCCGATGACACAAGCTTGTCTTTTGTCTGTGAGGAGAATTTTGGATCCGGCATTTTAACGGAGAGAACGCATGTCATGCCCTCGCGCATGTCGTCACCGGTGAGTTTTAGATCCTTTTTAATCAGACCTTTTTCCTCGGCATATTTTTTGACGGTCCGTGTGAGCGCATTTTTAAAGCCCTCGGAATGTGTGCCGCCGTCTTTTTGCGGAATGTTATTGGTAAAGCATAAGAGTGATTCGTGATAGGCTTCCGTCCATTCAATCGAAGCTTCGACAGCCATGCCGTTTTCTGCAACTTCGGTTGCAAGAGCAATTGGCGCGTCCATCAGCGAAGTTTTGTTGCGGTTAAGCCAGATAACAAATTCCTGAATGCCGCCATCATAGTGAAACTGGACTTCTTTTTTCCGATCTTCGCGCATATCATGCACATAGATATTCACGCCGGAGTTCAAAAATGCAAGTTCGCGCAAGCGATCTTCCAGCGTTGTGAAATCAAATTCGGTCATTGTAAATGTATTCGGTGTCGGCAAGAATGTAATTTCTGTACCGTTACGCTCGCCCTCATCCAGATCGCGCACAGCTTTGAGCGGGGATTCGGCGACGCCGTGGCGGAAGCGCATGCGCCATTCCTTGCCGTCACGTTTGATAACCATATCAAGCCATTCGGACAGCGCGTTTACAACAGAAACACCAACGCCGTGCAAACCACCCGAAACTTTGTATGAATTTTGGTCGAATTTACCACCCGCATGCAGCTGGGTCATGATAACTTCGGCAGCAGAGACACCTTCTTCGGTATGGATTTCAACAGGAACGCCGCGGCCATTATCGCGCACGGTCACAGAGCCTTCTTCGTTGATAATAACATCAATACGGTCGCAATGTCCGGCAAGTGATTCGTCAATCGCGTTATCGACAACTTCGTAGACCATGTGATGCAGGCCTGTGCCGTCATCGGTATCGCCGATATACATGCCCGGACGTTTACGAACAGCTTCCAGGCCGCGTAAAACCTTAATCGAATCTGCACCATAATTTGCGTTTTGTTCTTCTGTAGTATCCATATTTTTTGCTGTCTCGACCATGTTGTTTCTATTCTGTTTTACGTGTAGTGAAAGTGATCAATATTTATAGCACACACATATATATAATGCAGCGTAAAAGCGTATAAAATCAGTGTTTTCTTTCAAGAATGTGGGCAAAAATAGAGTTGCTGACGGGGCTGTAATATCTGGCTGCGGGAAGGATCGGTATTGACTGTGTTTTTACCGCGGGCCGGCAAAGTATGTTTTTGGATTTAGCCGCTGTATGACGCGTCTGGTTATATCTTTGCGCGCTTGTTTTTTCGCAGTTTCGGTATCTTTTTGGTCGGCGACCTCGTTAATGTGGTTCATGGCTGTGCTGCGCAGATCATTGAGCATAGAGGCGCTGCTTTTTGTGATGATATCTTTGTAATCAACGCTTTGATGCAGGGATTGTGTACCGGCGGAAATGTCCGCGAGTAATTCACTTAGGCATTCGCGTTTTTGGACAACTGTGTAAGATCGTTTGAAAGCAGCTGTGAGTGTGTCCTTGGCCATAGCGGGAAAGGTATTGCCGACGAATAATGGCGTTATTTCTATTTTACTGCCTGTGTGCGGCGCAATTGCGACCTCGCTGACAACAAAACGGTGTCGAGGGTCGACGTTATGGATTTCAAGGGCATATCGATTGAAATGTGCGCTGTAGCTGGTAACTTCAACATCTTTTAGACCGCGATCCTGAGCGTATTTCTCCAGATCTTTCTTGAGGCTGGTCAAACCGTCTACGTCTACGCTGGGGTAAAAGTTGAAGTCCGAAATTACGGGCGCTTGTATGCTGTCGAAAGCAACCGTAAGCGGCGCACCTTTTTTATCCGTCAGTGTCCAGTGATACGTATGCGTCATGATGATAATCCTTTTATTTTAAAGAATTACTAGCAGGGCTTTCATGTTATGTCAATGTATTTAGGAGGCAAGTTTAATGGATTTGGGCGTGTGAATTGTTCCTTGTTTGACTTCGAAGCAAAACGCTTTGTGCGCGATATCATCAAACAAATTTTTATCAGTGCCCGTTAGCCAGAACTGAACGCCAGCCTCGCAAAGGCGTTCATAGAGCGCGCCGCGGCGCGTTTTGTCAAGATGGGCTGCAACCTCATCCAGCAAGATAACGGGCGGAACAGCCTTGTTGCTTTGAATAAGCATTCCGTGCGCCAGAATAATACCGATCAGCAAGGCTTTTTGTTCCCCCGTCGAGCATTGATCTGCGGGCATGTCTTTCGCGTGATAATGTGTGATCAGGTCTGTTTTGTGGATGCCCGTTGCTGCCCCGCCCGAAATTGCATCAATTTTACGTGTCTCTGCGAGCTGATAGGCAAACATGTCTTCAACATTCAAAGCCGTGTTTTGGCGCAGCAGCTCTTCGATAGTGCCGGACAGTGATAGGCGCGCGCGGGGGAATAAGCTTTCTTGTGTTGTTGGTGCCTGATCACAGGCAAGCTGCAGGCGTGATAAAAATTCAAGCCGCGCGGCTGCGATGGCGACGCCGGTTTCCGCCATGGTGCGTTCCAATCCGTTAAGCCATGTGGGGTCGGGGCTGTCCTGTGTTTTTAAAATTTTGGAACGCTGGCGCATAACATTTTCATACCGCGCAACGCGTCCGGAATGGGCAGGATCGAATGTGAAAACAAGGCGGTCATAAAAGCGTCGGCGCGCACTGCTTGCATAAATGAAAAGACGATCCATTTGCGGCGTAAGCCAGAGGCAGGACATGTATTCAGACAGGGCGTTCTGCCCGCGCTGCGTTTCGCCATTAATACGTACAATGCGTTTTTCGCCGCTTACGTCGCTGCCTGTGCCAAGGCGGGTCTCGCCGTAATCCCGGCTTTCTACTTTTGCGGAAATTGCCCACGGACGGGCGCTTACATTGCTGTCTTTACGCTGTATTTCACTTGTTTTTGCGCTGCGCAGTCCGCGCCCCGGCGATAAAAGGGAAACAGCCTCTAAGATATTGGTTTTGCCTGCGCCATTCGCGCCATATAAAACCACCGGACTGTTGCCAGAGATATCAACGGACATAGTGTCGTAGTTCCGAAAGTTGGTGATTTGAATGTTTTTAATCCAGCTCATACTTTTATATTGGCATAATATTCATGAGGGTTGCACGTATAATTTTAATTTATAGGGAGATATTCCCTTTATCTTTTGCATCCTGATCACCGCTATTTAAAAGAGCTGTGTTGATATGACGAGTAAGGCAATACTGAAGATGATACCAAAGCCAGATAAAATGTCTGCGTCTTCTTTTTGGTGCTTTAAAATGTAGTAGCCCGAGATCAATATGGGCGCGAGTAATTCAAACAGTGATACGTAGGCAGGATTTTCAGCCAGCGCATATCCCTTATACTTTGCGAGCATAAATAAAGACCATACGGTGGACATGCAGGTGCCAGCCATCAGAAGGCGTGGCGTAAAAATAGGGAGTTTGTTATCACAAGGCAAATACGCACCAACTTTTGTGTGTGCTGTTGTGAAATAATAGAGTGGCAAAATGAACAGGCTCTGGATGATGACGTAGAAAAAGGGTCCGTCTGTAACTGTGGTATGCATCATGGCCAATTTACCGAGAACTATTACGCAGCTGCCCAGTAATATGGCGGGCATAAGCATTTTGAGTGTGCGTGCAGAGATCGGGCATGATTTTAAGCGTAAGGCAAAATACGTGGCAAGGGTAATGGATGTAAGAATCCCCAGACCGCGAAGAGGTTCTTTAATATAGCTGATCAATAAAGAGGGCGTAATGATTAGCCATAAAATAAAGCCGAATAAAATAACAAGCGGCATAACGCGTGCTGTCACGCCTGCGCCAGAGATTGAGGCGCTGGAGAAAAACATTGTATCAAAATAAAGCGCTATGATGCCGGCTATGCATACATAAACATAGAATAAAGGGTCTGTCGGCGCGTCCATTAAAAATAGAACAGGGAAGAATGCTATTATCACAAAAAAACGATAAATCAGAACAAGTTGTACTGCATTAACTTTGAAGTGTTCGCTTATGATAGGCATAAGGGCGGCAAAAAGGGGTAATGTTAAAGCATAGGGGAGCCATGACATAAGATTAAGCCTTGCTCTTGGGGTGTGTGTTGAAAAAAGCGCTGCCGGAGCAACGCTTTTTAAGTTGATTTATTAATTCTTAAACGCGCAGCGGCATTAACACATATAGCGCGCTTGCGTCTGCGGTGTCTTCTATGATTGTTGGCGATGCCGCGTCCGCGAGAGTAAGGCGGCAGCCTTCGCCGGAAATCTGGCTTGTGATATCCATCAGATAACGTGCGTTAAAGCCGATTTCAAGATTGTCATTACCGTGAATTTCAAGATCTTCGGTGGCGCTGCCTGATTCCGGAGAATTTGCGGATAATGTCATTGTGTTGTTATTAAGCGCGATTTTAACAGCGCGTGATTTTCCATCTGAAATGGTGGATACGCGGTCAATAGCGCCGCTAAAGAGCAGAGGCGCAACTTCGACGATTTTGTCATTGCCGGAGGGGATAACCTGTTCGTAATTCGGGAATGTTCCGTCAATCAGTTTCGAGGTCAGCACGATGTGATCAAAGGCAAAACGGATTTTGCTTTCTGACAGGCTGAGCTGGATTGTGTCGGCGGCATCATCAATAAGCTTGCGCAGCTCGTTAATGGCTTTGCGCGGAATAATTACGCCGGGCATTGTTTCTGCGCCTTCGGGAAGCGGTAGATCAAGTCGCGCGAGACGGTGACCGTCTGTTGCAACGCTGCGTAATACTTGGCCGCTGCTGCCTTCTGCTGCGTGCAGATAGATACCGTTGAGGTAATAGCGTGTTTCTTCCGTTGACATCGCAAAACGTGTGCGGTCAATGATGGATCGTAAATGATCTGCGGAAATGGCAAAACTTGTTTCCAGATCATTTGCGCCGAGCTCAGGAAAGTCGCCTGTCGGCAGGCAGCTGAGTTTGAATGTTGAGCGTCCGGCTTTGATTGTCATGATGTTGCCTGCTGTATCGAGTTCAAGCTCTACTTCCGAGCTTTCCGGCAATTTGCGAACAATCTCGTGGAATGTATGTGCCGGCGCAGTCGTTGATCCTTCTGCGGTAACATTTGCGGCAACCGCTTCGTTAATTTCAAGGTCCATATCTGTTGTTGTCAGATAAAGCGTGCCATCTTCCGCTTTCATTAATACGTTCGAAAGAATAGGAATAGTGTTTCTTTTTTCAACAACACTTTGAACGTGGTTTAAAGATCTAAGGAGAGCTGCGCGATCAATCGTCAGTTTCATGGTCTGTTTCCTGCATTTGTTATCTATGTGTGAACTAGCTTGAACTATAGCATAGCACTGGATAATGCCAAATGTTTTCAACAGACATATTCACCGTTTTTCTCCTTTTTCTTAAGTTTTTTTATGGTTTGCATCGGGATTTATCGCTGTTTACACTCGTGGTTGGTTTTTTAAGCCGATTATTCCAAGGAAAAGAGTATAATTCATGTTAGTTCAGCTTTTTATCGCAATGATTCTTATTGTTTTAACCGTCATCATACATGCGCTAGCGCTTGATTTCTCCATGCGTCATATGCGTGTTTTTGAACGAATCAGTCTGCGACTGTCTAGACGATTTTGGAAAGCCTACAGCGTGACCATTGCGGTTTTGATTGTTATTTGCGCGCATATTGTCCAGATCTGGCTCTGGGCTTTGCTGTTTTTGGCAATCGGAGAGCTATCGACGTTGGAAGAGGCTCTGTATTTCTCTGTGTCTGCCTTTACGACTTTGGGCATGGGAGACATTGTTTTTAGCGAGCAATGGCGCATATTGAGCAGTATCGAGGCGGCAAACGGCTTTATTTTATTTGGCTGGAGCACGGCATTTATTTTTGAAATTATGTCGCAATTATACCGCAAGGAAGCGGATAAAATGCTGAGATATAAAAAGAAAGATTAAAAAAAGCGAGACTTATATGAAGCCCCGCTTTTTTAGGAAAGGAGAGGAAAATGAATGTTGATTCTTTTTCTCCAAACTCAAAAAATATTTTAGCAAATTGTCTTAGCCGGTAAGAGCGCGGCGGATAATTTCTACGTCCTGTGCAATTTGTGGATCTTCTTCCATCAATTCTTCGATTTTACGAACGGCATGCATCACTGTTGTGTGATCACGTCCGCCGAATTTGCGACCAATTTCGGGCAGAGAACGTGATGTAAGCTGTTTTGCAAGATACATTGCAACCTGACGCGGGCGTGCAACGTTGCGCGAGCGGCGTGCAGAGTGCATATCCGGCATTTTTATATTGTAGTGTTCTGCCGTTTTGCGCTGGATCTCGTCAATGGTAATGCGGCGATCATGCGAGCGCAATAAATCTTGCAGAACTTCTTGTGTGTTCTCGAGATTGATTTCCTGCTTTGAAACATCGGCATGCGCAACGATACGGTTAAGCGCACCTTCAAGCTCGCGGATGTTTGATGTAACTTTAAGAGCCAAAAATTCAAGAACGGCATTCGGAATGTCCGCATCAAGCTGCTCACGCTTGGACTGCAAGATGCCAAGGCGTAGATCATATGTGCTTGGGTGAATATCTGCAACCAGGCCCCATGCAAGGCGTGAGCGAAGGCGCTCGTCAATGCCGAGCAAGTCACATGGCGCTTTGTCTGCGGAGATAATGATCTGTTTATTTTGATCAATCAGCGCATTAAACGTATGGAAAAACTCTTCTTGCGTGGATTCCTTGCCGCTTATGAACTGAATGTCATCCATCATCAATACATCAACCGAGCGGAATGTGTCTTTGAATGACATTGTGTCTTTTGCGCGCAGTGATTTAACGAATTGGTACATGAATTTCTCTGCTGAGAGATACATGACCTTTTTCTCGGGATCGTTCTTTTGGATTTCCCAGCCAATTGCATGCATAAGGTGGGTTTTACCAAGGCCTACACCGCCATAAATAAACAGAGGGTTAAACGGGATGTTTGCGCTTTCGACAACGCGTCGCGCTGCGGCGTGTGATAATGCGTTTGGTTTGCCGACAATAAAAGCGTCAAATGTAAAGCGCGGGTCAAATGGCGCTGAAAGATTGTACGGGTCAGCTTCTTTGGGGTTTTGGTTTGCTTTGGATGTTTCTTCAGGAATGTCATCTGATAAAATCGCAGTTTGCACAACAACAATTTCAAAGCGTTTTACGTTCTCATCCGCTTCGATGCACATCTGGAGGATGCGCTCGGCGTAATTTTTCTGAATCCAGTCTTTCATGAAGCGTGTAGGCACAGATACTTCGAGTGTACCGTGATAATATGCTTGTAATGCTAACGGCTTAAGCCAGCTACGAAATACAGCTTCACCGAATTCTTCGCGCATGTCGCTATGGACGTTTTTCCAAAGCCCCATAATCTCCGGTGTTGGTACAAATGATTCTCCGTTTGTCAGATTGTCATTTGATTTTACTGCCACGCTGGTCCCCGCTTTGTCAGTCATTTTTTACATACTCCTTATATAGTCTTTTGTTTTTCATTATTATATCCCTGCATTTTACAGGCATACCAAAGCTGTTTTTATCATCTGCTTGCGTTACGTTTTGTAATTTTTTAACCTGTTACCGAGAAAAAAACACAAAAAAAGTCCTGCCTGCAACCGCGAACAGTTGCAACATTATAATTAAAATCAACCTATAATCTAAAGGCCGTCTTGCTTATGAGCTTTATAGAAATGCTTATCTATAACGCTTTCCCCGCAAAAGAATGTTTTCAAGAAAACATTTGCCTTTTATCGTGAGCATTTTTTCAATTTCACTGTGTTAAGGCCGTAAAAAGCCGTAGTGATTTGATCGATGCTCTCGCTCATTTTGAAGTAAAAAACCGAAAAAGTTTTTTGCTTTTGTCTAAACAAAATCATTTGAGAAAATGTTTGTTCGTCCGAGCGATGCAGCTCACCTTAAACAGATTTTTTTTTGATTGCAATGACCATTGGTAAAAAAATAAAAAAAAGAAATTTTCGAACCTAACCTATTGTATATAAAGGGTTTTAGGCGAGGTGCTTGATGCTCCCGCCTTCATAAAAGATACTTACTTTTCAAATGGATATAGGAGGTATCTCGCCTCTTACTTGAGTGCCTTAATACGGGCGGAAAGACGAGATAATTTTCTAGATACTGTCTTTTGGTGAAAGATACCTTTTGCAACGCCGCGCTGCATTTCTGGTTGCGCTGCTTGCAGAGCATCCTGTGCTAATTTTGCGTCACCTTGACCAATAGCTACTTCAATATTCTTAACAAAAGTTCTGATACGCGTACGACGTGTGCCATTGATTACGGCGCGACGCTCATTGCGACGAATACGTTTTTTTGAAGAAGCATGATTAGCCATGTTTTAGTCTCTTTCTTTGTTTCTATCTTATCTTAAAAGAAAAGCTCTCTTTGTTTTCACTTTTCTGCAGTTCATCAAATGAACCAATTAAATTCTTAAACTTATGAACGGTGATTTTTACGCTTATACACAGGTGGTTGTCAAGAAAAAATCAGGTATTTTTTTGAAAAAAAGAAAAGCCGTTTTTATTTTATTTATTGCGGCTCAACCGTGACATAAATAATCCTAATATTTTCAGTCTCTTCTGTGGAGATAGATAAAAAATCCTGGCCACGCGTATATGTGTTTTTTGATTTTGGGGTCCAGCCAAGTGCGGGCAGGGCCGTTTTATAAAAATGCAGGATTTGACCGTCATTATGTGTATCGCTCATACTGACAACGCGGACATATCGGCCTGCGGGTTTGTCAAAGACGATAGATTCATCAACCAGCTCTTCTGTGCCGGGTATAAGGGGGATATCAGGTAATAAGGTAAAAAACGGCGCTGCTGTATCGGTGTGTATTTGAGCGTGTGTCTGCACGGCGCTGCTGAGGGTCAGGCCGGCAACAAGTAAACATGTTTTAATAATATTAGATGCAGAAAAAATTCTCATACTTGTTTTGTAGCGCAGAAATAGGTTGATCGTCCACTCTGGACTATTTTTTGTACACGACCTTTTCCACCGCAGGCGCAGTTTGCGCGGCATTGCTCATCTTCTCGGCCGTAAACGGCGAAGTTATGCTGGAAATATCCCATATTGCCGTCTGCGTGCTTGTAATCTTTGAGACTGGAGCCGCCAGCATCAATGGCGCGGCTCAAGACATCGCAAACAGAGCGGTAAAGAGATGCACATTCATCCTGCGTGATTGTGTTTGATATGCGCTGCGGGTGGATGCCGGCTTCGTACAGAGCTTCGGAGGCATAAATGTTGCCAATGCCCGCGACAAGCTTTTGATCAAGCAGGGCGGCCTTGATATTCGATTTTCGTTTTTGTAATGCTTTAAATAAAAAATCACTATTAAAATGGTTTGATAAAGGCTCGGGCCCTATGTTTGTGAATAATTTATGGTCATTCAATGTTTGCGTATCATGCGAGAAAATCATACCGAAGCGGCGCGCATCTGTGTAAATCATATGCCGCCCTGATTCAAACTTCAGCACAAAATGATCGTGTTTTTCAAGTGTAATCGGTTGATCCGGCTCCGTGACGAGCACGCGGCCCGACATTCCAAGATGAATAACAAGTGTTTTCCCGTTTGCCAGATCCAGCAATGCATATTTAGAGCGCCTGCGGATGGTTTGCACCTTCTGGTTTTGTGTGTCGGCGGCCAGTGTCGGTGTAAAGGGGATGCGCAGATCAGCGCGCCGCACATTCGTATGAATAATGGTGTCGCGCTCGATGGTTTGTTGCAAGCCGCGGCAAACGGTTTCTACTTCGGGTAATTCAGGCATGTCTAATAGATAGAATGTGTACGCTAGAAATCAAGCTTTAATTGCGATTGCTCTTGTTCGGCTATGGCCACGCGGTTTTGTCTGTTTTCTTCGCTTTTTGGAAAGCGGATGCCGTTTATGCGGTTTGGAACGCCGAGATGTTTATAATTTTTGGTTACACGCTCTATTTGCTCCATTTGCGGATCGCTCAGGCCAAAATTCTGTCGCAGACGGGTGCGGAACTGATCCATCATATCTTTATCCGAAGGTTTTAAGCGGTCTCTGTGTTTTAATAAATGATCAAGCTGCACGATTGTCATCATACAATGCTGTAATGTTTTTAAATCCGGCTGCTGTCGTTTTTCGCGGCGGGTGACACGCTGCGTTATTAATTCAACTTCGCGAATAGACTCTTCTGTCTGGTAATCATCGGGGTCGCTCGAGAATTTGTTAAAGAGCTGCGGGGTCATGACGGCTTTGTTAAATCTACGTTGCGGCAAAGCGCGCCCGCGTAGCTCCGCGTTCGCAATGGCATCAAGGCGGCGCTTGTGCAAAGGTTCGTGCGCGGCGCGGCTGTAATCTGTGCGGCTTGTCGTTTGGTGGTTTATGTGTTCTGCTGTGTCGCTTTTCTTCTCGGATAGTGCGCCGGCGCTAATGACCGGAACATTATAAGGCTTTATGCCTGTCATCTTCTCAAGACATACAGGACCTACATGAAGAGTTTCGTTTGTTTGCGTATCTTGAATTTTAATTCCGATGCCTGTGTGCAGAGGGTGATTGCAGCATCCGCAGCGCGGATCTTCAGTTGCTGTTTTGAAATAAACGCGATATCTGCTTTGGTCTTTTAACATGTGTCCCACTTTTTGTGCCTATAGTCCAAATTTTGTCGGTCTGGACGGGCTTTCCTTTATGCGCTCTTTTGCGCCTTGTAGTGGAATTGTCTCACACAAAGGTTTCCAAAAGTTAAACGAGTCTGTGTCGGTGCTGTCTGCGTGGCACATCGCCTCGGGGAGGACGAAGGCTGTGATGCCATTGCTTGCGGCATTTGCGGCCAGGGTTATGCTCATGGCTGACGATTTGTGTCCGGTTAAAAGGACTGTGTCTGCTTGTTGCGCCCTTAGTAAAAATTGCAGCGTATCGTTGCCCCATGCGTCAATGTTCGGGATATTGAGCATGAAATCACTATTTTGCGGCCTTGCATATATAAATTCAGTTTTGAGATTATAAGAATTTTCAGGGCGGTGCGTATGGTTGAGCCAGATAGTAGGGATATTCTTGTCCGCGAGGTCTTTTTGCAGATTTGCTACATTTTGAAAGAAAGGCGCGACAGCGTGCGAATAGAATTCTGCGCGTAAATCAACGCAGATATGAAGCGCACGGCCTTCGGCGAGGGCATTCTTTAAATTTTGTTCGTTAGCAGGCAAAATTGACATAGCGATATTCCTTCATTCACGGGGTATACCATAAACCAAATTATAAATTTTACATAACATACACTATAGGATGTATAAAAGTCAAGAATTTTAGTGTTTTTTTAAGGAGGCGGAGTTTTAAGGTGCCGGAGGCGGCGGCGATGATTTTTGCGCCGGATATTTCGCGGCGTGTCTTTGTATGCCTTCTTGAATAACGCGATGCGCTTCGGTTACATCACCCCAGCCATGAATGATAGTGTGTTTATCGGGATCAAGATCTTTGTAATGACCAAAGAAATCCTCGATGCGCTGAAGAGTCTGGGAATTTAAATCCGTGTAGTTCTGAGAGCCGTCATAATAAGGTGAAACAGCGGAAGACGGAACAGCAATTACTTTTTCATCATTACCGCTTTCGTCTTCCATAAATAAAACGCCAATAGGGCGAACGGATACAAACGAGTTTGGCATGAGAGTGAAATCATCCATCATGAGTAAAACATCAACGGCGTCGCCGTCTTCGGATAATGTGTGCGGGATAAAGCCGTAATCACCAGGATATCTGTGAGATGTATTCAGGAGGCGATTGACTTCCATTGTTCCTGATGCGTAGTCAAATTCGTATTTGACAGGCTTGCTGTTTTTTTGCATCTCGATGACCATATTGACATCAGAAGGCACATTACTGCCTGTTGGAATTTTGGAAATATCCATGAATACCTACCTGTTTATATTGTTTTTGTATTTTCATAAGTAGCAGCGTTAGCGTGCTAAGTCAAAATAAATCAAAATAATCAGGTTCGCCTGGTGTCTGTTATTAGGGGCGGACAGGTTTTGTTCCGTATTTTGTTGTGTAGCGCGCAACGCCTTCCATGATAATTTTTTCTGCCTCATCAGCGCTGCCCCATTTGACGAGTTTGGACCATTTACCAGGCTCTAAATCTTTGTAATGTTCAAAGAAATGCTGAATTTTGTTACGCGTGTTTTCCGGTAGCCCGTCAATTTCATCTATGTTGGAGTAAAATGGATTAAGGTTCGGTGTGGGAACCGCAATAATCTTCTCATCCATGCCGCTTTCATCTTCCATCACCAATACGCCTATAGGCTTGACGGATAAATAGGCTTTGGATTCAATCTGGACATCGGTCATAACCAAAACATCAACGGCGTCCCCGTCATCGGATAAGGTGTGAGGAATAAAGCCGTAATTGCCGGGATAGCGCATAGGTGTGTTTAAAAAACGATCCACTTTCATTGTGCCTGCTCCATAATCAAATTCATATTTAACAGGCGATTGATCGACCGGAATTTCAATAACGGCATAAACGTCTTTGGGTACATTGTCACCCGTCGGGATTTTTGTAATATCCATTTCACACTCTCTTTTATTTTTTATTTATAATTTACGATGATTATCTTTTGCGCATTACTTAACCATAAAGCCATGAAGATGCAATATTAATTTATGCCGGAGAGGAGGATATGACCGGATATGGTTGTTTTATTTTTTCATGGTGGCGGGTTTGCGCATTTTGCTCTGCGCTGTTAATGGTGCTTTCAAATTCGGACATTGTGATGGCGTAGACATTTTTGCCATACAGGGCATTTACTGCTTCGCGTGATGGATTGTCTAGATCGGTTGCATCGACTGCGACAATCACGTTAAAGCCTTTCGCCATAGCATCTTTGACCGTATGTTTGACACATAAATGCGCGCTGATGCCGGAGATTATAATCGTATCTTTCTTTTGCGCGCGTAAGTATTTTTCCAGATCAGGGTCGGTGAAGGCTGAATAATCAGTTTTGGTGAAAACAGGTTCGTGTGTTTCATCCGGCTGGACGCTGTGAAAGCGGTCTAGTCCTGTGAGCGGAAGCGAGGTTGCCATGGCAATCCAGATATTTTGTATAGAGGGGCGGCATAGTTCTGATAGTTTTTTGGCGTTATAGAAGGGGATCATTTCATCGCCTTCGGGGAACACATTCTTTTGCAGATCAATGCAAATATGCGCTAATGAGGCGCGGCCAAAGGCGTCTGTAAGTATATTGATGGCGGATGGTATGTTTACTGATTTCATAATGACGCTACTCTATATTATATTTTACATATTGTCAATAAGAGGGCTCTTTTTTAAGAACAGTGTGTATATAGGAAAGAAAGAACGGGCTGCATATCAATGATATACAACCCGCCTTATGTGTGTGTAAATCTGCGTGTGTGGGGGGCAGATTTGATGAAGTTATAGCATTATTATTTATAAGATGTCAAATAAAATTTACGTAATAACCAAATAAAACTTATCTTTTTAATAAGTTTAGGCGTTTTCGGGTTGTTTTTACATGAAAAAATAATGGGATTTTGTAGATACTGTGAGTGCAGACGCGTTATTAAAGATCAATTGATGGTTTGATGGCGTGTAAATCCTGCCACATAAACGCTCTGCCGGCGGGGTCTGGAATAGGCATGTTCTGCGTGACGTGCAGACCTGCATGTTCCAATATTTGCGCAACTATCTGTACACCGTGAATAAAATAAGACACACCTTCATCATCTGTTTTGTCTGCACGCTGCTGCGAAAAGCGTAAAACCATCTCGCCATCGTTTTTCAGCATCGCGGCGAAATCATTCAGTGTGGAGGCTAGATTTTGAGGTGGTATGAACATGATCCCTGCATTGCATAGGATAAAATCGGCCTTGAGCGCGCGCGTATATTCTTTTTCAAGCGGAAATGCTGTTTGTAAAACAGCAATAGCGTTGAGCGCGAAGGCATTTGACAGATCGGGCGCGTTGTCTGCGCGTAAAAATTGCGGATGTGTTTGGGCTGTGCCGCGCGAGAGGGCATGGTTAATGCGCTCGTTATCTTTATCAATGGCGACAAAGCACCCATTACCATCAAGGGCACGATAAATCATTTCGATATCACGCCCGCCGCCGCTAAAGGCATGAACGAAAGTGCCGCCCGCTTTGCTTTCGATAGCGGGCAAAAGATCGGCGTAATAGCCGTCTGTGCTTATTGCGTCATGCTGCTGATTTGATAATCCATCCATAATGTTCATCTCTAGCATGAGCTTACAGATTGAGCAATACGTAAATTAACATATAAAAAGCCCCGCAAGATTTTGCAGGGCTTTTTTAATTTTTGTAGTAAGGGGGAGGGAGGAGGCTTACATCATGCCGCCCATACCGCCCATGCCGCCCATACCGCCCATATCAGGCATGCCGCCACCGGCGCCGCCTTCATCAGGGATGTCGGTAACCATGGCTTCGGTTGTGATCAACAGGCCAGCAACGGAGGCTGCGTCAAGAAGCGCGGTGCGAACAACCTTAACAGGATCAATAATGCCTGCTTTGACCATATCGCAATATTCGCCTGTTTGCGCGTTATAGCCGTAATCAGTGCTCTTTTGATCTTGAAGTTTACCAACAACAATAGAACCTTCTGTGCCTGCGTTTTCAGCAATTTGGCGCACAGGAGACTGGATCGCGCGGCGTACAATATCAATGCCGACTTGTTGGTCATTGTTGTTGCCTTTCAGGTTTTCAAGTGCTTTTGCGCCGAACAGAAGGGCAGAACCGCCACCGGCAACAATGCCTTCTTCAACCGCAGCACGTGTTGCGTGCATAGCGTCATCAACGCGGTCTTTGCGTTCTTTCACTTCCATTTCTGTTGCACCGCCAACACGGATAACAGCAACACCGCCAGCGAGTTTTGCAAGACGTTCCTGAAGTTTTTCCTTGTCGTAGTCAGAAGATGTAGACTCAACTTGTGCGCGGATTTGCTTGCAACGTGCTTCGAGAGCAGCTTTCTCGCCAGCACCATCGATGATTGTTGTTTCATCTTTGGAAATCTGAACTTTCTTGGCCGTACCAAGCATATCAAGCGTTACGTTCTCAAGTTTAATGCCAAGATCTTCGGACACAAGTTCTGCGCCTGTCAAAATAGCCATATCTTCAAGCATCGCTTTACGACGATCACCGAAACCAGGGGCTTTAACCGCTGCAACCTTAAGGCCGCCGCGTAGCTTGTTGACAACAAGTGTCGCGAGCGCTTCGCCTTCGATGTCTTCTGCGATAATCAAAAGAGGACGGCTTGATTGTACAACAGATTCAAGCACCGGCAGAAGTGACTGCAAGCTTGTAAGCTTTGATTCATGAAGCAGGATGTAAGGGTTTTCAAGCTCACAAATCATTTTCTCTGAATCTGTAACGAAGTAAGGAGACAGATAACCGCGGTCA
>Ga0136600_1000617_pt1 | contig 18788 bp, 19 predicted proteins | sample AntRauMFilla2698_FD_104634 | JGI IMG/M metagenome (GOLD analysis project Ga0136600, IMG submission 104634) | Saline lake microbial communities from Rauer Islands, Antarctica - Metagenome Filla 2 #698 | ecosystem: Environmental > Aquatic > Non-marine Saline and Alkaline > Saline | place...
ACCGATCTGGAGCGGCTGGATCCTGATTTCGTCGAAGCGCTGCTCACTATCGAGGACCAGCGCTTTTACAGCCATCCCGGCATTGATCCGCTGGCAGTCCTGCGCGCCACCGGTCAGGCGGTCGGGCGCGGGCGCATCGTATCGGGCGCCTCCACCATCACCATGCAGACCGCCCGGCTTCTGGAGCCGCGCCCGCGCAACCTGGGCTCCAAGATCGTTGAGGCAGTGCGGGCGCTGCAGCTGGAAGCCCGGCTCTCCAAGGACGAGATCCTGGAGCTTTACCTCACCCTTACCCCCTATGGCGGCAATCTGCAGAGCGTTCGTGCGGCAAGCTGGGCCTGGTTCGGGCGCGAGCCTGATCAGCTCACCCCTGACCAGATCGCGCTGCTTATCGCCCTGCCCCAGAGCCCTGAAGTGCGCCGCCCGGACCTTCGCCCTGAAAGCGCGCGCCTGGCCCGCGCCGCGATCCTGGATCGCCTGGCACACGCCGGCTGGATCAGCGCGGCGCGGGCCGCCGACGCCGCCGACGAAGCTGTGCCCGCTGAGCGAAACGCCTTTCCTGCGGCGGCCTGGCACGCCAGCGAGCGCCTGGCGCGCCAGTACCCTGGCGAAGGCGCGATACGCTCCACCCTGGACGCAGAGCTTCAGCGCGAAGTGGAACGCCGGGTGCGCCGCCTGGCCGAGGCGGGCGGTGACGGGGTTCAGGCAAGTGCGCTCATAATCGAGATCGAGAGCCGGGCCGTGCGCGCCGCCGTTGGCTCTGCCGGGCGCGATCTGGCCGGCGGGTGGATCGACCTCACGGCAGCCCCGCGCTCGCCGGGTTCAACGCTGAAACCACTTGTGTATGCGCTGGCTTTCGATGACGGCGCGGCGGCCGCCGACACCCTGATCGAGGATCTGCCGGCGCGCTTTGCCTCCTACCGGCCGGAGAATTTCGACCGGGCGTTTCGCGGCGAAGTCACTATTGCGCAGGCGCTGCAGCACTCGCTGAACGTTCCGGCCGTGCGCGTGCTGGACCGGGTCGGCGCGAACCGGTTTGCCTCGGCGCTCGCCTTTGCGGGTGCCCACCCCTCCATCCCGCAGAGCCTGGACGGCGCGGCCGGCCTCGCCGTGGCGCTGGGCGGGCTGGGCATGAGTGCGCAGGATCTGGCTGTGCTCTACGCGGCGCTGGGCGATAACGGGCGGGCCAAGCCGCTCGCCTGGACGCAGCAGGACGCCGAGCTGAACCGCGCTTCGCCCGGCGCCAGCCTTGTGAGCGCGGAAAGCGCGCGCGAGATCGTCGACGTGCTCTACGGCTCGCCCGCCCCGCCGGGGCGGATGCCGGCACAGCTCTCGGTGAGTGCGCCGACCATCGCCTACAAGACCGGCACCAGCTATGGCTTCCGCGACGCATGGGCGGCGGGGATCACCGGCGGGCACGTGATCATCGTGTGGACGGGCCGCCCGGACGGCGCGCCGCGCCCCGGCTCCACCGGGCGCGAGGCGGCCCTGCCGGCCCTGTTTGATCTGGCCGACACGCTGACCCGCCATGTCCCCGAAGCCGCAGCGCGCCCGGTCATCGCCGACCGGCGCACACCGCAATCGCTCGCGCAATTTGCACGCGCGGATCAGCCGCCGGACATTTTGTTTCCGCCTGAAGACGCCGAGCTGTGGGCCGAGGAACCCGGGCGGGCCTTTGTTCTGTCTGCCCGCGCTCAATCGCCCATTGCCTGGTATGTGGACGGGGAGCGTGCGGGCGCGAACGCGGCTGGCCAGCCGGTCTTCACGCCTGACGGGCCGGGGTTTTACGCGCTGGCGGCGGTGGACGCAGAGGGGCGTGAAACGCGGGTTCGGGTGCGTGTCCGCATTGCGTCCGACGAGGCGTAAATCGCGGCGCAACTGAGGACTTTAGGCGTTAGGGTTTGAACCTCACCCCCATCCATGTGCTAGGCTGGCGCTGAAACAAACGTGAAGGAGCGCCATGGCTGCGTCCGGCCTGTTCGACACATATGACGCCTCACCCGCCTTTTGCGAGGTGCTGGGGCGCCGGTATGATCCAGAGATTCAGCGGCTTTTCTTCAAGCGCCTGAACAAGCAGACCCGCTCCAATCTCACGCGCCGTAAAAAGCGTGCCGAGGAGGAGCTGTATAATCTGGGGATCACCTTCACCGTCTATTTTGGTGACGATACGGTGGACCGGGTTCTGCCGTTCGATGTCATTCCCCGCCCGATCACGGCGGAGGACTGGAGCGATCTGGAAAAGGGCGTGAAGCAGCGTATCGCCGCGCTGAACGCCTTCCTCCACGACATTTATCACGATCAGAACATCCTGAAAGACGGTGTGGTCCCTGAGGATCTGGTCACCGGCAATCAGTATTTTCTGGACGAGATGAAGGGCGTGGATCTGCCCCATCGCAACTATGTCCATATCTGCGGCACCGACATGATCCGCGATGTGGACGGCTCGTTTCTGGTGCTGGAAGACAATTGCCGCGCGCCGTCGGGCGTCTCCTATGTCATCGAGAACCGCCATCTGATGCAGCGCTCCTTCCCCGATCTGATGGAGAACGCGAAGGTGCGCCCGGTGTCCGATTACGGGCTGCGCCTGCGTGAAAAGCTCACCGAATGCGCGCCCGTGGACGTGGACGATCCCAAGATCGTGCTGATGACGCCGGGCATGTTCAACTCAGCTTACTTCGAGCATGTGTTTCTGGCGCGCGAGATGGGCGTCCCGCTGGTGGAGGGCCGTGATCTGTTCGTGGACAAGGACGATCAGGTCTTCATGAACACCGTGTCGGGCCCCGAACCGGTTCATGTCATCTATCGCCGCATTGATGACGCCTTCCTGGACCCGGAGGTCTTTCGCAAGGAGTCCATGCTGGGCACGCCCGGCCTGATGCGCGCCATGAAGGCGGGCAAGGTCATGATCGCCAACGCGCCGGGCACCGGTGTCGCGGACGACAAGGCGGTCTATGCCTATATGCCCGAGATCGTGCGCTACTACCTGAAGGAAGAGCCAATCCTGAAGAACGTTCACACCTATCTGTGCCGGCGCAAGGAGGATCGTAAGTACGTCCTCGACAATCTTGCCGACCTGGTGGTCAAGCCGGTGGGTGAAAGCGGCGGTTATGGCATCGTGGTGGGCCCCAAATCCACCAAGGCCGAGCGCGACGAGGTCGCAAAGGCGATCCGGCGCGACCCGAATAATTATATCGCCCAGCCCATGATCACGCTGTCGGCCAGCCCGACGCTCACCAGCGAGGGCGTGGCCCCGCGCCATGTGGATCTGCGCCCCTTTGCCGTGACGGGCAAGGATACCTGGATCCTGCCCGGCGGGCTGACGCGCGTCGCCATGAAGAAAGGCTCCATCATCGTAAATTCCAGCCAAGGCGGAGGGTCAAAAGATACCTGGGTCCTCTCATAAACTGCTGTCTCGCTATGCCGAGCACGCCATGTGGCTTGGCCGGTATATCGAGCGCGCAGAGAATCTCGCCCGTCTCCTCTCGGTGACGGAAGGTTTTGCAGCTGGCGACGATGACGAAGCCGCCTGGCGCAGCGTGCTGGACACGTTCCAGGACGAGCCGGCCTTTAAAAAGGCCCGGCCGAAGCTGACCGGCATCAATGTCGTGCGCTGGTATTTCACCGACAAATCCAATCCCAACTCGATTATCTCCGCGCTCGCCGGAGCGCGCGAGAATGCGCGCGCGCTGCGCCATATCAGCCCGATCGAGTCGTGGAAGCACATCAACATGCTCTACGCCGAGGTGGCGGACCTCAAGGCGCGCCAGGTGACCCTGCCCAAGCTCAATCAGCTGTGCGAACGGGTACGCCTGAGCTGTATGACCCATCAGGGTCTGGTGGACGGCACCTGGTATCGCGACGAGGCGTGGCTGTTCCATCGCCTGGGATCCGAGCTGGAACGCGCTGACCAGACCACGCGCCTGCTGGACGTGAAATACTACCAGCTCAAGAGCGCCGGCGCCGATGATGATGCCGGCTTCGTGCCGCCCGACATCGTGTGGTGGAATTCGCTGCTGCGTTCGGCGTCGAGCTATCACGCCTTCCGCCGGCGCCATTCCCTGTCTGCGGGTCCCACCGAGGCGGCGGCCTTCCTGCTGTTTGATTCCGATTGCCCGCGCTCGGTCAAACTGTCGGCCCTGGCAGCCGCGGACCGGTTGCGCGAGCTGCAGCACGATTACGGTGCCGCCCCGAGCAAGGCGCTGACCCGGGCCAGCAAGGACTTGTTGGCCCTGCTCCAGCCGGACGGTCCGGTGAAGCCGGGCAAGAGCCTGCACGCCTATCTCGATGAGGTGCAGGTGAAGCTGAACGATTTCGCCAGCGCATTGGCGGCCCGTTATTTCAATCCCGATTGACCGGAGCCCGGCCCCCGGGCCCCGGGCCTGACGCAGGCCTGACGCGGCGCGTTCGAAACGCAGAGAATCAGGGCAGACAGAGGTTCAAGGCTCCTTGAGCGAGGGATCACACATGGGCGAGCAGCCCCAGGTCAAAACAGACCTGTTCCGCGTCCGGCACCTGACGCGCTATCGGTACGCCCAGCCCGTGCATTTCGGGCGTCACCGGGCCATGTTCCGGCCCCATGAAACGCCGGAACTGCGGCTGCTGACCATGACCGTGGACACCAAGCCGGACTCGTCGGTGCACTGGATCCACGACGCATTTTCCAACTCGGTCACCCTGTTTGATTTCACCGAAGCCAGCGACACGCTGGAGGTGGGCTGCACATTCGACATCGTGCGCACCAGCTTTCGCGACGCCGAGTTTCCGCTGGCCGACAGCGCGCGGCGCTTCCCGATCAAGTACGAGGACCATGAGCGCCCCGATCTGGCGGCCTGCCTGTCGCCGCGCCATGACGACCCGGACGGCGATGTGGCGGCGCTGGCGAAGCGCTTCCGCAAGGAGGCGGGCGGCGACACCTGGGCACTGCTCACCAACATGACCCGCTGCATCAAGCAGGACCTGGCCTATAAGCGCCGCGAGGAGCCCGGCGTTCAGCCGCCGGCCAGGACGCTGCAGCTGGCGGGCGGGTCGTGCCGCGACTATGCCGAGCTCATGTGCGAGCTGACACGCCGGCTGGGGTTCGCGGCGCGCTTTGTCACCGGCTATCTCTATGATCCGGCACTGGACGCGCGCACCTCCGATGCGCCGTCGGACGTGCAAGGCGCCGGCGCCACCCACGCCTGGGTGCAGGTCTTTCTGCCCGGCGCGGGCTGGATCGAGTTTGATCCCACCAATGGCGACGTCGCTTCGGGCCGGCTGATCCGCACCGGCGTCGGCCGGGTGCCCAGCCAGGTCGCCCCGCTCACCGGCTATTATAACGGCCTCCCCCAGGACGCGCTGGGCCTTGAGGTGAGTGTGGACATCACATCCCTGGCGCCCTCGCTGGTGCAATGACCAGCGCAGAGTTGAGCGAAGCCGAGGCGCGCCAGGCGCGCCCGCGCCTGATGCTGGTGGCCACGCCGATCGGGGATCCGGCCGATCTCTCGCAGCGCGCGCTGGAGGTTCTCAAGGCCGCCGACGCCATTGCTTGCGAAGACACGCGTGAGACCCGCAAGCTGCTGGCCGCCCACGGCGTCACTGACAAGCGCCTGATCGCCTGCCACGACCATAACGAGGCCCAGAGCGCAGCCGGCATCGTCAAACTCATCCAGGAGGGCGCCAGTGTGGCGCTCGTCTCGGACGCGGGCGCGCCGGGCGTCTCTGATCCCGGCTACCGGGTGGTCCGCGCGGCGCTGGATGCCGGCCTGCCCGTGAGCGCGGTTCCCGGCCCCAGCGCGGTGATCATGGCGCTGACGATATCGGGGCTTCCCACCGACCGCTTCGTGTTTCTGGGCTTTCCGCCGCGCAAATCAGGCAAGCGCAAAGCCTTCCTGAAACCCTATGCGGCCCTGCCTGCGACGCTGATCCTGTTTGAAAGCCCCCAGCGCCTGGGCGACACCGTCACCGACGCGCTGGAGGTGCTGGGCGATCGCAGGGCCGCGCTGGCCATGGAGCTCACCAAAACCTTTGAACGGGTGTACCGCGAGCCGCTTTCGGCATTGAAAGAGCGCCTGGCCGAGGCGCCGCGCGGCGAAGCGGTGCTGGTGATCGAAGGCGCTGAAGAGATCCGCGAGCGCACCAATAAATACGCCGAATTCTCCAAGGCGCCGCCGCGCGACTAGCGCCGCGAACGCTCGCAAGCGCGCCTCTCGACGGGTCCGTCCCGGCGCGCTAATTTCTGCGACGCTTGATTTTGAGATCACGGGCCGGTTGTCCGGCCAGGGTTACGCGCGAAGATCGCGAGCCCAGACATCCAGGGAGACGACTTTCATGAAATACGCACTCTTGCAGGGCCTTGCCACCGCAGCCCTCACCACCGCCTTCGCCGCGCCCGGCCTGGCGCAGCAGCCCATGGAGATCGCCGATCTGTTCGACGCGCGCAGTGCCGGCGGCGCCGAGCTTTCGCCCGATGGCGCCCATGTGGCCTACACGCTGTTTGATCCGCGCAATGTGGCGGCGGGCGAAGCGGACGGTTCCGGCGATGTGGAGCTTTACGTGGCCAGCGGCCCCAATGAGGCCCGCGCCTTTGTCACCGGCGAAGGCCGGGTGGGCGGCGTCGACTGGACCCCGGACGGCGAGGCCCTCACCTTCCTGGCGCGCCGCGGCGATGACGATGCCACCAGCCTTTACGCCATCGCCCTGGACGGCGGCGAAGCCCGGCGTGTGCTGACCCATGACACGGCCATCCAGAGCTATGTGATCGCGCCGGATGGCGACACGGTCTATTTCATCGCGTTGCCGGCCGAAGACGATGCGGCCACGCGGTTCACCGACATGGGCTTTCGCGCCAATGTCTATGAAGAGCAGCAACGCTTCGCCCGGGTCTATCGCGCCGAGCTTTCGGACCCGGACGCGGACGCCGAACCGCTTGATGTGGACGGCCATGCGTCCAGCCTTGTCCTGAGCGAGGACGGCCGCCGCCTGGCGGTGGTGATGGCGCCGTCGACGCTGGTGGACGACTCCCTGATGGAGCGCGACTGGACGATCCACGACACCCGCAGCGGCGATCTCCTCGCCCGCTTTGAAACGCCGGGCAAGATCGGCGGCGGCGCATTCTCGCCCGATGGTCGCCGCTTCGCCTTCCTGGCCGCCGCTGACCGCGCCGACCCCACCGCCGGCACGCTGCATGTGGGCGACATCCGCTCGGGCGCGTTTGAAGTGATCGCCCGCGACGCCGAGCAGCACATTGGCGACATCGCCTGGGCTGATAACAGCACTGTGGTGGCGCTGGCCGCCATCGGGGTGGAGACCGCAATCGTGACCTATGACGCCGATAGCGGCGAAGAGACCGGGCGCACGGCCTATGACGATTTCGTTGTGGGCTCCATGGACCTGCACCGCGCCTCGGGCCGCATCGCCGCCATCGCCGACGCACCCACCCATCCCAATGAAGTCTTCGTGGGTGCTGATCCGGCCTCATTGACCCGCTGGACCGACCACAATCCGCAGCTTGCAGATATCGCGTTCGGCGAGCAGCGCGCCTTTGAGTACGAGGCCCGTGACGGCGAGCGGATCGAGGGCGTTCTGATCACCCCGCAGGGGCGCGCGCCGCAGGGTGGCTGGCCGTTGATCATGACGGTCCATGGCGGGCCGGAAGCCCATGATGATGACGGCTGGCTCAACGGCTATTCGCGCCTGGGCCATATTGCAGCCGGCGACGGATTCGCGGTGTTCTATCCCAATTATCGCGGCTCCACCGGGCGCGGCGAGCGCTTCGCCAAGCTGGATCATCTGGACGCACCCGGCGACGAGTTCTGGGACATTGTCGACGGCATCACTGCCCTGTCCGAGGCCGGTCTGGTGGACGCTGACCGCGTCGGCATCACCGGCGGCAGCTATGGCGGCTTCGCCTCGGCCTGGGGCGCCACGATTGCCAGCGAGCATTTCGCCGCGTCCGCGCCGTCGGTGGCGCTGACCGATCTGATCAGCTTTTACGGCACCACCGAGATTCCCATCGAAATGGTGGACGTCCACTTCATGGACGCGCCGTGGGAGGCCTGGACCACCTATCTGGAAAAATCACCGACCTATAACGCCGCCGGCTCCACGACCCCGACACTGATCTTCCATGGCGAAGAGGATACGCGGGTGGATCCCAGCCAGTCCTTCATCCTCTACCGCATGCTGAAAATGACCAGCGACGCGCCGGTGCGCCTCGTGACCTATCCCGGCGAAGGCCACGGCAATCGCAATGGAGCGGCGCAGTTTGATTACGCCCACCGCCTGCACCGCTGGATGACCCATTATCTGCAAGGCGAAGGCGGCGAGCCGCCCGTCCCCGAACTGCCGATGGAGACGCTGATCGGCGGCGACGAGTAAGGCCTCACGCCATCAGTGACGCATAATAAAACGCCGAGCCCCGCACAAAAGCGGGCTCGGCGTTTTTTGTTCATGGCAGGCGAGCTTGCAAACGGCCCGCCGGATCAGGCGCTATTGCGCGCCGATGGAGTCCAGCGCGACGCGCTGCTCGCGGACCACCGCGCCAGCTTCATCCTTGATCTGCAGGGCCAGCTCGCCGCCCTCCCAGTCGATCCCGATAACGCCGAAATTCACCGGCGCGTACATCTCGCCGATACGGTGGGGCCCGGGCTCGTTGTTCTCGTCAGCAAAGCTCATATTGAGCGCCGAGGAGGTGATCTCGTAGAGCGGGTACGGTGCCACGTCCTGGCGCACATAAAGCCCCGAGGAGTGGCGGTCGCCGGAAACGATCACCACGCCGTTGGCGCTGGTCTCGCCAATCAGATCATAGAGCCGGGTGCGCTCCAGCGGCATGGTGCGCCAGGCTTCCCAGCCATGGCCTTCGGCGTGAACCTGGATGGAGCTGACCAGAAGGCGCAGATCCGCCGGCTGGCTCAGCTGCTCTTCAAGCCAGGCCCATTGCGCCTCGCCAAGCATGTCCTGATCAGGATCGGTGCTGGGCAGATAGCGTTCCTTGCCCGGCGCGCCGCGTTCATCAGTTGGGGTGAGCCCGGAGCGGAAATAGCGCGTGTCCAGCAGGATGATCTGGGTGCGCTGGCCCTCCGGCCCAAAGGTTCTGGACTCATAGATACCCGGCCGGCCGCGGCGTTCATCGTCGGCCGGCGCGCGCCAGAAATCCAGAAACAAGGTCTCGGCAAAGCCCTTGAACGCGAAATCGACGCCCAGATCGTTCATGCCGTAATCATGGTCGTCCCAGGTGGCCAGCATGGGCAGCGCCGCGCGCAGCGCCTGGAATTCCGGGCGGTCAGCGAGCGCCTGATAGGCGCCGCGCAGCTCGGGCAGCGTCGCGTCATAGGCGCGCGCATCGCCATAGACGTTGTCGCCCACATACATGAACAGGTCATGGTCCTCAGCCGCAATGGTCTGAAGGATGGGAAGCTCCCGGTCCGCGGTGTTGCACGACCCGAACGCGATGGAGCTCAGCGCGATGTCGGCGCCGGGAAGCGGCGGGCCGGCGGGGGCCACGGGCGGCGTGTAATCGAGCTGGGCGTAGAACGGCTCCAGCGCCTCCCACGGCGTCTGCGGAGCCTGGTAAAGCCCGGCATCGGTCAGCGTTTCGCGGGAAGGGGCGGGGGTGTCCAGCTCGGCAGCCTCACGCGGGGCGGGCTCAGAACACGCGGCGAGCGCCAGAGCGGCGGCAGATGCAAGCAGAACAGGACGGATCATGGGGGGTGTCTCCAAAACAAGCCGGGCGCGCAGCGCGCAGTCACGCAGCCCGGTTTAATCGGCGAACACGACAGGTCAATGACGCTGGCTCCACCGGCCACGTTTCCACGGGGGCCGCAACGGGGGCGCGGAAGCAGTGCACAGATCCGGTAACGCCGCCCGCTGCGCCTATCCGAACACCACGGTGTGCATCAGCCGGCCCGGCATGAAGGTAAACGCGCCTGGCAGGAGCAGCGCCGCCAGAAACAGCACCAGCGCCAGAGTGCGGTGGCGCGCCGTCATGCCCCGGCGCGCGCGGATCGCCAACTCCACCGTGCCGAGCAAGGTGATCGGCACGAAGATATGGATCCAGCTGAACGATCCGCTGGTCTTGATGAAGATCGCGGTGACCGCCACCGTCACCATTAGCACCACCCACACATACCCAACCGTGCGGTGCGGGATCGTGCCCTTGGGGGCGGTGAACTGCACCACCCCCACGGCCACTGCGGCAAGGGCACACACCGCATGAAGCTGGATGTGCCAGGGCGCTAGGAGGAAGGCCTCCAGATTCACAGCCCCGCACCGGTCAAGGTCAAGGTCACGGTGGCTTCGCCGGGATGGGCGAAGGCGGCTTCGTCAAACCGCGCGCGGCGGAAGCGGGGCGCAGCGCCATTGGAAAAGCCGTAGCGCTCGGTGGGCATGCCCATGAGGTTGGTGTCCAGATCGTTATTGGCATTGGCGTCATGGAAGGCGATCACCGCGTAGGTCCCGGCCGGCAACGCATCAAAAGTCGTCGCGACACCATTGCGATTGGCGGCCACCGAAGCCTGGGCGATCGCGTCGTTGGCGTCGTAGGCGGCCTCGCCTGCAAACACGCTGATGAGAACCTGACCGTTCGAGCTTTCAAGCCCCGTAACCCTCACCCGCATGTCGGACTCCAGAGCCGTCTCGGCGGCCCCAGCGATCAGCCCGGCAGCGTGGATCGCCGGGGCAGGCGTGAACACGATCAGGCCGGTGGCGGCGATTGCGGCGGTCAGGGCGGATTGGATAAGAGTGTTCATCGTGGTCTCCTCTGAATGGGTCCGGCGCACCGGCCGGGAACGGAAACCTTGATGGCTGACACAGCGCAGGTAAAAAAGCTGAAGTTCGCGGGCTGACAGGCGCGCGCCGCAAACGGAGGATGGTCCTCCGTTCGCGCTTCGCGAACGGCAGGAGCGAAGGAGAGGTCCATGGCGCGCACGCCGCTCACAGAGCTGGCCCGGCGGTTGAAACCCGTGGCGGTGGTGCGACCAGTGCTGATCATTCTGGGCGTCGGCACCTTCATGGCGATCCTTGGCCCCTTCGGGAGCCACACCATGGGCTGGCCGCAGCTCTGGTTTTACTGGGTGGGATTGATCGCGCTGGGCGCCGTGTTTGGTTTCGGTGCCGGTGAGGTCCTGCCGCGCCTGTTTCCCAAGCTTGCCAAGCTGGCAATTTATTCGATGACGGCGGCCTTCGTGGCGATCCCGGTAACCACCGCGATCCTGCACCTGGAAAGCTCACTTGGGCCAAGGCTGACTGTGTACCGCGTCGCGGCGACCTACGCGCCAGTCCTGGTGGTCTCCATCTTTGTGAGCGCGGTGGCCTATACGGTCGCCAAATTCACCGAAGACAAGACCGGCACCACCGCCGCGTCCCCGCCGCGCGCGGCCCGCACGCTCACCGACAAGCTGCCTCATCGCCTGCGCGCCGCGGCGATCCTGGCGCTGACCAGCGAGGACCATTATCTGCGCGTGCGCACCGGCGCGGGCGAGGCGTTGATCCTCATGCGCCTCACCGACGCCATCGCCGCCATGGAAGGGCTGGACGGCGCGCGGACCCACCGCTCCTGGTGGGTGGCGCGCGACGCGGTCACGGATGCAAAGAAGGGCGATGGGCGCGGCGTGCTAATCCTCACTGACGGTGCCGAAGCGCCTGTCAGCCGCACCTACTATCCGGCGCTGCGAGACGCTGGCTGGTTCTAGTCCGCGGCCGGGTCCAGCGTCTGGCGGATTTTGTCGGCGATGGCGCGCGATTGTTCGCGGTTGGACCGCGCAAGGTGGTCGGCGACGCTGCGCCGGTCAGCCTCGGGAAAGCTCTGGTGCAGCTTTGAGGTCATGTGCACCGAGCTCACCTGAATCTCAAACGCGACGATGGCCGGGTAGAGCCGTTCGATATAGCCGGGCGGGGACAGGGCGGTGTGCCAGACCGGATAATCGCCGATCTCGGCGTGCTGCGGCTCGATCAGGGCGGCCAGATCGTCGATCAGCTGGCGGAACGCGCCGATATCATCGACAGTTTTAATCTCGCCACGGACCTGCACCTCCTCGTAGTCATAGGTCCCCGCCCGTGAAAGATCGACGCGCCAGTTGGGCGAGACATAGCTCGCCGGCCCATCGAAGGTGACCAGCGCGGCCTGGCCGTGCAAGCCGTCGGCCTGTGGGTTTTGCGCGTTGAGATGGCCGCGCAGCCGCACCAGCTCCCCGTCCTCCAGATCCGCGATCATGGGAATGCGCGTGCTGAACAGCGCGGCCTGGGCCGTGATCAAATGGGCAAAGGGGTGCGACCGCATCAAGGTGGTGGCGGCACCCGTATCGGTGACGACGCGCCATTTGGGCGGATAACTCATGGCTTTCGACCCTTGCCCCCTGCCCGCGCCTAGTCCAGCGCGCCCAGCAGGTCGTCAACGCTGACCCGCGTGGCGTAGCCGCGCGGCTGGCCTAGGCCCGCCTCGTGCCAGAATTTGCCGACGATGACCCCGTCGGGCCGGATGGCAAACGCGATGGGATAGGGCACGCCGTGGGCCATGTGGTCAGGGTCAGCGTAGATCGGATCGCGCACGCCAAAGGCGTCGATCACCGCGATGTCCGGGTCCGGCAGAAGTGTGAGCGCGATCTCGCGCCGATCGGCGACCCGGGCGAGCGTCGCCGCATCATCATAGGTCAGCACCGCCGCACTCCAGCCGGCCTCAGCGAACTGATCGGCCGCCGCATCTATTTCCAGCGCCTGACGCAAGCAGATCGGGCACCAGTCCAGCGACCGGTTGAAATAGAGGATGACGCCGTTGGTGCCGGACAACTCGGCAAGGCTTGCTTCCTCGCCCGCGGCGGTGGTGAAGACCGTCACCGGCGAGCGCGCGCCGACAGCCGGACCAAACGCCGCGGCAGCTTCAGACGCAGCACGCGCGGCGTCAGAGCCACCCGCCTGAGCCAGACCTGGCGCAGCGCCGGCGAGGGAAAGCGGCACTGCGAGCGTGAGCGCGGCGATGAAAGAGCGGATCATGGGGCCTCCGGGAATGCTTCAAGGGGCGGGACTGTTTCAGCCTTCAGTGTGCGCCGGCCCGGCGATGGATGAAAGCCCGGTCGCGGACCTGTGATCGGCGCGCACAAGTGCCGCGCCGCCAATGGCCGCCACCGAATAGCCCCTTTTGGGCGGCCGCACCCGTGCTAGCATGGTCAAACGCGCGGGGGCGAAACGGCAAGGAGCGATCGTGGCGCACATCTTCCGCAAACCCCGGCCACAAGCTGGAAGGCTGTTGACCTATTTTGCCGTGCTCGTGGGCGCGGCGGCAGGCCTGAACGCCTGGATTTTTTCGTCCGGTGGCGCCGCCTGGTCACGCACTCTGGACAATCCAGCCTGGTCACCGCCCGGCGCGGTAATCGGCGGGGTTTGGATCGCGCTGTTTGCGCTCATGGCGGTTTCGGCCTTCCTGATCGACCGCTCCGACGAGGCCGGCCGGCGGCGCGCCGCCCGGGCCGGTGTGCTCGCCTGGTGGGCGATCTGCATGAGCTGGACCTGGTTCTATTTCGGCCTTCAGAATGTCACCAATGGCTTTACCGTAACGGTGATCGCCTTCGTGTTCGGATTGCCGGTGATCTGGCTGGCGCTGCGCGCCAACGCCGTGGCTGCCGCGTTGCTCTTACCGCTTCAGGCCTGGCTAGGCTTCGCGCTGGTGCTGTCGTGGACCACCTGGCGGCTTAACGCCTGAAGGCACGCCACAGCCCGGCTCCCAGCACGGCAAGGATGACCAGCCCGCCCGCTATTTCCAGGGCGCTCAGGCCCAGAAAGGCCGGCTCGGCCAGCGGCCCCAGGCGCGCAGCGGTGCCGGCAATGATCGAGGTCACGCGCTCACCCTGAAAGCCAGCGCCCACCGCCACGAAGATCAGCAGCATCGCCCCGAGCCCGGCCAGGCGCATCATGGCCGCCGGGTCCGGACCGTCGTCAGAGCGCTGGCGGCGCTCCTTTGCGGCGAGTAGGCGCGAACGTCTGCGTGTCACGGTGACCGGGCCTTTCTTGCGGCCTTGCTTGTGAGCGGCCTTGGTTTCAGGCATAGTGTGAGGTGCACATGCGGCCTGTACAAGGCCCGGTGGAGAAATAGCGAGCCTTCCGCGTGCCGACACGCCTGACCTCCTTGCCTTCCCCGCCCGACAGTCCGCGTGCCGTCCGCGGGACGCCGCGCGTAAATTTACGATGCGCGGGACGCCGCGCCGGTACGAGAGAGGCAGTTCTTCAATGACCACGGGCACCGTGAAGTTTTTCAACGCCGATAAAGGCTTTGGTTTCATCACTCCGGACGAGGGCGGCGATGACGTTTTCGTTCACATCACAGCCGTAAAAGAATCCGGCATGGCCGATCTGCGCGACGGCCAGCGCATCGGGTTCGATACCGAGCCCGACAGCCGCGGCAAGGGCCCCAAGGCAATCAATCTGCACGCCGCAGACTAGGCGCGCAGACCCCAATCTTAAATCACCGCGCCGGCCACCCGATGCGGCGATTACAGAGCCAGCTCATGGCCCGGCCCAACAAGAAAAACGCCCGCAGGCGAAACCTGCGGGCGTTGATCGTTTGGCGATGAGCCCGAAATCTTGACGTCCAGGGTCTTGCGACCCGGTGCCTCAAGACATTGAGCCACCCTGAATCACCGTGCTGGCGTTCCGGTTCAGCGCCCAGCACCGTTCGCTGGATTCGCGGCAAACCGGGCGTTCCTTACCGTAAGACACGGTCTGGATGCGGGCCGGATCAACACCCTGGCTCACCAGGAAGTCACGCGCGGCGTTGGCGCGGCGCGCACCAAGCGCGAGGTTGTATTCGCGGGTGCCACGCTCGTCGGCATTGCCGGTGAGAAGAACACGTACCGACGGATAGCTGGAAAGCCAGGCCGCCTGACGGCGCAAGGCTTCGCGCGCTTCATTGGTCAGCGTATACTGGTCATAGCCGTAGAACACGCGGTCTCCGGCGGTGACTTCAAAATCTTCCATGGAGCCCGGCGTCGGGCCACGATCCGCCGGAGTCGTATCACGTACGACACGGTCCTGAACGGGCTCGGGATCCGATTGAACCGGGTCCGGCTGGCTCGCACAGGCGCTGACGAGCAGGCCCAGGCTGGCCATCACGGCAAAAGCAAAACGCTTCATAACAGGTCGTCCCTCTTACATGCCTTCGGGATTTCCCGCCCCGTCGGCTGTTCGCGTCTATAGACGCATTTGGTCTCTTAAGCAGCCCTTAATCGGCGACGGCACCGCCCCTTCTCAATGCAATCAAGACGACTCTATACGCCTTTCTATTAATCGATCAAGGGAGACCACGCCGGATCAGACGCGGCACCCTGGGTGGGCAGCCGGCGCAGATTGAAGCCAGCCAGATCCACGCTCCAGATCGAGTATTCGGTGCCGTTCGGATTGGGGTCGCCGCGCGTGAACAACAGCACGCGGCCATTGGGCGACCAGGCCGGCGTGTCGACATAGTAGCCCTCATAAAGGATGCGCTCCTCGCCAGACCCGTCCGCATCCACCACGCCGAGCATGAACCGCCCCTGGTGCTGCTTGGTAAATACCACCAGATCGCCGCGCGGTGACCAGACCGGCGCGGTGTAGCGCCCGTCGCCAAAGCTGATACGCACCGGGTTGGAACCATCGGCGTTCATCACATAAAGCTGGGACTGTCCCGACCGGGAGGAGGAGAACACCACCTGCTCACCGTCGGGCGAGTAGGACGGCTCCACACCGTCGGCCGGATGGCTGGTGAGCTGGCGCAGCGTACGCATGCGCAGGTCGAACCGGAACAAGTCATGACCGCCGCGCCGCTCGGCGCTGACCACCAGCTCGCGGCCATTGGGGTGGAAGCGTGCCGACAGCGACTGGCCGCCTTCTGCCAGGCCCGGTCCGGAATCAAACAGCGCTTCCTGACGCCCGGTCTCCAGATCGTAAAGATAGCTGGTCGCCTGCCCGTCGCGGAAGCTCACATAGGTGATCTGCTGGGCATTAGGCGCGTAGTTCGGCAACAGCGCCATATAGTCCCGGCTGGTCAGGAAGGAGGGGTTTGCCCCGTCCTGGTCCATCACCGCCAGGCGCCGGATCGGCACGTTATCGGGACCGATGCCTTCAGAGACATAGATGATGCGCGTGTCAAAATAGCCTTCTTCGCCCGTGAGCCGCTCATACACCGCGTCCGAGACCTTGTGGGCGATGCGCCGCCAATTGTCCGGGCTGGTGACAAATTGCAGGCCCAGCATCTGCTGCTCGGTAGCGGTGTCCCACAGCCGGAAGGCCACGGTCATGCGCTCCTCGCTCTCCATCGTCACTTCGCCCACCAGCAGGGCCGAAGCATCGATCACCCGCCAGTCGCCGAAGCGGGGGCGCAGGTCGATATCGTCGATCTCCTCGATGAAGGCGGCCGGATCGACCGGTGCGAACAGGCCCGAATTGCGCAGATTGGTAGTCACCACCCTTGAAATATCTGCGCCAGCCGCCTCCGCCCGTCCGTCGGCACCGAAGAAATCGGTAATCGCAACGGGCATGGGGTCCAGATGACCCTCGGTAACGTCCACGCGCAGCGGCGCCTGGGCCAGCGCTGGCGCGCAGAGTGCGGCCAGAGCCAGAAGCGCGGCCATTACCGGCGCGAAACGTCGGGCGGAAAAAGCGGTCATCGGCGGGTCTCCAGCTTCACAGGCGGCGGACAGGGTCGGGGTCGAGGTCCGGATCAGAGGTAGGATGCAAATCAACGGCCACGTTGGGTGTCAACATTGACCTCAAGAAGGCGCCACTCGGCGTAGTTTGCAGCCGGCAGATCATAGGGGGCGCAATCGATCACTGCCCGCAGCGCCCGCTCGCCAGCCACCCGCATGAAGGGGTTGGGCGAGTTGACGATGCGCGCGGCGTTTTTCAGCCGCGGCGGTTCAGACAGCTGGCCATTGCGCTCCAGACGGACCTCAACGGTGACGGCCAGGTCCATATTCACCGGCGCGTCGGCATTGGAGCGCGTACAGCGCTGGATCTGACCTGCGGCCAGGGCCTGCAAGGTGGCGGTCATGGCCGTGCCCGCGCCGGAGCGCTGGCGCGCGGCCTCGGCCTGCTCACCTTCGGGCCTCTGCTCGCGGGAGCGATCCACCAGATCCGATAAACCGTCCAGATCCAGAGCCGGGCGCTGGGGCGCGGGTTCGGGTTCGGGCTCAGGCGGCACCGGCTCGGCTTCGGCAGCCGGCTCAGGCTCCGGCTCAGCCTGAGGTTCGGGCGGAATCACTTCCGGCTCGGCTTCGGGCTGGACGGGTTCGGGCGCGGCTTCAGGCGCGGCTTCAGGCGCGGCTTCAGGCTCGGGCGCGGTTTCCACCGGCGGCTCGTCCTCCACGGGTTCTGGCTCCGGCTCGCGCCGGGCGGCACGTACATTGGTATTGTCGGCGAGCATAACCAGCTCAACCGGCACGACATTGATGTCTTCAGCAACGCGTGAGGCAGCGGGAAAATAGATCAGCGCGGAGGCTACGAGCCCCACATGCAGTCCCGCTGAAAGGAGCAGGCCGAGGACCTGGCGCATCCAGCCGGCCTCCTCCTAGTCGCTTACCGGGTCGGTGACGAGGCCGATATTGGCGTAGCCGTCCGCAGAGATCCGGGCCATCACCCGCATCACCTCGCCATAGGGCACGCCGTCATCGGCGCGGATATAAATCCGCGCCTGCGACCCGGCACCGGAGATGGCGCGCAGGCGCGGGCTCAGCTCCTCGTACTGGATCGGGGTTTCCATGAGAAACAGCGTTCCATCCGCCTGAATCGTGACCGTAAGCGGCTCTTCGCTGGTGGTCATGGCGCGCGCCTCGGTATCGGGCAGGTCCACCTCGACCCCGACGGTCAGCAGCGGGGCTGAGACCATGAACACGATCAGCAGCACCAGCATCACGTCCACGAAAGGCGTGACATTAATCTCTGCAGACGGCTTGAACCGCCGGCGGCCGTTGGAGGTGCGCGCGCTGGTGTCTACTCCGCCGGCCATCTAGCGCTCCCGGCCGGCCATGGCGGACAGATCGTCCACAAAGCCTTCCAGCTTCGAGGCATATTTGGAGAGGCTGGAGGACAGGGCGTTGAAGAAGATCACCGCCGGAATCGCCGCCAGAAGGCCCAGAGCGGTCGCGAAAAGCGCCTCGGCAATGCCGGGTGCCACCACGGCCAGCGACGTGTTTTCTGTGGCGGCGATGGCGCGGAACGCGTTCATGATCCCCCACACCGTTCCGAACAGGCCGATAAAGGGCGCCGCCGAGCCGATAATGGCCAGAACGCCCAGCCCGCTCTCCATCTTGGAAAGCTCGCGATTGGCCTCGGCACCGCCGGACTTGGCCACCGCAAAGCTGTCCCAGTCGCGCATGGCGGCCGCGAGCACGCGCCCGAACGGATGCTTGGCGTCGCGGCCATAGCGGGCAACCATTTCGTCCAGCGACGCACCGGACCAGAATTCGCGTTCGAATTTCTTGGCTTTGCCGTGCTGGGCGTTGAGTTGAACCGCTTTCTCGATCGCGATCGCCCATGACCAGACCGACATGAAAACCAGGATCGCCATTACCAGCTTCACCACGATATCAGCGCGCATGAAGAGATAGAGGATGGTCAATTCCTGGCTCGGACTGGCCAGATCCACAGCAACGCTTTCCATAATGATCGGTCTCAACCCTATAAAAACACGCACGTAGCGGCGCAGATTCAAGATTCTTCGCCGGCAGGTTTAACGGGACGCAAGGCCCGCGCCAAGCTCTGGACCCAAGACATCGCCGCGATTGTATTGAGCGACCATGAATGCGGCGGATTTTTGGGGGTGCCGCGTTCGTTTCGCAGCAGCCGCCCTG
>Ga0136600_1000619_pt1 | contig 18767 bp, 18 predicted proteins | sample AntRauMFilla2698_FD_104634 | JGI IMG/M metagenome (GOLD analysis project Ga0136600, IMG submission 104634) | Saline lake microbial communities from Rauer Islands, Antarctica - Metagenome Filla 2 #698 | ecosystem: Environmental > Aquatic > Non-marine Saline and Alkaline > Saline | place...
CTATCAATGGATTGTTCAGGTACCGCTGGTTCTGACCTATCAATCCGGCGCAAAAGTCCGCAGCGATAATCTGCTGGTCACCGTTGTGATTGTCCGTGTGCCGCGTCTGGAAAGCCCCAATGGCGTAGGCATTGAACAATGGATTGCCGTTCCGCGCTAAAAAGCCCGCCCAACCCGCGCGCTATTGCGCATCACAGCCATAGATAAAACTTATCAACAGGCGGAGGCTTCTTTGCCCTTTTCTGCCACTTGATAGATGACAGCTTTTCGCAGAAACGCTATCCTTGTAAGGATTTTCAATTGGCTTTTGTCCGTTTCGGACCTTGGGGTTTTTTCATCACTATGCCGAATGCCGCGCTTACCATGCCCTGCTTATTTAAATCCATTGCCCGCCGATCGCGGCACGCTTTGGTGGCTTTTTGCGCGCTGGCCATTATTTATCCTGCCGCCGCGCAGGCGCAGCAAGTAAGCCTGCCCGATTTCCTGACTGGCGGACAGCAGCAGCAAGGTCAGGGCCAACAAGCGCTACCCCCTGCACCGCCCCCTGTGACGAATAATCTGGATGATTCCCAATTTGCGATTGATAAAACCCCCGGTGAAATCGAGACACAAGCGCGCGAGCAGGCTTTTGATGCCGCGCTTGAGTGGCTTTTGCCGCTGCGCCCCAATGAAATACGTAAGCTGCTGGAGCATTTTGACCGCACGCAAGAATCAGTCGAGCTTCCCGTCTATCCATCGCCCCAGCCCGAAGTGACAGTGCAAACATTGCCGCTGGATCCCGGCACACCGCCCGCCACAATCTATACGGCCTTTGGCCATGTTACGACGCTCAATATACTCGATATTACGGGCGCGCCATGGCCGATCGAGGATATTAGCTGGGCGGGGAATTTTGAAGTTGTCGAAGGCGCGGCGGGCGCAGGCTCGCACATTGTACGCATTTCACCGCAATCCGAATTTGGCCGCGGCAATATGTCGATCCGGCTGCTAACATTAAATACGCCCATCATACTGACCTTGGAAAATAGCCGCGAGCGCGTTCATTACCGCTTTGATGCCATTATCCCCGAACAAGGCCCGCTTGCCGAGGCGCAATTAATCGAAAGCAGCGGCGCGGGTAATCTGCAAGCGGGTGACCGTAATCTCTCGGCTATTCTCGAAGGCGTACCGCCGGGCAAAAGCACGCGTCTGAATGTTGCGGGCGTTGATGGCCGCACCAGCGCCTATCGCTTCAACAGCAATGTTTATCTGCGCACGCCCTTAACATTACTCTCGCCGGCATGGTCTGCCTCTGTGTCGTCGGCTGACGGTATGCGGGTTTATGAAATTCCTGATACACCGGTTGTCTTGTTGTCTAATAAAGGCAAAATGGTGCGCGCCCGCCTGTCCGAGCGCGAGAATGTTTTTGACGAGTAAAACGCATGATAGATGATGAAAAGAAAATAGATGAAAATGACGAGTCCGCCAATAACGGCGCGGATGACGAAATTGATTTCGGCGACGATGATTTCAGCGATAGCGATATTGACGACGAAATTGATATGGATGACGACGTCAATTTCGACGATTTCGGCTCCAGCAGCAGCAGTGATGGCGGCACGCTAGGCGATTTATGGCGCAATAATCCATTGGTAAAAATCGGCGTTATTCTGGCCGTGGCCGCCGTTATATTCGGCATTATTATCGCCTTTAGCGGCGGCGAGGAAGATTCGCAGCCATCCGTTATTCGCGGCGGCGGCTCCGATATTACCTCAACGCCCGGCGATGAAGGGGCAACGCGCGATTTTATCGAAGCCGTGCAGGAAACAAATGAAACCAACGCCGAAGAAGCGTTAATGTCGGGGGGAAGCGCGCTGCCTGTTCCCATCGAATCGCCAGTACAAACGCTGGAGCCCGCCCAAACGCAAGAGCCCCAGGAAGATCCGCTTGATCGCTGGCGCCGCCTGCAAGAGCAGCGCCTTGAAGAAGAAGTCGCTATCGAGCAGCAGCAACGATTCCAAGCGCCTACCGGCCCCCCGGATAACAGCGCCGCCCAAGCTGTGCAAGCCATGGCCGAGGCTATGTCACAGCAAATGCAGGCCATTTTGCAAAATAAAACGGAAGCGCAGATTTCCTACAAAACCATAAATACCGATGCCTATCTGGATGCGCTCGCCGCCGAAGAAGCCGCCGAAGAGGCCGCCGCGCTGGAGCAGCAGCAGCTTCAGGGGCAACAGGCCCAAGGCGTCAATCAGGAAGAGCAGCAAACTATCTTGCTGCCCGCCGGTGAAATTCTCTATAGCCAACTTATTAATGAAGCCAACTCCGATACGCCCGGCCCGGTTGTCGCGCAGATTGTCTCGGGGCCGCTTAAGGGCTCCCGCGTGTTGGGCGATTTCGAGGTGCAAAAAGAGTTGTTAACCTTAAACTTCCATACGGCTGTAATTGACGGCGAGTCAATCTCGATCGACGCAGTGGCGCTGGATCCCAACACAACCATCCCCGGCATGGCGACCGAAGTTAATCACCGCTATTTCCAGCGCATTGTCCTTCCTGCCGCTGCCGCTTTTGTTGAAGGCACGGCCAGCGCCATCGCAAATTCCGGCCTGACAACCGTTACAGTGTCCGGCGATACTGTGACGGAAAGCGAAGAAGATGCTAGTCAGGATCAGGAAATTTCCGCCGGTGTAGAAGAGATGGGCCGCGAAGTTGGCGATGTTCTGGACGAGATTGCGAATGATGCGGAAATACTGGTGCGCATAGCTGCCGGTACGCCCATGGGGCTTTTATTTTTGCAACCTGTCATTAAAGAAAATAAGGCAGGCGGACAAAGCAACCTTGACGTTCTCCCCCAATAAAAGCATAACAATTGGGTTATGAGTGACGATCCCGAGAAAAAAAATCCATCCGATTTGCCCGGCAATAATGCCGGCGATGAGGCGCAGGATAATAATGCCGCGCCGGATGATGATCTGGACGCCGAAATGGATTATATCGGCTCTGCCGAGCTAGACGATCTGGATGATATTGATCTGGATGATGATTTCGATGAGAGCTTTGATGATGATTGGGATGAATTTGACGATCCGCTCCCCGGTGAAAACCTGACCGAAAATCAGGCGCAGCCCGTCAATGAAGAGGGCAAGAAAGCCCCCGCGAGCCAAGATAACGAAACATTAAAGCCCGCGCAAAAATCCTTTTTTATGAAGCATTTCAACATCATTATAATTGGCTTGGCTCTGCTGGGCGCCATTGTAATTTTTGCGGTGCAATTATCAGGCGGCCCCGCCACCCCCGATAATAATGTAGCGGCCAATATAGCTTCGGATATTCCCGCAGACATCCCTTCAGATATCGTAGGCCAGACACCGCCAAGTGACGCGCCACCAGAAAATGTGACGTCTAATAATCAACCTTTCCAAGATAGCATTCCGCTTATCGCCCAAGCGCCCGCTCCGGCAGATAATGTTGTCGAGGAAATTTCTCTTGATGATATGGCGCCCATCAATACACAAGGCCCGGCGCCAACCGGCGAAATAAGCGAGGCCGAGCAAATCGAGATTGCGTCATGGGAAGATATGCTCGCCGAGGATGCTAACCTGCAAGTGCAAGACACAGAAACGGCCATAGAAGAGGACGCTATTCCCGAAGATATGGGCGCGCCGCAATTGCAAGAAGATGTGCAGCGCGAAATCGCCCAAGCGCCCGCCGTGCAACCCGCCCGCGTGGAAGAGGCCATCTCGATTCTTGAAGATGTACCGCCCGCTTCGGACAGCCCACAAAACGAAACCCCGAATACCGCGCCTGATCGCCAGCCAAGTGACCCGCAAGCCAACGTAAATGTCGCCAAAAAAGATACAAAAATCGCAGAGCTTGAGGGTGCGCTTGAAATGCGTAACGCCGAAATTGATACGCTTGGCGAAACGCTTTCCGCGATAAATGCCAAAATAGACGCGCAAACCCAGACAGAAGCGCAAAAAAACAACCGCATTGAAGAGCTTGAAAATACAATTTCACAATTACAGGCTAAATTGCGCACTGCACAAGAGAGCCAAACGCAGCAAATGGCCGCGCCGACGCCCACACGCCAAGTAGAGCCAACAAGAGCCGCACCGGTCAGATCGGCGACAAACGCGCAAAAAACTACGCAAATTCAACCGGTTACCAGAAATGCGCAGCGCGTACAATGGAGCCTGCGCGCCGCACAGCCCGAACTGGCCGTTATCGCACCCAAAGGCACAAATGACCTGAAAAGCGTTACAATAGGCAATTATGTTGTCGGCCTTGGCCAAATCACCGCGATCGAGAATATCGATAATCGCTGGGTTGTTATCGGCACCCAAGGCCGTTTATCGCAATAATAAATTCCCGTAAGCCCTTGTAAATTAGCAATAAATTACAAATCACTTTGTTTTTACTCCTGTTTTTGTCCGCTTGTTAATACTTTCTTTGCAAAGTGCCCCCTATAATGGAAGACGTGAGGACCAGTATGTGCTGAACATATTGTAATATAATAAAAAAACGTTCCGATCAGGTAGTATGAAGCGGCAATAGAGTGGGCAAATTAATGAAATTATATCTACATGCTTTCATAGGCGCGATTTTTCTTACCGTTATCGGTCTGGATAGCGCATGGGCAATCGAGGTCAATGATATTGCTAAAAATATCGTTACGACCTCTGATCGTGTGCCCGGCCTCATCACTGCTATTTCCTATACTTTAGGGCTTTTGCTGGGCGCAACCGGTATCCTCAAATTAAAAGAACATGTTGAAAATCCGACACAGGTAAAATTATCCATTCCCGCTATTCGCTTTGCGATTGGCGGCGCATTTTTCGCGCTTCCCATTGTCTATGAAGCCATGGAAGCCGCGATTAACGGCACCGGCGAAGCCGGAACGTTCGACCCCGACAACACGCTTGCCAATGCGGCTTCGGGGCTGTTTGGAAGTCTCGGGCGCCTCGGGGTTACGCTGGATATAAATAATATATTGGGTAACTTTATTGACGCGATTGAAGACGTGCCGGGCGTTATCGCGGCCTTTGCCTATCTTGGCGGCCTTTATATGGGTGTCGTCGGGCTTTGGAAGCTGCGCGCCCATGTTGAAAATCCCGAGCAAACAAAAATTCAAGACGGCTTTATCCGTCTTATTATTGGTGGGGCTCTCTTTTCCCTGCCCACAGTTTATGAAGCCATGGATTCGGCCATACGCGGCGGCGGATTAGGCCTTATGGGCAATGTGACATCTATATTATCAGGCGTGAGTATGGTCTGGTCTTCCGAAAGCCAGTCCGTTGAGTGTGCCAGCATCCCGCTGGTCAGCAACCTGGTTAGCGGCCTAATGGGTAATGCCACCATGAGTAATGCGCTTTGCGGCATTATAACATCCACTGCCGCGCTACCGGCTTTCTTATCGGCGCTGGCGTATTTATTCGGTTTAATCTTCGGGTTTTGGGGTCTGGTGAAAATCAAAGATCACGTTGAAAACCCGCAAACATCCATTTGGGAAGGTGTTACGCGCTTGATTGCAGGCGGGATGTTCTTCGCACTTCCTATCGTCATCGAAGCCGTGCGCATGACCGTTACACCGGGCAATATGGTTGCCCTCAGCACCGTCAATACAAATACGGGCTTTAATGACGGCACCAGCTTTTTAGGAAATATGATCGGTAACTTCTTCGGTAATATCGGCGATGCCCTTGGCTTTGGCGGCGGTGATTGCACCCCCGCAGGCCTGGATAGCGCGCTGAATTGCTTTATGAGCGACATATTTGGACCGATGCATGTATTGCTCAATTTCTTTGGCTTTGTTGCGGGTATGATCTTTATTATGATCGGTATCTCGCGCCTGATCAAAAGCACGCAAGAGGGCGCGAAAGGCCCGCTGGGCTTTGGTACGTTAATGACTTTTGTTATTGGTGGCGCGCTTATATCATTCAATGCAATTATACGCGGGTTTTCCGGATCCTTATTCGGCTCCCCGATTACATTTACCTACGCACGAATTAAATATGACGGAGGCATGAGCGCAGATACGCTGGCACATGCGCATTTAACGATCAGCTCCATCTTACAATTTATGATTTTAGTCGGCCTTATCAGCTTTGTACGCGGTTTATTTATAATACGCGACGTTGCCGAAGGCGGACAACAAGCATCCATGATGGCCGGTATGACGCACCTTATTGGTGGCGCCCTGGCGGTTAATCTTGGCCCCGCACTGAACGCCGTTCAAGGAACGTTGGGCATTGCGGATTTCGGTATAGCTTTTACTTAATTTCTAAACATAGATTTCAAAGTAAAATTATACTATAATTAAATAAGTGAGCGAACTGTATAGGAGGACTTCAGATATGCTTAATATTTTCAAAAAAACGACCTATGCCATGGGTGGCGCCATGACTATGGGGATGTTAACAACGCAAGATGCACTGGCGCAAACAGGCGGCGCAACTGGCGGAACAACTTTCAGTACGATTGCCGAAAACGTAACAACATCTATCGAGGATGTGCCGGGCTTGCTAACGGCCCTATCATATTTGATAGGTTTGTTATTTGGTGTTTTGGGCGTCTTGAAAATCAAAGACCATGTTGAAAATCCGACACAAACCCCGATGAAAGAGGGCGCAATTCGCCTTGCTGCCGGTGGTGCGTTGTTCGGCTTGCCAATTCTCTTTGATGCAATGTTCAATACTATTGATGCAGGCGTTGGTGGCGACACAGGTGCTGCGAATTTGAACAAAGTTGATTTTAACGTAAACTAAACTAAAGGCGGACATGGATACATATCCTGTCACACTTGGTATTGCCCGTCCTTTGGGCAAAGCCAAAAAAATCAAGAGCGGATCCGGTGCTTCCGGGTCCGCTTCTTTGAAGCTGGACCCCGAGCTAAAGAAAAAAATCTTTGCGCGCGATGAAAATACTTGTCGTTGCTGCGGTTTTCGCGCTGAAAAATATCAGGAAATTCACTTTCGCAATAATAACAAAGCAGACCGGCGCCCCGGCAATTTAATGACGACCTGCATTTTTTGTAGCCAATGTTTTAATTTGCAGGATATTTCAACCATGCGCTCGGGCGTTTTGGTTTGGCTGCCCGAGATTGAACAAACGCAGCTTCATCACATTGCCCGCGCCATTTATATTGCCCGCATATCACAAGGCCCGGCGGCCGATGCCGCGCGGCAATCGCTGGATATGATGATGGAGCGCCGCGAAGAGGTCAAAAACCGCCTTGATACCGACGACCCTTCGGTATTGGCGACGATTTTCGGGGATTATCTCAGCGACCGTCAATATCATAACCGCAAAGCCAAATTAGACGGCGTGCGCTTATTTCCGCTTGATCGGCGCATTATCAAGGAATCCGAACTTGAATTTAATCAATTCCCGCAAATTTTGGCCTATTGGCGCTCGAAAAACGGCCCCTTTGGCGGCAAAGCCCCGACCCAGTGGCTAGGCCTGTATAAAGGCGCCCTTGAAAAAGCCGCCTAACATTCACTTAAAAAAGCTCTAAAATAAATGTGCGCCCTATCGCCAGAGCCCCTTCTTCGAGTATATTGTAAATAACTGTTGCAAATGCATTTCTTAAAACTGATCCTGACACATAATGAACATTCTTGAACGTTTTATAGCCCCCTTTCAAAAAGGTTTGAGACAATCCGTTTCATCCTTTATCCGGCTTGAGACGGCCGATAGCGAAAATACTATCGTGGCGGCGGATGGCTCGTTGGTTTCATATATGAAGATCGAGGGCAGCAAACAGCTTATCGGCGAAGAAGAATATAACCATATTATCACCGCCGCTACGGTCAAAGTCGGCGCGCGTTTCGATCGTCAGGGCCACGCCATGCAGGTTTATTTCTCGCGCGACCCCGAGCGCGCCCGCAGGCAATTAGAAAAATTAACAAGGCCCAGCCGCGAAACTGCCGAAAATTCGGGGCTGGATATGAAAGATTTGCTCGATGAGCGTGTGCGAAATCTGGAGCGTTTTATCGCCGAGGAGCAAGCCTATTTTGTTTTATGGACGCGCCCCTCCGTACTTACAAAAAACGAGTCAGAGCGCGCCGGTAAACATGCAAAAGAAAAGGCGAAAGGCTGGCTCAACGCCCCCGACGCGCAATATCCGCTGGCGGCGCTCGAGCCGTTACGCACGCGCCACAAAAGCTTTGTCTCTGCCATGATGTCGGCAATAGACGAGCTGGGCGTGAGCGGTAAATTGCTGGAAGTTCATGACGCCCTTGCCGCGGTGCGTAATAATTTATTCCCCGATCGCGCCAATGATGGCTGGAAAGCGTGCCTGCCCGGCGACAAAATTAGGCCTCATGCCCCGACCAGCAAGGTCGATATGTCCGATATTTTGTGGCCACCTTTGCCCGAGCAGCTCACGGCGGGTGATGCCAAGGTGCTGGGTAAATCCGTAGTGCGTATCGGCAATATGCTTTATGCGGGCGGCGATATGACTTTGGCACCAATGGACCCGACCTCTTTTACCGTGCTGATGAATAGGCTGGTCGAGGCCGAATTACCTTTCCGCATTTCTTTTATGATTGAAGGCGGCGGCGCGCAAGCCACACAGCTCCGCGCCTCTGCCGCGACAATGTTAAGCACAACAAACCCCGTGAACCGGCAGATCAAATATTCCCTCGAAGGCCTGCAATCCATGGCCCGCAGCGAGCCCGTCGTGCGGTTTCGCATTTCCTTTGCCACTTGGTGCAAAATCGAGGAAAAAGACAAAATCGTTGATCGCCTTTCGGTGTTACTGCAAGCCATCGAAAGCTGGGGCTATTGCCAGGTTAGCGATTATTCCGGCGATGCGCTGGATTGCGTGATGAGCTCGGCCATGGGCATTCACTGCGCGGGCACTGCGCCCACCGGCGTGGCGCCAATGGTTGAGGTCATGAAATTATTGCCGTGGCAACGCCCCTCCAGCCCCTTTACCGAAGGCTCTATGATTTTCCGCACGCCCGATGGCAAGGCGTTCCCCTATCAAACAGGCACAAATTTAACGACAACATGGTTTGATTTAATCTTTGCCCAGCCCGGCGCGGGGAAATCCGTCCTGCTTAACACGCTGAATTTAGGGACAATTCTGACCCCCGGCCTTTCAAAATTGCCCTTTGTGGCGGTGATTGATATCGGCCCCTCCTCGGCGGGGCTTATTTCGCTAATCAAAGAGGCTCTGCCGCTGGAGCGTCAACATGAGGTTGCTTATTACCGCCTGCAAATGGCGCATCAATACGCCATTAATCCCTTTGATACGCAGCTCGGCAGCCGCGCGCCCTTGCCCGATGAGCGCAGCTATCTGGTTGAGCTTCTCACTTTGCTCTGCACCGCGCCGGGTCATGACAAGCCCTATGACGGTATCCAGCAGCTTGCGGGGATGGTCGTTGACGAGATGTATCGCTGGCGTAATGATCAAGGCGCCAATAGCGAGGCGCGCCCTTATTTACCGCGTTTGGAATCCGAAGTGGATGAAGCGCTGCAAAAGCATAATGTGCATCTGCCCAATGACCCTTATTGGTGGGATATCGTCGATAAAATGTTCGATCTGGGGCAGTATCATGTCGCGCAACTAGCGCAGCGCCACGCCGTACCGACATTAAATGATGCCATTACCGCATCGCGCCGCCCGCAAATTCGCAGCCTTTTGGAAGAAACAACCGTGGGCGCCAGCGCCGAAACCGTGCTCAGCGCGTTCGAGCGCATGGTCACATCGGCTATTCGTGAATATCCGATCTTATCCTCGGTGACGCAATTTGATGTCGCCGGCGCGCGTATTTGTTCGCTCGACCTTATGGATGTTGCGCCGCAAGGCGATGAAAGCGCCGACAGGCAAACCGCCATCATGTATATGCTCGCGCGTCACGCGCTGGTTCGCGCATGGTGGATGAGCCCCGATTCCCTGCAATATATTCCCGAAAAATACCGCGAATATCACGAGCTGCGCTTGCAAGATATTGCCGAAACGCCCAAACGGCTTTGCTATGATGAATTTCACCGCACAAGTAAATCGGCCTCGGTGCGCGCGCAAGTTGTGCGCGATGTGCGCGAGGGCCGAAAGCGCGGCGTACAAATTGTTTTGACCTCGCAGTTACTGGGCGATTTTGACAAAGATATGGTGGATCTGGCCACTGGCGTTTGGATTTTGGGAACCGCCATTTCCGACAAAGCCGTCGATGAGGTTCAGGACCGTTTCGGCCTGACGGAAACCGCGCGCAAGGTTATTCGCAATAAGTTGACCGGCCCCAAATCTATCGGCGCGCCCGCCTTGTTCGTAATGGGCAGCACAGATGGCCGCTACGAGCAGCATATCTATAACACGCTCGGGCCGGTTGAATTATGGGCGCTTTCCACCTCGGCGGAAGATGTCGCGATCCGTAATCGTCTTTATCAGCGCCTTGGGGCGGGCCGTGCGCGTCAAATGTTGGCCGCGCATTATCCGGGCGGCAGTGCCCGCAGCGAGATTCGCCGCCGCGTCTTGGCAAAAAGCGAATCCGGCGAAAGCCGCCAAGCCATGATCAGCAGCATAATCGAGGAAATCATCGAAGAGCTGGTCGAGGCCAGTCAAAAGGCCCAAAAAGAAGCAACGATAGATCAAGTTGCAGAGAAGACGGAGTAGCCTTTTATGGCTTCGCAGACATACGCAAGTGACGAATAACAACGTCAGAATGGAAATGAGAGTAACAAAATGAGCTGGGTCGCACGTTTATTCGGTAATAAAAAAGGCGCTGATATGGCCGCCGCCGAAAAGCATGCCGCACAAAAACAGGCGCGCGCACGTAAAGCGCGCAGCCAAAATAAAACGCGCGCGAAAAAAGACGTGCTGGAGAATCTGGAAAAACCGCTCGCCGAAAAAATTGATGCCGAAATTGCGCCGAAAAACCACATTACCGAAGATAGCGCCGTTGCCGCAAAAAAGCGCGATAAGCGCAAAATTTCTCTTAAACGCGGCATGTATCTTGTCGCCATTTTGATTGTCGGCTACGGCATTAATTTGTTGTTTAAGCCCTTTCAGGGCGATATGAAATTTGGTATTTGCCGCGTGTTTTTGGAGCAGCAATTAAATTTTCCCGATACGCTGCGCCTTAGTACCGTGCAGGATTTCGGCGAATCTGTCCGCATATGGTACAGCCATATTGATGCTTTTGGCGCTTATCGGCTTGAGCCGCTTGAATGCTTTTTCCGCGCGGATGAAAATTACGGCGCGGCGCTGGAATATGTAACAATTGGCCGCCGCGAAGTTGATCCCGACAAGGTGGCGCGTTTCAATAAATCCATCCCCGCGATTTTTGCCTATCCGCCGGACCTTACTTTGCCAACCGGTTTTCCCGATACTTTGAATGATCTTAAATTCGACGCCAGCATGTTTAGAAAACCACTACTTTAAATTTTTACAATTAAAAGTTGTGTATTATCATTATTTATCGTATCAGCAAAAGTCATTAACATTTCGAGGCCGTTACAATGAAAAAATATTTTTTACTTCCCCTAATATTATTGGCTGGATGTGCATCAAGCACAGACGAGATTGCAACTGCTTATGTTTCTCCGCTCCAATATCAGGACTTTAGTTGTAAGCAGCTTTCTTCCGAAATCGCGCGCGTATCGCGCCGCGCTCAAGAGGTAGCCAGCAACGTTAATAAAAATGCAGAAGGTGATAGCACTGCCATGGCTGTGGGCTTAATTCTTTTCTGGCCGGCGCTTTTCTTCATTGATGGAGATACACCGCAGGCTCAGGAATATGCGCGCCTAAAAGGCGAATTTGATGCGCTGGAGCAAGCTGGCATACAAAAAGAATGTGGCCTTACAATCGAAAATGACCCGTTTCTTGAAATCGAAAAAGCGCGCCAGCAAAAAGCGACAGCCCATAAAAGCATAGAGCCCAACGATTAGCGCGCTGATGTTTTCGGCAGCATGATCCAGTACCGTCCTTGCGATTTCATCGCGCCCGCATAGGCTTCGGCGCGCGCGCCATAACCCCAAAACACATCACCGCGCACCGGCCCGCGAATAGCCCCGCCCGTATCTTGGGCGATCATCACGCGCTGTATCCGGTCAGCCAATGCCGTGGGGTAATTAATATCCACCCATAACGGCGCGCCGTAGGGCAGGAGCGAGCGATCCACCGCCAACGAATAGCCCGGCGTCAGCGGCAGACCCTCGCCGCCAATCGGGCCTTCGCCATCAAGCGCGCGGAAAAAGACGTAGGATTTGTTGCTATTCATAACTTCTGCGGCCTTGTCAGGATTATCCTGAAGCCATGCGCGGATAGATTGCATAGATACATTTTCTTTGGTGAGCGCGCCGCGCTTAATCAGCTCGCGGCCAATCGCATAATAAGGATGGCCGTTTTGCCCCGCATAGCCAATGCGCAGAGCCGTGCCATCATCCATTTGCACAATGCCGGAGCCCTGAATTTGTACAAAGAACGCATCAACCGCGCTATCCACCCACACCAGCGTTTTATCGTTATGCGGCCACGCGCCGCTAACAATCTGCTCGCGGCTTTCATAGGGCTGCAGCTTTCCGCTCACAACGCGGCCCGCAATGCGGCGCCCTTTCAGATCATCACGGAAATCGCCAAGCTGCACCATCACAAGATCATCAGGGCGTAAATGTAGCGGAATTTGATACGGCCCCTGACGCTCGAAAGACCCGCGCAGCGAGGCCTCGTAATAGCCGGTGAAAAGGCCTTCAGCCTTGCTGCCCGCGCGCACTTGATAAGGCGTAAAGTAAATTTCGAAAAAATTACTCATATCCTGACCATTGCTGCGATCGACACTCGCCAATGCCTGACAGGCGGGCTTCCAATCACCATAGCGCCCCGCAGCCTCCAGCGGCCCGAACGGCGCGCTATCATCTTTATTTAATATGCGCGCGCAGGAGCGATCAAACGCCGACAGCGTATCGGGGGAAACCCGGGGCCAACCGGGCAAATCGTTAAAGCTGGCCGCCTTCAATGTCAAAAGCTGGTCGTCCTTATCCGCCTTGAAATCGGGGAAAGAACTGCAGCCGGCTATCAGCAAGACAGATAGGAAAGCAAGAATGCGCATGGCCGTAAAACCCTGTTTAATCGGTGTCGGGAATAAGATCGTTATCTTCGGGATCATCGCTGCGTGTTTCCACCAACAGCCAGCTCGGATCGCTCGAGCTTATACTGCGCTCGAACGTCCAGATATCAACCATCTTGATAATTTTTTCCGCATGACCCGCGATGACTTCGCCATCTTTATCTTTGGTCGTTGAAATTTCTTCGGCCACAAATCGCACAGTGATGCGCGCCTTCTTACGGCTTAAAGCCGCCTCCAACACAGATGATTCCTGCACGGATAAAATTTCCGTTTCCTGCATTTCGCCGCGCTTTTCGCGCTCTTTAATCGCGCCGTCAAAAGCCTTGAATACGTCTTTGGACAGCAAATCCTTGAGCAAATCACGGTCGCCTGCGGCAAAAGCCTCGACGATCATCACAAACGCATCTTGCGAGGCATCAAGGAAGACTTTGATATCGAAATTTTTATCCGCGTCGGCAATCGCCAGCAAACCCGCCTCGGCGGTTTTATTATTAATTGACAGAGCGCCCTTGGGGTTTTCGTGTAATTCGCTAATTCTTTCATGCGCGTTATGCGGCAATTTCATGCCCTTACCGTCTTCGGGCTCCTCGTCGCGCGTAATGATAATATCAACCGAATAGGGGTTCGGGCGCTCACGCTCGTCACCATGGCGCGTTCCCAAAATACTGCGCAGCCAAAAAACAAGTCCGGCGGCAATGATTGCATAAATGAAAATATCAATAGGCACGTGTTTCTCCGATTTCCCTTTATTTTGACCGTGTTTATACTATGTTAGAGCCACGATGTGAAACGATTTAGGGCACATTAGCCTTCAATCTATATTAATTGCAGACAAAAACCAGTCAAAGGTCGGCTCAATGCCATTTTTCATTATATTTTTGATCATACCGCTTGTCGAGATTGCGGTTTTTATGATGGTCGGTGATATTATCGGGCTGGGCTGGACGCTGTTCTTTGCCTTTTTTACGGCGATACTGGGCGGCGCTATTATTCGCCATCAAGGCCTGCAAGCGCTGGCTTCGGCGCAGGGCGATATGCGCGAAAACCGCTTGCCCGTCAAAGAAATCTTCGATGGGTTTTGTCTGGTCGCCGCAGGAGCGACGCTCATTACGCCCGGCTTTGTTACCGATACAATCGGCTTTATCTTGCTGGTGCCTGCTGCGCGTAATGCCGTGCGCGGCATTATGTCGAAATCATTCAAATTCGAAACAACGGGCGCGCAAACATATCGCGCCGGAACAACGAACGTCATTGAAGGCGAGTATGAGCGCGTTAATGATCAAGATAACAACAAGACTTGAAGCGGCCTGCGCTTTGATGCAGACTTGCCCTACAGCATAATTCGAGTAAGGACAAAACGATGAATGACAAGACAGACGATACTAAAAACGCCGAAAAGAATAGCGAAGACAAAGCAGACGCTAGCCCGGCTGCGGATTCAAACGCGGCGCAGGGCGATACCGTACAAAATATGCCGCAAGGGGCCAATTTGCCCATCACCATCATGGCGCAATATGTGAAGGATATTTCTTTTGAAAATCCAAACAGCCCCGAATCTCTGCGCACGGAAGGCGGCGCGCCGGAAATGGATGTTAATATCGGCATGGATGCGCGCAAAATTCCAGATGATGAATTTCCGAATTTATATGAAACCGTTCTAAGCGTTCAGGCCAAAGCCACGCGCGGTGACAACACTGTCTTTATTGCCGAACTTCAATATGGCGTCACAACGTCATTGAATGATGTCCCCGAAGATCAGCACCACCCATTATTGCTGATTGAAATCCCGCGCATGGCGTTTCCTTTTGTGCGTCAAATCCTGAGCGATCTGACTACGCAGGGCGGCTACCCGCCATTGCTGCTCAATCCCGTTGATTTTCAGGCGCTTTATATGGATCGTTTCAAAGGCGATATTGAAAAAGCGCAAGAGGAAGCCAAATCGGCCTCGAAAAACTAGGACGCTTTTTCTTTGCCCCATAGAGGGTCTTTAATTTTATCAAGCATCTCTTGATGGGCTTTTTGCTCATCTGCGCTTAATGGAAAATCGCGCGGCTCGCGCTTTTGTTTCTGCGCTTTGGGCATAATGTCGCGGGCATTGTTATCGTCTCCGCCGCCCGATAAAACGCTATGCGATGAAAGGCTCATCCCATGCTGCCGCCCGCCGAGCAATTCCAAATAAACCTCGGCCAGCAGCTCGGAATCCAAAAGCGCGCCGTGATAGGTTCGCTCGGTGTTATCAATGCTGAAACGCCGGCATAGCGCATCCAGATTGGCCGGCGAGCCGGGGAAAGCGCGCCGCGCCATATCCAGCGTATCGATTACACAGCTATTATCAATTGCACCAACGCCGACTTGCTTCAGCTCCCAATTCAGGAATTTCAAATCAAAGGCGGCATTATGAATGATTAATTTCGCGCCCTCGGCGAACTCCGTAAACTGCGTATAGACCTGCGAGAAAACAGGTTTATCCGCAATAAATTCATCGGTAATACCGTGAACGGCGGTGGCCTCGGCGGGAATCTCACGCTCGGGATTAATGTAAATTTGCAGCGTGTTGCCGGTTGGTAAATGGTTTTCCAATTCGACCGCGCCTATCTCGATAATGCGGTGGCCATCAAAAGGATCCATTCCCGTTGTTTCGGTATCAAGAACAATCTCGCGCAATGTGTTCATTGTGAATCTCCCAGCCCTATGCGCTCCAGCCAGCCATTTAAAAAAGCCTTGCCCTGCTGATTAAGCGTGTCTATTTTCTCGGCCGTTTCTTCGCGCAGCTCATGGATATTTTTGCCTTCTTTTTGCTGCCGGATCTGATCATGCCCGAACACAAACCATTCCTTCACGTGAGCATGCATGACCTCGGGGTGACATTGTAGGGCCATAATATTCTCGCCATATTCATAAGCCTGGTTTTCGTAGTTTTCGCTCGAGGCCAAAAGCCGCGCGCCTTCAGGCAAATCAAATGTATCGCCATGCCAATGAAACATTGATGTATGGGGCGCGCATAAATGATGGATAGGGTGGTCATCCGGCGCATCATTTGCGGCGGCCAGATCATACCAGCCCAGCTCCTTGCCGTTTAACCCTTTTCGCACATTCGCCCCCAAACAATTGGCAATCATTTGCGCGCCAAGGCAAACCCCCAAAACGGGCTTGCCCGCATCGATGCGTTTTTTAATCACATCCATTTCATCGTAGAGAAACGGATAATCATCGGCCTGATACATGCCGATATTACCGCCCATCACGACCAGCAAGTCCGGCGCCAGCGCATCAAAACCATCCAGCCCATAGCGCGGCACGCTGATGGTATTAATGTCCCACCCGCCTTCATTTAAAATGCGGCCAAAATTACAGGCACCCTCTAGCTGTAAGTGCTTAAATACAATCGCTTTTTTAGGCATCAGCCCCTCAATTCCCTCAAAATACTCTTGATTTGGAACAAACTCTCATCCAGCCCCATATTCGTATGCACGATAAAATCTGCTTTGTCGCATTTTTCCGCATTATCCATCTGTGACGCAAGGATTGATTGAAATCTATCCTCGCTCATACCTACACGCTCCATCACGCGGGCGCGCTGAATATGCTGCGGCGCGGTGACAACCACAACTTTATCAACGCGGCTTTCGGCGCCCGTTTCATAAAGCAGCGGAATATCGAGCACGACAATATCCGCCCCTAATAATTTTTGCGCCCGCATAAAATCATCCTGCGCAGCGCGCACTTTAGGGTGCAAAACCGCCTCCAGCCTTTTGCGCTCCGCCGCATTACCGAAGATAACAGCGCCCAGCGCGCCGCGATCAATGCGCTTTGGCCCCGCGCCGCTCTTTTTATATATTTGCGGATAAGTATGAAGCGGAAAGGCCGCAGTAATGTCGAAATAGGCTTTATGATCGGGGGTGAAAAATTCATGCACCTGCGCGTCCGCATCATGAACGGCAATGCCCAGCTGCTTGAATTGATTAGCCGCGGTTGACTTGCCCATACCGATCGAGCCTGTCAATCCGAGAATGATCATGGCGCAACAAGCGCCTCCAGCTCTTCATCAATGACGGGCGTAACCCCCGTCCAGCTTTCAAATGACGGCGCGGCCTGATGCAATAACATGCCGATGCCTGTCACAATATCTTCTCCGCGCGCTTCGAGATCACACAAGAAATCCGTCATGAGCGGGTCATACACCATATCGTAGCCCACCGCCGGCCCTTGCAGGCAAAACAAGTTCAGCACCATGGCGGGCTGCCCCTTCAGGCCAAGCGGGGTGGCATTCACCAGCAAGCCGACATTCACAAGATGGTTTTCCGATCCGCGCCAACTAACAAGCTCCATTTCACTATTATCGCTCGCATAGGGCTTCATATCGGCAATCAGCTTTTCCGCTTTTTCGTCCGTACGGTTACATATTTTAATTGTGCCTATATTTTTACGTAGCAACGCATAGACCGCCGCCCGCGCTGCGCCGCCCGCACCCATCACAAAGGCCACGCAATTCTTGTAATCAAAATCCGGCTTGTGCGCGTCAAGATTGGCAATAAAGCCATAAACATCTGTATTATCACCATAAATCGTGCCGTCTTCGCGGAACACCATCAAATTTACCGCGCCAACGGCTTTGGCGGTTTCGCTAAGTTCATCACATAGAGCCATGCCCGTTTCCTTGTGCGGCACGGTTAAATTCACGCCTTTATAGCCCTCTTCTTGCAATGATTTTACCTTGCCCGCCAAATTATCGGGGGCAACATCAAAGGCCTCGTAAGCGCCGTCAATACCATGTTTGCCCAGCCAATAATTATGAATGGCCGGTGATTTGCTATGCGAAACCGGATGGCCGATCACACCGATTTTAATCTCTTCATTGCTCATAAATTCACCTGATGGTTGGTTTTCAAATAATGCAGTAGCGGCGCCAAGGGCATGCCCAAAATAGTGTGGTAATCACCGTCGATTTTTTCGAACAGCCACGGGCCAAGCTCTTCAAGCGCATAAGCCCCTACGCATGATGTTAAAACATTCCCCGCCTTTTTCAAATACTCTTGCAGGAACGCATCATCGAAATTATGCATGGTGAGATGCGCTTGTGCGCTATGCGACCATAGAATCTGCCCGCCCCGCGCCACCGCCACGGCGGAAATAAGGCGGTGGGTCTTGCCGCGCAATCTGTGTAATTTGTCCCGCGCATCATCGGACGTAGCGGCCTTTGAAAAAAGAACACCATCCATTTCTAGAATTTGATCCGATCCAATCACCAGCGCCTCTTTGCTTTGCTGCGCTATATGCTGCGCTTTGGCCTGCGCCAGAGCTAGCGCAATATCTTGCGGCGCATGGTCTTTCATCGAGTTTTGCAACGCAGCCTCGTCAATATCAGCGGGCTGGGCAGTGAAATCCACCTGCGCATCACGCAGCATTTTTTGCCGCGCCGCGCTGCCCGAGGCTAAAATAATTGCTGCACTATTCATCCGCCGCCAACTGCTTGTCCTTGCGTGTTTGCAGCAGCGCCATAATCTCCGCCGAGGTTTCCTCGATCGAGCGCTTTGTTACATCAATAACCGGCCAGCCATGCTTGCCGAACATGCGCCGCGCGGCTTTCACCTCATCCTCGATTTTTTCAAGATCCAGATATTGGTTCTCCGGCAAATCGGGCGGATATTCTTTGGAGCTATCGGATTTCAAACGTGTGCGCCGGATCTGCATTAAACGATCCGCAGAGGCGCTTAGGCC
>Ga0136600_1000620_pt1 | contig 18762 bp, 16 predicted proteins | sample AntRauMFilla2698_FD_104634 | JGI IMG/M metagenome (GOLD analysis project Ga0136600, IMG submission 104634) | Saline lake microbial communities from Rauer Islands, Antarctica - Metagenome Filla 2 #698 | ecosystem: Environmental > Aquatic > Non-marine Saline and Alkaline > Saline | place...
AACCCGAATGTTGATTTTGTGCGTTCATGTCATTTATGTCCGCATATGAAGCGTATTACCCTGCCCAAGATTTTACATTCTCTGCAGACACTCGAAACGCAAGTAGAGGTTGATCCTGCCGTTGCGAAAAAAGCAAAAGAAGCCGTTGATTATATGCTTCGGCTTAGTTAAGACTATTGCATGATTTTATCATCAAATATTTTATACGATTATGTATCACGCGCCCTGCAGGAAGATCTGGCAGAGCGTGGAGATTTGACAGCGCAAGCCACAATTGATGAGAATACAACATTCGAAGTGTCCATGAATGCGCGCGAAGCAGGCACGATATGCGGGCTTGATTTGGCGGTTACGGCATTTGAGCTGCTGGATGAAAATATCGCTGTAACGCGTCTTGCCGAAGACGGCGCAAAAGTGATCGCCGGCACAGATTTGATGCGTATAAAAGGCAATGCGCGCGCGATTTTATCCGCAGAGCGCACGGCGCTTAATTTCGTAGGGCACTTATCGGGCATTGCCGGTGAAACGCGAAAGATGGCAGATTTAATTGCGCATACGGAGGCAAAAATTTGCTGTACCCGCAAGACAACACCCGGCCTTCGCGTTCTTGAAAAATACGCGGTGCAGTGCGGCGGCGGACAAAATCATCGCTTCGGTCTTTATGACGCAATGATGATTAAAGATAACCACATCGCAGCGAATAAAGGCGATGTCCGCAAAACAGTAGAGCGCGCACTGGCGTACAAATCACACATGGTTAAGCTCGAGGTTGAGGTGGATAGTTTGGAACAGCTAGAGGCGATTATTGATCTGCCTTTTGATATCGCTTTGCTTGATAATATGCGCGGCGCGGAATTACGGCGGGCGGTGTCTTTAATCGACGGGCGGTTTGTAATTGAAGCTTCCGGCGGTATTAACGCAGATACTATTGTCGATATTGCCGAAGCAGGAGTAAATCTGATCTCTATGGGGCGCTTAACCCAAAGCGCCCCGTCACTTGATGTTGGTCTGGATTATTAGAACTTAAATATTTTAAGTTCGTATTTATCGAATTGCTCGACCCCTTCGGCCTGCTTAAGCTTTTTAACAGCGAATGTTGTTAAAGGCAGGCAGAATATTTCATACAAGGTTTTCAATATCCATGACCCTATTATGGCGATAATCAGGTCTTTGGCCGGAAGAATTCCCGCGAAAGCAACGACAAAAAACACAATCGAGTCTACAAACTGCGCGGCAAAAGTAGACGCAAACGCTCTGAGTGGAAAATTATCCGCATTTTGCCAGATTTTCATTTTCGACATGATGTAGGAATTCGTAAATTCGCAGAATAAATAGGCCAGATAAGACCCGATAACAATGCGCGGGATAGCGCCGTTAATAGCAGAAAAAGCGTCCTGCATTTCGTAGCTCTCTGCGGGCGGCAGAGCGATGGCTATTTGCGTGAAAACTATGAATAACAAACCGCAAATAAAGCCCATCCAGATAAGACGCCGCGTTCTGTTAAAACCGTATACTTCGGTCAGAATGTCGCCAAACACAGCATTAAGAGGGTAAATCAGCAAAGAGGCGCTAAAGATAAGACCGCCCAGTGCGAATAATTTCCCTGCTGTAATCCAGGTCAGAAAAAGCATTGCAATATACAGGCACGCGATGAGATCAATATGTTTGGGATGCCATCCGGCATCGCTATTTGTTTTCATTAAACCGGATTTAGTTTTAGACATTTTTCACCTATTCATGTTTGTTCAATTATTATGTATAGTAAAGCTATCTTCACATTACAAAAGTGTAAAGAAAATATTACAGGTTTTTACTGTATTTAGTAATAATTATTAACAAAATATGTTATTATTGGTTATGATTACTATTAAGCAAATAAAAGCAGCGCGCGCTCTGTTGGATTGGAAGCAAAGTGATTTGGCCCGCATCAGCGGTATGGCGCTCGCGACCATTGCAAATCTGGAGCAAGGTCGCGGCACGCCGCGGCCTGAAACACTTGATGTAGTGCAGGCAACTTTCGAGACTTTTGGTGTCGAGTTTATTAGGGATCATGGCGTTGATCTGCGGCCGGAAAAATTCGATGTACAGATATTGCACGGAGACAAAGCCCATCTTGCGATTATTGACGATTACGAAAAAACACTGGCGAAAAGCGGCGGCGGTGAAGTTTTAGTCAGTAATCTGGATCATCAATATATGTTTGATCTTTATCAGGATGAGCTCGAAGCTTTTTGCGCGCGCAGGCCTAGTCTGAATATCAATTTACGGGGGTTGGTCAAGAAAAATGACCAAATCAAAATATGGCCAAATGAAGAGTTCAGAGCGTTACCGAGCAGACTGTTTCAAGGCATGACGCCTGTCTGTATGTATGGCGATAAAACTGCGATGGTGAATTTTAATAATCCGGTTCGGGTCATATTAATAGACAATAAATCCATTACAGATGCGATGAAGCAGCAATTTGAATATATGTGGGAGCTGGGACAACCAATTAGGCAACCAATATATATGTCTTAATATATGTCTTGGAACTGGGGTTAGATTTGCCGCATGTAGAATTTTATTGTGACATCGCCATATTGTTTTTCTTTTATAATATTAAGATACGGGGTTGAGAAAACCTCGTTTTTGCCGTGCTCGATGACAAAGAGCGCATCTTCGGCGGCCCAGTCATGGGTTAAAAGCGGTACAATAGCGCGGGGCAGTAAATCTTTGCCATAGGGCGGGTCAAGAAAGACAAGATTTGCAGGCGGTAATGATGCGGGCGGAGACGTTAATGTCATCATGTTCTTGCCGATAAATGTGCTTTGATCCGCGCAGCCGAGAGTCTCTATGTTAGCTTCGCAGAGTGTTCTGGCTGTGCGGTCCTGATCAATGAAAATACAGTTTTTTGCGCCGCGCGATATGGCCTCCAGCCCATATGAGCCTGTGCCGCAAAATCCGTCAATGACATAGGAATCCCGGGGCAAATCATAGGAAACGAGCATATTAAAAACGGCCTGGCGCACTTTGTCGCTTGCCGGGCGGATGGTATCGCTTGACGGGGTTTTAAGCGTACGATTACGATATGTGCCTGCGGTAATTCTCATATTTCTATCTTACATCTGTATCAAATAGGTGAACAGCGATAATGTCACAAGGCTCAGGACAGTCTGGATTGTCAGGATCGCGGACATGAGTTTCGTATCGCCGCCCATTTGCGTTGCAAAACTCATGGAGGATGCCGCGCTTGGCACGGCAAGGACAAGTAGAAGGCACATTGTTTCGGCGGGGCTGAGGGTCACATTGGCCGCAATGGCAATACCGACAAGGGGCCCGATGATTAAACGTAAAAACGAGGCGATCAGCGCGGGTTTAATAAGGGGTTTGATACCTGTAAATGCAATGGATCCGCCGATACCGAGCAAAGCCAGCGGCAAGGTTGCGCGGCCAAAAATATTGAGCGTTTCACCAATCACCAGCGGCAGATCATCAATAAACAGGCTGGTGATAATACCAGCAAGGGTTGAAATGATAACGGGGTTTTTAAACAGCACGGCAAAGATGTTTTTGCGTCCTTGGGATTCGGACATATCGCCATATTTTTGCAGAACGATAATGCTGTACACAACACTGCTGGGTATAAGAAATAGCAAAATAAACGACATGATTTGAATGCCTGTATCGCCGAACATGATTGTTGCAATCGATAGGGCGATATAAAAATTAACCCTGACTGTGCCTTGAAAAATCGATGTAAAAGCAGGCCACGCTACGGGGGTAATAGAGCGCCATATTTTAATGCGGCGTATTAGAAAACAGAGCGCGGCGTTAACCGAGATTGCCACAAAAACGATCAATCCGACTTTGACCATTTCCAGCTCTAGCGGGGCTTCGGCGAGGGTTTTGAATAAAAGCAAAGGCAAAAGGACATTGAAGATCAGCTTGTCCATTTGTTTCCAGAAATTTTCGGTAAAACCAAAGGTCTTTTTAATGGCGTAGCCTGTCATTATAACAAAAAAGACAGGCAGAATGGCGGTGATAACTAACATTAAGAGCCTCTGTTATCCGGCCTTTTTTTGTTGCCTGCTTTTGATTTGGAATGGGCGCTCGGTTTGTTTTGGTTCTTGTTTTGATTCTTGTTTTTACTTTGGTGCTTCTTCTTGTATTTTTCTTGCGGCTTTGCGCGTGCGCCCGCTTTTACTTTTGATTTATGGGTGTTTTTCGGGTTCGCATTTTGTTGCCCGCCTTCCTGAGCCTGTTTGAAATAATCAGGCATATGATCTTTCAGGCGGCCAAAGGGGATTTCAAGCACGCTGCCTTTGGGCATATTGCCGAGGTGGAACGTGCCGTATGATGTGCGGATCAGGCGGTTAACCTGCAGATCCAAGGCCTCCATTACGCGTCGGATTTCGCGGTTTTTACCTTCTTTGAGGCTGACGACCAGCCAGATATTTGCGCCGCTTTGCTCTTTGGGCGCTGTGCCTTTTTCAATTTGGGCTTCGATAGAGCCATATTGAATGCCCTCGACCTCCATGCCGTCTTTTAGTTTTTTGAGTTTGTCTGCGGTTACATTGCCCATGACGCGGACGCGATATTCGCGCTTGATGCCCGTTTTCGGCAGTTCCATATAGCGTTTCAAACCGCCATCATTGGTCAGGATCAAAAGACCTTCGGTGTTTAAATCAAGTCGCCCGATTGTTAAAAGGCGCGGTAATCCTGCGGGCAGATCATCGTAAATGGTTTTGCGTTTAAATTCGTCCTTGGCCGTTGTCACAAGGCCTGTTTTTTTATGATATAAAAACAGGCGTGTTTTTTCCGCCGCCGGCAGGGTTTTACCGTCAACTACAATTTTATCGCTGTCCGTGACAACACATGCGGGGCTATCGAGGATATCGCCATTGACGCTGACGCGGCCTTCTGAAATCCAGCGCTCGGCTTCGCGGCGGGAGCATAATCCCGCGCGGGCAATCACTTTGGCAATGCGGTCACCGGCCGGGTTATTTTCTGTTTTGCTTTTTTCGGTCATTTCACGTACACACTTCTTTATGAATTTGAAAGATGACTATACCTATATGCGTCACGCATTGGAAGAGGCGAAACACGCAGCCGCGCGGGAAGAAGTTCCGATTGGCGCGGTGATCGTTGATCCGGGCACGGGCGATATTATTGCGCGCGGCAGTAACCGCACGCGCGAACTGAATGATCCGACAGCCCATGCCGAAATTCTGGCAATACGCTCTGCGTGCGATATTGCAGGGGCGCAGCGCATTCCGGAGCTTGATTTATATGTCACGCTTGAGCCATGCGCGATGTGCGCGGGCGCGATATCATTTGCACGTATTCGCCGTCTTGTAATTGGGGCACTGGATGAAAAAGGCGGCGGCGTTTTGCATGGCGGCCGCTTTTACGACCAGAAAACATGCCACCACAAACCGGAAATCGCGCACGGAGATTTAGCAGAAGAATGCGGCCAGATTTTGAAAGATTTTTTTAGGTCAAAACGCTAAGTTTATTTTTGTAATAATGCAATAGCGTCAGCCAGAGGTAAGGGCTTTGCATATAAATAGCCTTGACCCAGATCACAATCCAGGCCATTCAAGGCGACAGCATCTTTTTCGGTTTCGATGCCTTCGGCGACGATTTGCAGATCAAATATACGGCCCAAGGCGATGATGCCGCGGACAATATCCATGCCTTTTTTGCTTTCGTGTATTTTGGAAATAAAAGCGCGATCAATCTTCAAATCATCAATCGGGAATTTATGGAGATAGCTGAGGGAGGAATAGCCGGTGCCGAAATCATCCAGTGCAATGTGGAAACCTGCTTTTTTAAGATCGCTCAGGATTTTTTCTGCGGCTTCTGCGTCATGAATAAGCGCGCTTTCTGTAATTTCCAGTTTAATATTTTCCGGTTTAACATTGTGGTCAAATACGATTTCACAAATCGTATCAACGAGATTGATTTCTCCAAAGTTCAAACCGGACAAATTGACACTAAGAGTGAAATCCTGCTCTTTTGTGTGCTCCAGAAATCGGGGCATAGCTTCGCAACTGGCTGCAAGTATGTGCATGTCTATTTCGCGAACAAGGCCGCTACGTTCTGCTACGGGAATAAATTCAAAGGGCGGTATAACACCCTTGGACGGCGTATGCCATCTGGCCAAAGCTTCAAATCCTACAATTGCGCCTGTTGATAGATCCACTATGGGTTGAAAAACGGGTTTGAATTCTTTGCGTTTTAGCCCGTCTTTTATATTCTGTTCCAGTTTTATTTCTTTGAATGCAATGGCGCGCTGCTGATCTGCGTTCTTAAGTGTATCCAGAATTTTCGGCATATGATCATAGTTTTTGAGCACGCTTGGTATCGGCATTTTTGTTTCTTGCTTTACAGATTCGGGAAGATTGATACGGCTTGTTCTGTAATGTTCGACTAAAAGGCTCATAAGCAGGGTAATCATAGGATCCAGATTTTGGAAGCGGCTATATAAAGCCTCGCGCGGGATTACGAAAAGATCTGCTTCTGTGGACGCTACAATAGCCGTTGCAGAGCGCGGTGAACTGTCAACCAAGGCCATTTCGCCAAAAATTTCGCCTTCGTTGATGACGCAGAGGAGTTTGTCCGGTCCCAGTCTTTGATCATTACCGTGAATTTCTACGCTGCCTTTGTTTACTAGAAATGCGCAATGACGATCTTCGCCTTTTTTAAACAGAACTGTGTCTTTGGCAAAAACATGATGCTGGATGGATCTGCCTTCGTATTTGGAAAACATATAATCGAGTGATTTTTTATCTTTGGTCATAGCTTTTATTGTATTCTGCATTATAGCCGTTGGCGGGAGGTAGAGTGTTTACTCTTACCTTAGTATAAAAGCGTAAAAAGATTAACACAAAGTTATTTATACATTTATTGGATGTTTTTAAGCTGCTTTCTGCGCTTTTATCGCGCGCCATCCGATATCGCGGCGGCAAAATCCTTTCGGCCAATCGATTTTATCAATCGCTTCATAAGCATTTACTTGCGCTTGTTGCGCGGTATTGCCGAATGCGGTAATGCCTAATACACGGCCGCCAACAGCCGTAATTTCATCATTTTCATTCAAGGCGGTACCGGCGTGAAAAATATGCGTGTTATCAGATTGAGCGGCTGCGCCGAGATTACGGATAAGGGAGCCTTTTTCATAGGCGCCCGGATATCCGTCTGCTGCCATAACAACGCACAGCGCCGTATCATCAGACCATCGTATATCACCGATTTCATCAAGTGTTCCCGTCGCTACAGCATCCAGAACCGGCAGTAAATCACTTTTCATGCGCATCATAATAGGCTGGCATTCAGGATCGCCGAACCGGATATTATATTCCAGTAATTTTGGCGTGCCGTTCACCAGCATGATGCCTGCATATAAGATGCCTTTGAACGGGCAATTTTCTTTGTCCATAGCTTTGACCGTTGGTTTTACGATGATATCCATGATTTGATTTTGGAGTGATGCACTGATCATATGCGCTGGGGAATATGCGCCCATCCCGCCTGTGTTCGGGCCTTTGTCATTATCAAAGGCGCGCTTGTGATCTTGCGCAGAGGTGAGCGGCAGTACGGTTTTACCGTCAGCGAGCGCAAAAAAGCTGAGCTCTTCACCATCCATAAATTCCTCAATAACAACGCGGTGACCGGATTGTCCGAATGTATTGCCCGAGAGCATGTCTTTGACGGCCTCAATGGCTTCGGTTTTTGTGGCGGCAATGATAACGCCTTTGCCCGCTGCAAGACCGTCGGCTTTAACCACAATCGGCGCGCCGTTTTTCTCTATAAAGGCGGCGGCGTCGTCTATGTCTGAAAATGTGCCATAAGCGGCGGTCGGTATATCATATTTGGCGCAGAGATCTTTCATGAATGCTTTGGAGCCTTCAAGCTGCGCTGCGGCTTGGCTCGGGCCGAAGACTTTTATTTTTTTCTCGGATAAACGATCGGCAAGGCCGAGCACCAAGGGCACTTCGGGCCCGACAATAACGAGATCGATATTCTCATTTTGTGCAAAAGTGACAAGTCCGTCCACATCATCGGCGGCAATATCAATGCAGGTTGCGCATTCGCGTATGCCTGCATTGCCGGGGGCGCAGAATAATGATCCGCAGTCTTTGGATTGTGCAATTTTCCATGCCAGCGCATGTTCGCGTCCGCCTGATCCGACCAATAATATTTTCATGATGTCCTCATTATTCTCTATAGATATACCTTGTGTGCATCATAATTCATTAAGGCTAGAGATCAAGACCGCAGATTAACCCAAATTGAATTTTTCAGGGTATATGGTTTTTAACAGTTCGGGATTGCGCCGAGCATATTCTTCGCGGCGTTTTTCAACATGTGCGTTGTTATGTGCAAAATCGGGGTCGCTCCGGGATGCGGATGACAACGCGCCATTAAATCCGTATTCGCGGTCAATAATGTCAATAACCGCAAGATTGGGCGCGGCCTGAGGGCGAATGGATTTGATATAGTCAATGGCGGGCTGAATGCCGTCTTGTTTTGCAAGCCAGCCAAGTGACAAAGCCACAGAGCGTGAACGGCCAGCCTTGCAGTGAACCAAAATGTTTTTGTCTGTATGCGTGTCCAGAAATGCGAAAGCCTGTTTGACGATTTCGGAGGAGGGGCCATTTGTGGCTGTTTCGGAATTCACATCCCAAAAACATACGATATCTTGGGGAATGTGACCCAGATTATAATCAATCAGGCGCGGGGCGCGGCCTTTGCCGTCTTCGGAGCCCGGATGTTCGATGGATAAAACGGCATCAATCTCTTGCGTGTTGATCGTATCGATAACTTCGTTTGCGCCTGTAATTATAATCATGTGTTTCGTCATCCTGTTCTTATTCTCTTTTTATTATTCTTTATCAGATTTTCGTTATGATTTGCAATCTTTAAGCATCATCAAGGGACACCAGGCTTGCGTTACCACCTTGGCGTGTTGTGTCAATCGAGATGACTTTCTCGGTGGCAAAACGCGGCAGGTAATGAGGCCCGCCCGCTTTTGGCCCTGTTCCCGATAAGCCATGACCGCCAAAGGGCTGGACACCGACAATGGCGCCGATCATGGTGCGGTTGACATACACATTGCCGACATCAATGCGCTGCGTTGTTTTTTCAATGGTGGAGGCAATACGGCTGTGGAGACCGCATGTCAGGCCATAGCCGCTTGCGTTTATTTTATCGATAATGGCATCTCTGTCTTTGGCTTCATAGCGGATGACATGCAAAACAGGCCCGAAAATTTCGCGCTCCAGCTGGTCGATTGATTCAATTTCATAGGCGACGGGACCAAAGAAATAACCGCCGTCAATCACCGACGCATCAACATGAATCTCGGCAATAAATTTTCCGTTTTGTTTGAGCCATGCGCGGTGATCCTCCAGCATTTTAAGCGCTGCGTGATCAATCACGGGGCCAATATCGGATTCAATGCGGATGCTGTTACAGACAATACGGCGATGCATTGCCCCTTTGAGCATTGTGATAACTTTATCGGCAATATCCGTTTGTAAATACAAAACACGCAGAGCAGAACATCTTTGCCCTGCGCTGCCAAATGCGCTTATCAGCACGTCATCAATGACTTGTTCGGGCAGGGCGGAGGAATCGACAATCATCGCGTTTTGACCGCCAGTTTCGGCAATTAACGGTACAATCGGACCGTCTTTGGCAGCCAAAGCGCGGTTAATTGAAAGGGCGGCGGTTTCCGATCCCGTAAAAGCCACACCCGTGACAGCGGGGTGGGCAACGATATTTGCGCCAATTGTGCCGTCACCGGGTAAAAGCGCAATAGCATTTTCAGGAAGTCCGGCCTTAAAGAGTAATTTGACGGCTTGCGCGGCAATGAGGGGCGTTTGCTCGGCAGGTTTGGCGATGACGCTGTTACCGGCCATCAAGGCTGCGGCAATTTGCCCTGTGAAAATCGCAAGCGGGAAGTTCCACGGGCTGATGCATACAAAAACGCCGCGTCCATGCATTTTGTAAATATTACTTTCGCCTGTCGGGCCGGGCAGGGCGCTTCCTTTTTCATCAAAATGGGCGCGGCCGTGCAAGGCGTAGTAGCGACAAAAATCAACGGCTTCGCGCACTTCGCCAAGCGCGTCATCAATGGTCTTTCCGGCCTCGCGCATTAAAAGCCCCATTAAATTATCGCGCTCTTGTTCCATCAGGTCAGCAAAGCGTTCAAGTGTTTCGGCGCGCACCGATGCGGGCGTTTTGTCCCATGTTTTAAAACCTTGTTTGCACGCGCTAAAGGCGTCATCAATTTGCGCGGTATCTGTGTTCCAGACATGCCCGACATTGAATTTTAAATTGGACGGGGTCGGCATGGGCTGTGATGAATTTTTCTTTTGGATTTGACCGTTAATAAGCGGCGCAGCTTCATATTCTTTTTCATAGACTGTTTTTTTGATTTTCTGAAATAAAGCGCCGTACACAGATTGCTCTGTTAAATCGAGCCCTTCGGAATTTTTGCGGTCTTCGTGGCTGCGGTAAATATCTGCCGGAAGAGGAATGCCCGGATGGCGTTTCAAGTCATGATTTTGCGCATCATGCACGGGGTCTGCGATAATATCGGATACGGGAATACGATCATCCAGAATTTGATAGACAAAAGACGTGCTGGCGCCATTTTCAAGCAAGCGGCGTACCAGATACGGCAGTAATTCTTCGTGGCTGCCGCACGGGGCGTAAATGCTGATGTCGATATCTTGTTCTTTGAGAACAACATCATGCAATGTTTCGCCCATACCGTGGAGGCGCTGGAGTTCGAAACCGTTTGTATCGTTTCCTGCCATTTCCAGTACAGAGGCCACAGTGTGCGCGTTATGTGTTGCAAACATAGGATAGAAAAAATCGCGGCGCGAGAGCAGTTTTTCCGCGCAGGCGAGATAGCTAAGGTCAGTGTTTGATTTACGGGTAAAGACAGGATAATCGGATAACCCCAAAATCTGCGCGCGCTTGATTTCAGTGTCCCAATAGGCGCCTTTTACGAGGCGAACTTGCAGCTTTTGTCCTGTTTGCCGGCAAAGACCATAGAGATGATCCATCAGGGCGGGGGCGCGTTTTTGATAAGACTGCGCGGCAAGGCCAAAGCCCTCCCAGCCATCCAGTTTTGATGTGCGCATAACGGCTTCAATGATTTGCAGGGATAATTCCAGACGGTCAACTTCCTCGGCATCCACCGTTAGTGCCATATTATAAGAGGCTGCTTTTTCAGCGAGTATGCCAAGCTTTTCCGTGAGCAGCGGAACGCAATATCCTTGCTGGCGGTCTTCGTATCGCGGATGCAGCGCGGATAATTTAACGGATAATCCGGGCGGTCGTTTGCCGGGCTCGGCCGATGCGGCGATGGTTTCAAGCGCGCCGAGATAATTGTTGAAATAGCGATCCGCGTCTTCGTCTGTGCGCGCGCCTTCGCCGAGCATATCATAGGAAATGCGGTAGGATTTTTTTTGAAACTCGGCTGCGTTTTTGATTCCCTCTTCGATGGTGCGGCCGAGAACGAATTGCTTTCCGAGGATGCGCATGGCGCTGGCCATGGCCTTGCGGATGACAGGCTCGCTCAGTTTTCCAACAACAGATGTAAGCGCTTTTTGCGTGAGCATCAGCCCGAAACTGGCGATCCGCACAAGAAGATCTTTTGTGTCGCCCTGTTTACTCAGCCATTCGGTGGCGACCATTTTATCATGAATAAGCGCGGTAGCCGTGCGGGCATCGGGAATGCGTAAAAGCGCCTCGGCAAGTGTCATAAGGGCAAGCCCCTCGTCCGTGTTCAGGCCGTATTCCTGCAGGAAGGATTCAAGCTCCCCGAGTTTACGTTTAGAGCTGCGAACTTTGGTCACCAAATCCTCGGCGCGCGCTTTAACGGCCGCCTCGCGCGCATGATCCCATGACAGCGCCATCAGCAAATCATCGACGGATTCTTTTTCGTCTTGGTAAATATAAGAAGATAATTTCGAAACCATATCATATACCGCGCTGTGAATTTCTTTGCGTGTTACGCTTGTTTGATCTGAGATTCAGTATATCCTAAGCCTATGAATTCTGAAACACATTCTGATGCTGCGCCGCGTACAAACGTGCCTGAATTATCTGTCTCCGAGTTGTCATTTTCGCTGAAGAAGACACTGGAAGACACTTATGCGCGTATTCGTGTGCGCGGGGAGTTATCCCGCGTTTCTGTCGCCGGTTCCGGGCATATGTATTCCGATCTCAAAGATGACAAAGCGGTTATCAATGTCATTTGCTGGAAAGGCACATTATCCAAAATGGATCTAAAGCCAGAAGAGGGTATGGATGTTATCTGTACGGGGCGGATTTCGACCTATCCTGCGCGGTCAAATTACCAGATGATAATCGAGACGATGGAGCTGGCGGGCGAAGGCGCGCTTTTGAAACTGCTCGAGGATCGTAAGAAAAAACTGGCAGCCGAAGGGCTGTTTGATCCTGCGCGAAAAAAGAAGTTGCCGTTTTTGCCGCAAACGATTGGCGTTGTGACATCACCCACAGGGGCTGTGATCCGCGATATTATGCACCGTTTGAATGATCGTTTCCCGCGCCGCGTATTGCTGTACCCCGTATTGGTACAGGGGCAAGGCGCGGCAGACCAGATTACGGACGCGATTAAACGCTTCGACAGTATGATCGGCACAGACTATATTCCAAGACCTGATGTTTTGATAGTAGCGCGCGGCGGCGGTTCGCTAGAGGATTTGATGGCGTTTAACGAAGAAAATGTTGTCCGCGCGGCGGCGGAGTGTTCAATTCCCCTGATTTCTGCGGTGGGGCATGAAACCGATACCACGCTGATTGATTTTGTATCCGATCAGCGCGCGCCGACACCAACGGGCGCTGCGGAAATTGCCGTGCCGCGCCGCGCGGATTTGATCGCGCGGCTTCAGGAAAACAGCCAGCGTATTTTCAGCGCGATGCGACGCCTTGTTGATATCGGTAAAGAAAAAACGATGAATCTGGAAAAACGGCTGGGGGATCCACGGCGTCTGCTGGAACATAAAGCCCAGAAAATGGATAATACAGCGCAGCGCCTGTCCGGCGTTTTTGAACGGCGCTTATCTGCCGCGCGCGAGAGGCTTGCAAAGCGCGGCGCAGGGCTTCGTCATCCGCAAAATCTTATTGCCGAATGCCGCCGTACATTAAATGAGCGCTTCATCCGTTTGAAACCACTGGGGAAGCGCAATATTGCAGATAAGCAGCGTAAATTGTCATCCGCCGCCGGATTGCTGGAGGCGTATTCCTATACCAACGTCTTAAAGCGCGGCTATGCTGTTGTGCGTGATAGTGGCGGTAAGGCGGTTATGCGCGCAGATCAAGCCAAATCAAATGCAGCTTTGCAGGTAGAATTTCAGGATGGTCTGGTTGATGTCTTGACCGCAGGCAAGCAAAAAGCAGCGCCAAAGCAAACCAAGCCTAAAAAAGCAGCGCCAAAGACATCCAAAACAGACAGTAAAAAAGATCAGGGTAGCTTGTTTTAAAAACAGGACTGATTTATGGTATGATATCATTGCGCTGGTGACTGATCAGCGCGGCTTTGAAGGATAGAAGCATTATATGGCACTCAAGTTTAAAGAATTGATGGATAAAATGGGCGTACCGAAATTGATCGGCGCGTATGAAACATATCCGTGGTCTGCGTATGATGATGAAAAAGATGGCGGTACGACATGCAGCGCCGAAGTGCGTATGGGCCCTGATGCCGATGATATAGAGGCGGAAATTCAATTAATGCGTGACGAGCCAGCGCAGGGCGCTTTACCCATGGAGCAAATTGTTGTTGTTCGCGTTCAAAAGAAAGGCGCAGATGACTGGAATGTTTTTGATCTTTGGCTTAAGGGCAAGCCATTTGATAAAGCAGGAACGCCCGATTGGCAGAACAAATCCTGTAACTTTTTCCGCGCGGCTGTGCAGGAGATCGCAATGGATAAAATCCCCGATTTCGAACGTTTAATTGCCCGTGAACTTCATGATCGCGGCGGCGGCGGAGATAATAATCGCGGCGGCGGCGGCGGTAAAAAACCGAAAGTACGCGGCGGTCAGCTGATGGGTACAAGCAATAAAGGCGGCGGTTTTTAGGGGTGATTGATTTATTTAAAGTCAATCTTTCTTATCTTATATTATCACTTACTTAAGCACCGCTGGATTGCATTTCGCGCACGATGATATCGTAATCTGTAGCGATTTTTGCAAGGCCGCCTTCGGTAATATCGCTGATGGTTTCACAGATCCATTTCGGGCCTTCGCGTACCAAAACAAGTCCGTGCATACCGGTGCCTTTGCTTTGCTCTATTTCATCATTGTCGATGATAAAACGGATAATTTCGTTATCGTCATCATTGTTTAAAATGCGGATAAACATGTTTTTTACCATGCTGAAGTTTTTACCTTCCATTTCCGGGTCATAAACAGACAGAACAACCATAATTTTTGTAATATTATAAGACAAGCCATTCAAGTCAATTTCTATGGATTCGTCATCACCTTCGCCTGCACCGGTGCGGCTGTCGCCAAGATGTTTGACTGCGCCGTTCGGGTCTTGGGTCGCGTTGTAGAAAATAAAGTCTTCGTCAAAACGGGTTTTTTCGTTTTTATCGAGTAAAAAGAGGCTGAGATCAATGTCGATCATCTCTTCTTCAAAAGCGCGCTGATCCCATCCTGCTGCAATTGTAATATTTTGCAATGTTGGATATTTTCTTGTGATTTCGACGCTTTCGCCTTTGCCGTAATGGTTTTCTTCACCTTTGTCTGCGTTTGCAACAGCCGCCGGTGGTGCCGGCGTTGCGGCTGGATCCGCTGTAGTCTCTTTTATTGCGTCATTTTCTTCATCATCCAGAGATATAGAATCGAAATCAATCTTCGGTTCTTGCGCCGGATCATGCAGATCATCGGGCGCTATGGAAGTGTCCTGTGGCTGCGGCACACCCGGAGAGGCAAAAATGTCAGGGCTGCTTGGATCATTCACGCGGTCAATGGGTAATGTTTCACTGTCTTTTAATGCATCCTGTAATGCATCCTGGTCGGGCGCGAAATCATCTGTCTTTTTTTTGTCCGGGGTGTATTCGTCTGTCATATCTCTGGTTCCATATTATATTAGTTCTTAGTGTCTTTTAGGCCATATAAAGGAAATATAAGGCGCTGATATATCCTACATATCCGGTAACAAACAGGATACCGATCTGTTTATTTATCTTTCCATAGAATAACAGTGCAGAAGTAAATAAAGCACTAACGGCAAGTGTGACCCAAACATCAAAAGAGACAAGCTGCGGCGCTACTTGGTCAATGACAATAGGTTTGACGGCTGCGGTTGCGCCGATAATCATCATGATATTAAAGACATTGGAGCCAATAATATTGCCGAGTACAATATCTGTTTGTTTTCTCATGCCCGCAATCACACATGTCGTCAGTTCGGGCAGTGATGTACCGAGCGCAATCAGGCTGAGGGCAATTACATCTTCGGGAACGCCCATAATCGTGGCGCTGACTTTGGCGCCGCGTACAAGAAATTCTGCGCCGATAGAGATAGAAACAAGGCCTATAATAAGAAAGATAATAGCCTGTTTTAGTGATTTATACTCCGGCTCTTCAATATCTTCGACTTCAATTTCGCCTTTTGCTGCCATTTTATATTGCCAGAATGCGTAAGCGGCAAGCGCAAGAAGCATAAGAAGGCCTGTCACACGGCCAATAACTTCAAATTGTAATACCGCGATTAAGAAACATGTCGCGAGCATCATGGCGATAAGGTCACGTTTAATAGCAACCGAAGTGACTGCGAGTGTTGCGAAAATAGCTGTTGCGCCAATGACCAGAAGGATATTGGCGATATTTGATCCTATGACGTTGCCTACGGCAATACCCGGCAAATCATGGAAGCTGGCGCTAAGCGATACGATAAGTTCAGGGAGCGATGTTCCGAATGCCACGATGGTAAATCCGACCAGCAGCGGCGAAACACCGTAACGTCTTGCGATGTAAATTGCGCCGTCAACTGTCCAGTTACCGCCTTTGATAAGCAAAACCATACCAAAGCCTATGGCGCCAAGCGCCAAAAAAAGTGCGTCAAAAGTAACAAATTCCATCATGATTTTATCTTTGTGTTAATTGGGGTTTCCGTGGGTTTTATTCTGAGGCGAATCAGAGGCGGTATCATAGCGGGTTTCAAAGCTTTTGACCATCGGCCCATTCAAGGCCAAAGCCGAACGCGCGATCCATTTCGGTATGGCCCGGGAAGTATTCGGTATAGTTTGTAATCCGTATTCCGTTCCGCACATTTTCAAAGCCTGCAATGACGCAAAGGCATAATTCTGACTGCGCGACGTTCGGAACAACAATAAGGGGCTCTTCGCCTGGCGTACGGACATGAATTTGCGGTTTTAAAATCTCCCAGCTCGGCGCCCCTTTATAGATATAAGTATAAAAGAGGATACGTTTGAATTCGGGCCATTTTTGACCATTGATCATCATATATTCGTCATCGCCTTCGGATTTCCCCGTGCGCTCATCGCCGGAAAGGGAAATATAGGGGGATTTATCGTACTCGCCGTATAAATCTCCAAAAGCCTGAACGCAGCCGCGCGTTCCATCTGCAAGTTCGTAAAGACACCCTAGATCCAAATCGACATTATGCTCAACTGTTTTTTCTTTTTTGAAAAGTTTTGCAAAGAAACCGGTGGGTTTTTCTTGTTTTTTCAGACTATCCCATGCAAGGCCGATATGGATTTTCTGGAAGCCATCTTTGTGACGATTGATGATTGCTGTTTCGCCAACCGTTGATAAAAATTCACCGGGGCCTGATGATTGACCTTCTACTTTGAAGCCTGCCGCGCCTTTTGATGTCCCGTGTGAGGAGAAAGAGGCACGCGATTCTGTTGCGTCTATAAGTGAATTTGCTGATTTGCTCATGAGTCTATCCTTTGTCTACAGAAACATTATCACGAGTTTGAGATGTTATGAAGAAATCTTTGTCAGAGAATAAATTTTCTCACAAAAAGTTTGACATAATGGTATTGCTAATGATATGCTCTATAAAATTAAATAATTAACATAATAACTGTAACGGCGAAACCGTATAATAATTCGTCACAAACGAGCGGAGTAATAGAGATGAATAACTGGCAAAAAGATACTTTGAAGATGGGCGCATTTACACTAGCAGGTGCAATGAGCGTGTTGCCATTTGGCGGATCGGCAAATGATGTACAGTCAGCGGAGCCTGTATCGCAAGACAATCATCTGGTTTGGACAGCAAACGATATGGCTGCTTATGAAGTGTCAATCGCCAAAGGTGCTGGACCGCAGCAGCTTTATGTCGATTGTGATCCATTTACATTACAGTCATGGGAATTAGAACAGCAAGCAGCAGCGCAAGCAGAAGCCGAGAAAGCAGCAGCTGAAGCAAGAGCACAAGCAGCAGCCGAAGCTGAAGCAAAGGCAGCAGCCGAAGCCGAAGCAAAAGCAGCAGCTGAAGCTGAAGCAGACCAAGCCGCAGCCGCAGCCGCAGCTGCAGCTGAAGCAAAAGCCGCAGCTGAAGCCGAGGCAAAAGCAGCAGCTGAAGCTGAAGCAAAAGCAGCAGCCGAAGCCGAAGCAAAAGCAGCAGCCGCAGCCGAAGCAAAAGCCGCAGCCGCAGCCGAAGCAAAAGCCGCAGCCGCAGCAGCAGCTGAAGCCGAAGCACCAAAAACAAAGATAGTGTACAAAGAGGAAGTTCGCGAAGATGGCAGCATTTTGTATATATCAACTGTTGTGCCCATCTCTGATGATGCCGAAGTTGAAGCCACACCAGCACAAGAGCCTGCTCCAGAACCTGCTCCAGCGGTAGAGATTACACAGGAGCCTGCTCCAGCGCCAGAGCCTGCACGGATAGAACCTGTCGTTATGACGGCTCCGCAGCAGGTTGTTACCTCTACTGCTCCGGCAACTGCGCCGGCTGATGATGTAAAACTGCAAACCAGCTTGGCTGATTCGTTTGATTTTAATGTGGTGGGTAATATTGAGCGTGAGCGTATCGTCGCCCCTAATATGACCGGTTCAGGTGCCGAGGGCACACCGCTTTTTGTCAATAAAAAGCACCTTATAGAAGTCAATGGCCAATATGACCTAAGCGAAGACACAACTATTGATGGCTTGCTTGGTCTACGCGAGCTTAACGAAGATGTTGAGGACACACCTTTCTATAGCCCTACAATTGCGCTGGGCGATGTGGCCTTGGGCGTTTCACATGACGTGGACAGTGACAATACTTTCCGTATTGGTATTGAGCGCGATGTTGAAAGCATGTTTAATTTATCTATGGCGAATGCAAATAATGCGTTTTCTGACGGAATGCCGGTTATGCGTTCGGATGAGAGCATTTATTGGTCAACGGCCTTTTTCGACACAATGGGTATCGGCGCAGCATGGTCGCATGAAACAGCAGATCATGGAACGATCACAGCAAGCGGTAAATTATTGCTTGGTGGTACAGCGCTGGGCGAAACATACAGCAAAGCTTTGCCTGGTGATATTAAGTTCGAGCATGGATTTGAACTTGGTCTCCAGTGGGAAAAAGAATTTGACAAAAAATACCTCGATAATGCATATGCCGGTGTATCATACCGTCAAGGACATTACAGCGGTTCTGTCGATGTGTTGAAAGGCTTCACAAGCGAAGTTATCGATCAGCGCACATTTGAAGAAGAAATAGAGCGTGAAATAGAGCGTGAAATAGAGCGTGAAGAGCTTGTGCATAGTCAG
>Ga0136600_1000623_pt1 | contig 18700 bp, 16 predicted proteins | sample AntRauMFilla2698_FD_104634 | JGI IMG/M metagenome (GOLD analysis project Ga0136600, IMG submission 104634) | Saline lake microbial communities from Rauer Islands, Antarctica - Metagenome Filla 2 #698 | ecosystem: Environmental > Aquatic > Non-marine Saline and Alkaline > Saline | place...
CCTCGCAGCCCTTGGCCGTCCACGGTGTAGAAGCGCTGCAAAGCGGTTCGTGCCGTCATGGTCTCGACGAGCATCAGATGCGAGGTGTCGGGCAGTTTGCCCAGTGCGGAGGCCCGGTCAGCCTCAGAGGTCTTGGGGTCCAAAATCGTGTTGAGAAGTTCGGCTGGAGGCGTCTTCAGATCGTCCGCCCACCAAACGATGCCCAGCTCCCGACTCAGGTTGATCTTGTGGGCCTTTGAACTCAGGATGTGTTCGAGGCCACGAGCCATCTTGTCAACACAGTCGGTGCAAGTGGGCACGTTGTAGCCCTGCTCCCGTCCATAGGCTTGCCAAGCTTGGTGCTTGAAGCTGACTAAAAGCATGCCCTGGGGGTTGGGGAACAGCCGGGCGATAGGACGCTCTTGGTAGCACATGGAACAGGGTTCGATGAGCGGCTCCTTGCCTTTGTTGTTCCGCTTCTCCAAGCGCTTGAGGTGGTACGCCCGAACATCCGCGTCGAGATGTCGCCCTTCCAAGCCAACCACCTCAATGAAGAACACTTCCTTCGCGGTAGCTGCGACAGGGAGGATAGGCACGGTTTCTGGTGCCGGATGGTTCGCTTTGGCATTGGCCAGAAGACAGGCGTAGCCGGATAAAGTCGCGTGGACTGTGGTCAGCTCCCCCTTCAGCTGCAAAGGAGGCGTCGGGATCGGCATGGAGACCGGAGTGGGCTCGATTCTGGCGAGCGTTTCTAAGTCCTCTTCGGACACCTCACATCCCAAAGGCAGGATGATCGGCCGGTCCCCATTGTCTAGGAACTTGAGGATTGCTTTAGCGTAGGGGCCAGGACACCCCGCGAGCTTCTCGCGGTAGTCGATGTAGCGTGCCGCTGCTTGCTCACGACCATGTCCGACCTTGCCGGTCCCGAAAACGTAGGTTGCGTCGTCGAACAGGGTTTGCGCCCGCAGCTCACGGGTGCGTTTGATCTTGGGGATATCGCGACTTCCCGACTGCTTCTCAAAGCCGAGGAAGACACCCTCTGGGGTGATCTTCAAGACGAAGCCCACCTTCTGTGAGGAGTACCCCTTTGGGAGGTCTTTGGGTGCGTGCCGCTCGGCACGGATCAACTGATGCAAGAGCATGACTACCTCGACCTGATGGATTGGGGTTCGCTGCGGCGAGGACGGGCACGGCCGTCATCGTTGGCTTTCTGGAAGTACGGTCGCTCGCGGTCGTACAACGCTTTGGGGACATGGAGCACACCCCCAACCACTTTCGCGTCGAAGAATAGGGGGAGGCGTTGGTCTTTGGCTGGGTTGATCGGCCTGAGATCAAACAGCATGGGTCCGATGTCGAGGTTGATGTCGAGAGGTGCAGGCCGGGCGGCACCCTCCTCCAGCAGCTCCCACGCAGCCGGAAACCCCCGCTGTCCGAAGTGAGGACTGCCCCACTCCTGCCCCTTCCGCATCCGACGGAGCGCCCGCTGGATGTAGCCGGCCGAGGACTCGGTAGTCCTCAAAGGGTTTACGACGAGCCTTGCCGTGAAGACGTACTCCACGTCGCAAAGGGAGGTGAAGCATCGAAGGGAGGTATGCTTGGAGCCCATCCGCTCCCCGCCAACACGGTCTCTCTCGTCGCGGACGCCCTTGTTCTTCTGGGTGAAGTATCGAATGGGCTTACAGACCTCGATGGTCTCGATCTCCCAATCGAACTCCTTCTTGCCGTGAATCTGCTTCAGGAGACCCTTCAACGCGGATGGGGTCGGCACAGGGTAGGTCATGGGGTCAGCACGGAAGTGAGGCTGGGTGAACATCGCACCGGGGCCCCAGACGCGGAGACTGATTGAAGTGGGGCGGTGGCCCATATGAACTCCTGGGTTGAGTCTGTACTACGCGCCCCGGGTTCAAACTAAACCCACTACCTCAAAATATCTGCCAAGCTGCTGTCGGGGTCCTGACTCCGCCACCCAAAGCGTTTGGACAGCTCGATGCCCGCGATCGACTCAGGCCCGTGAGGCCCTTTGATCCAGAACGCTTGGGCGGACCGCGTCTCCGGCTCGGACAGATAACGGATGAGGTCGTTCTTGTTGGTTCGAGCACAGCCGCGTCCCAGGCGCTGGAGGGCACTTTTGACCCGCCTGGGATTCTGAAGCACCATCTCACGAACCGCCACTGGGTCCAGAGGGGGTCTGTCGAGCAGCCCGAACTGGTAGGCCATGACAAGGAGGAACAAGCTGGAGCCCCTTGAGGTGAGGTCTACGTGCAAGTCTCTCAAGGTGTATCGAACCCCTGTGCCAAGGTATCGAGAGATGTCCTGTGGCCCGTGCTCCAAGCTGGGTGGTGCCCCGTGGTCCCCGATGAACGGCTTGATGATCCGATCGATGATCAGCTCATCGGTTCGGAAAGGGTTGAGTGTTCGGCGGCACTGCTCCATGTAGGGAACAGCCTCTCGAAGCACCCCTGGGGTCAGCACGCCCTCGAAACCGTTCCCGAACAGCGCTGCGATCGGTAGGCAGAGCTGATCGCTGTACTCGGAGGCAACCTCCAACAGCACTTCAAGCAGGTGGTCGTGGTAGATCTCTTCGGTCGTAGCGACGGGGCCGCCGAAGCGTTGGTCCTCTTGCACCTTGCGTACGATCCGCTTGACGCTGCCGAGCAAAGCCTTCCGAAGCTCGCGGTTGCGCAGGGTCTCCTGCTCCAAGATGTCCTTCACCATCTGAGCTTTCTCGTCGACACTCCAAGCAGGGTGGTTGGAGAGTAGTTGGATCATCTCCTCTGCCGTCTCACACCCCAAGGCGGCCAAGGCTCGGACAACTACTCGCCCCTGTCGGTAGTGGAGCTGGTCCGTTGCCCCCAAAGAGCGCACCGTCTTCGGGCGAACAGCTGGAGGCAACCTCAGGCCAGCCACCAGCTCCTCCCAGTGCCGTGCAAACGCGATGCTGGCAGGACTCATCTCCAACACGCATGCGATCTCCAAGAGCCGAGCCGTGAACCGATGGTGCTCAACCACATCCATGGTGTCGAGCTTGCCCACGAACATGGTGAGGTAGGAAGTGTTCTTGGAGGGGTGGTTCGGAAACTGCTCCTTGCATCGCAGGGCACGTCCGAGTCGTTGAAGCAGCTCCGGCAGAGAGGTGGTGACCCCCAACGTCACCACATGGGTGCAGAAAGGCCAATCTGACGCCTCTCCCATCCGACCACAGCAGATGATGACTTCGATGGTGCGGTCCGCATAGTCCGTGAGATCTTGCTCGACAGACAGACGACGACGGAACGCATCCTTGTCGTTGACGGCATCGACGATCTCAGACGACTTGTACCCAGCTCCCAACAGAGCACGGCGGGTCTCGCGTGCCATCCTCGCGCTGTCACCTGCCGGCACGCGCAACACTGTGGGCAACCCCACCTCTCGGACGTAGCCAGCGATGTGATCAAAATCGATGCTCTTAGGGCGTGCGCTAGGGGCTAGAGCCGGTGTCGACAGCTCGTAGAGCCGGTGGACGATGCGTTCTGGGAACCGATGGCTTGCCACAAGACGGGTGTAGGGAACCTTGAACACAGGGATATCCGCATAGGACAGTGGTCGGCCGTCCGAACGGAGCGGCGTGGCCGTCACACCATGCAGCACGCCCCCCCGATCTCTGACGAGGTCTGTGAACTGGTAGAGATCGGTCAACTCCGCACCCGAGTGGTGAAACTCGTCACCCAAGAGGTGCCAGTCAGACGTGCCTGCGGGGATCAGAGGGCCGATATGCTTACGGAAAGAGGCATGCGTAGTGACGAACACCTTCCCTTTTGGATCCTTGATGTAGGACTTGAAGGCGGCGGCCACGTCGCTGTCCCTTGGGCAGACCCAAAGGTCGGCCTCCAAAGTCAAGACACGGCCCTCGAACCTACCGCCGATCCGGATCTCACAGGGCTCTTGAAGCTGTTGCTCCACATCCTCAACAGGCGTGATCAGGATCCGAACTCGCTGGGTCGACAAGGCGGCGGTCGCACGCAGCACCAAGCTCTTACCAGCACCAGGGTTGATCGTGACCAAACCAACGGGCCAGCCCTCTTCGAGAAGGAAGTCGACGGCTTCACACTGGTAGTCACGAGCGATGTATTTTTTCACGGTGGCTCTCCTCTGTACACCACTACGCATGGGCGGGCATACCTGAACCCCCCGCACTCTCGGAACCTCTCGGGTATAGTGCCGACGTGCAGGCACCTCCCTGCCCGGAAACGGGTCGGGAGAGAACACACCCACCGCCGCAAGGCACTGGACCCTTCCCATACGCGGAAGCGACTCACCTGCACACGCCCCACAACCGTGGGCGGTCGCTACCACTCCGATCTCGCGTATCAGGGAAGTACCCATGTCCAAACCAGTCCCCATGTGGGCCGTCATCGACGGCTCAGAGTCCCGCGTTGGCACTCTCCACCCAGCCAAGGCTCGTGTCCTCGTCAAGCAGGGCCTCGCCCGCTGGAAGGGGAAGCGCGTCTATCTGACGACACCTGAGCCCTTGGTCACCGTCTACGAAGATGGTGGCATCAAGCTCTCCCTGACCCAGGCGGAGATGGACAGCTTCCAAGACACCAAAGACCCCGGCCCACACGTGAAGTGGGACCTTGAGAGCAGCACCGCGCTCGACATCGACGGACCGTGGCCCGGCATGAAGGTCCGCGTGATGAAAGACCACTACCAGCAGGGCTGCGTCATCGAGCTGGACTCCCAGACCCGGATGTTCACGCAGCTCGGACTCGTCCACCTCGCGATCCCTGAAGACGAGTGGTACGACCGCGTCACACCCATCGACCCCGCAGCCGAGCGCGAAGACCACTACTTGCTCGGTGACACGGCCTTCTGGCACGGCGAACGCTTCCTCGTCGACGGACAGCCCTGGAACCCCGAGGAACACCTACGCAAGGAGCCCTACGACTCCGTCATGGTCCACGGCTACCTGCGCGCCGTCGATCTCTACCGAGATCAGATCCCCAAGCACTGGTCCGTGGTCCCCGACTTCGAGCCACCCCAAACACAAGAGCGCGCCGACCAGCTCGTTCGAGGGGCCTTGGACATCGCCCAGCAGCCTTGTGGGTGCGTCGACACCAACGCCCTGGAACCGAACCCCGAACAGCGCGTCGCCTGCTCCTACTGCGACAAGGGCCACGTGCAGGCGTTCAATGAGCTGTACAACCTCTACGTGAATGGCTCGGTGAAGCTCGACACGATGCTCGCCGTTCTCGGCAAGAGGCTCACCACGGTCGCGAAGGACATCGTCAAGACGCACAAGGAGCGTCAGAGAGCTTGGTTCAAGATGGACGGCAACACACGTGGCATGTGGGTGGAGAAGGACGGCCGCAACGAACTGCTCGTCCAGCAGGCCCTGACTGACCGCGCGACGATCGAGAAGATCACCCCGCCCAACCCTATCAGCATGGGCTCCACCTTCGATGGGCTCACCGTCGAAGGCACCGAAGGCACAGTCACTGGCACCGTCCTGAAGTTCGCGGCCCCACCAGAGAACTACCTCCGCAAGCTGGAGACACAAGGGCTCATCGCCCCTGGGACCACCGAGAACATCCTCACCCAGCCCCGCTGCCGAACGTGCGGCATCAGCATCGCCTCCGAAGGCGTGTGCACCGTGTGCGAGAGGCGTTCCTTCGAGGCCCTGTTCACCGGCTACCAACGTGGCCAGATCAAGATCGAAACGATCCTCGACACCCTCGGCCTCGACACCAGCCCCGAGATGCTCGCCCTGACAGAACAGATCGCATCCGAGCAGGACCGCTTGGGCGCGAGCTACCACCAACGCATCGCGACCCTGCGCCGCATCCGAAGCGATCTGCCCATCTTCAAGCGCGTCCTGGGAGACCTCTGCGGAACCTTCAAGCTGAAAGGACTGCCACGCGGCGGGTTCGACATGACCCTGACCGGAAACGAGTCCGGCGGATGGTCGGCCTCCAGTTGGATCGAAGCCTCCGCCACTCACTACAGCATCTACCTCAACCGGTTCTGGGAAGAGACACCCACCGAGGCTGAACGTGAGAGCGCCTCGATCATCACGCTCACCGTCACCCGCCAGGACCAGGAGAGCGCCACCCTCAAGAGACAGGGGGAGTGTGCCGAAGTGCTGCGCTGGGAACCTGCTGGAGAGAAGGGCTTTGGCGAACCTTCCCGCCGAAAGCTGGAGTACAGCACCGACGACTGGGAGAAGACCCTAGAGTTCGAGCTGCAACACCTCCGAGACGCGTTGCTGGACCCGCAGCACGCGCCCTACCTCATCGACCAACCCGAACTCGTCGAGGGACTTCCCACGCGCTTCGTCAAGACGGCCGACGCACTACGCAAAGCCATCGCTGCCGCTGGAGACCTCACGTCCGACTACACCTACGGGAACGTTGGGTTCGGCTTCACCGACCACGACGCCGGCACCCGCACGGTGATCTACCTCGGCAAGTTCAAGGGCTCCCAGCACGAGAAGCCCGACGACGTTGGGCAAGAGGAGTGGGACACCTTCACCAACGCCCTGAAGACCCCCGCCGGACGCCGGTCCGTGTTCGACAGAGCACCCAAAGCGCCCGACTGACCTGCTCGACGCGCCACCGCCTTTGTAGACCCGACTCGGACCACAGCTCGGAGAGAGGCACGATCCAAGGAAACGCTATCCGGCCCCAAGACGATGTGCCGCTTCGTTCGTGGCGATGCAAATACGACTCTCCTCCGTGACTACGTGCCGGAACTTCATCAGCCGGAACCGATCAGGGCACTCCTCGACCAGATCAATTTGAAGCGCGTAGAGGGTGCGCGGATCGCCGTAGTAGAACAAGGTGCGGTGGAAACGCGTGTAGGGAACACCCGTGCGCTCGGGCAGACCGTTGAGATCCCAAGCGTCCAGCTCAGGTCGATCGGCCCGCACCAGCAACACCGAGACGAGCACGAGCGACCGCTCTTTCGGCTGGGAGAACTCCACCCTGTTCTTGAAGCACCAGTCGTAGTAGCTGCGGAACAGCCCGTGGCCCGCGCTCAGGATCGCGCGCTGCTCCTGCCTCTCCTTGTTGGAGAACTGTTTCCAAGCGTCCTTGTCCGGCAGCGTTGAACGCCAATCTTCTTCGCTGACGACACCCCTCTCGCGAAACGCACGGATCAAGTCGCCGCGCTTGTTCTTGCCAGGGCGACGGGTCGCCAACCACTCAGAGAATGTCATCTGGGCCTCCTACCCACCCCATACTCCCCCCGGCCGGCACACAGACCGGGAGGAGTGTGCCCATCGTTACCAGCTCCTTGGCAGCGACGGGAAACCGGAACAGGAATCTGGGCGGTGGTAGATCCTCGATAGCCACCGCTCTTCAAGAGGAGAGCCCATGACCCCCAGCTCCACCCGCATCGCTCACCGCTGGCTGTTCCATACAGGCCAAGGCTCGCGGTACGCTGCCGGCACCGATGCCGACATCAAGAGATTCGAGCCTGAACTCTCCAAGCTCTGGGTGCAGCTCGACATGAAGCTCAACGAGCTGCGCTTCCAAGATGGGTACGAGGACGGCACCCACTACAAGGTCCGCGCCCCCACGAAGAACCTCTGGGCCAGTCTGATCCGAGCAGGCTTCAAAGTCGCCGACGGGGTCCTGTCCACCCGCTCCATCCCATCTAGCAAGACCAAGTCGATGGAGATGGCCTACCGCCTGTTCGCCAACAGCTCCCGGCAGCCCAAAGACATGTACAAGTGGTGGGAGAAGAACCAGAAGCGCGTCAGCTTCATCCTCGAAGCCACGCGCTGGCCAGAGAAGCAGATGGGGACCGACGAGCTGTTCGAGCTGGGGTCGTTCACCATCCACAACACCGTCGGAGCCACTGGCACCGAGCTTGAGGGCCTGAAGCGCGCTATCGAACGTGCCGAACAGCTCGCCAAGACCAACCCCGTCCCCGGGTTCCGCAAGGCCGTCTACGGAGACGTTCACATCGTCGCCAAGATCAGCAGGGCCCACGACGCAGCTTGGTACTACGTCGGCGACGACTCGCTCTACCTCCGACGCAGCAAGCGCACCGGCATGAGCGAAGTCCACGCTTTGATCCATGAGCTGGGCCACCGCTACTGGGAGAAGTTCGCCAGCAACGACAAGAAGCGCGAGTGGAACCTCCACCACCTGAGGGCAGAAGGCAAGGAAGTCGAGGTGGACATGCCGGAAGTGGGCGATCCACTCCCCGTCAGAATCCCCCGGCGCAAGGGGTTCGTGCCTGTCGTTGAGGAACGCAAGGGCGACAAATACTACTTCCTCGTCCCCATGGAGGACGGCGACCCCGTCCGCCTAGATGTCAAAGCCTTCAGCGTGTACAAGATCCTCGCCAACCAGATGCGGGCCACCAAGAACTTCCCAACGACCTACAGCTCAACGAACGCCGAAGAACACTTCTGTGACTCTCTGGCTCTCGCAGCCATGAACAGCCTCGACGACGAGTACCTGATCCCGTTCAACGCTATCTGGAACGCCTGATGATCCCCTGCCCCAACCGTGTCGCAGCCCGCTGGCTCAACCGCCCCCGGCTCGCGTCCGAGGACATCAACCTGCCGGCCCTCTCCCGCAACTTGGCAGACTTCGACACCCAGATCAGAGCACTGAAGGCCGACCATCCCCACGGAAACTCCCCCGTGGTTCGAGCAGCCCTGGTCCGTCAGTGGTCCGCCTTGGTTCGCTCCGGGTTCGGAGTCGTCAACGGGGTCCTGTCGACGCGGAGCATCCCCACCAACCAGACCAAGTCGATGGAGATGGCCTACCGGCTCTTGGCCAACAGCTCCCGCCAGCCCAAGGACATGTACAAGTGGTGGGAGAAGAACCAGAAGAGGTTCGACCTGCTCGTCGACGCCGCCAAACACTGGCCAGAGAAGCAATTGGGGACTGACGAGCTGTTCGAGCTGGGATCCTTCACCATTCACAACACCGTCGGTGCGTCTGGTACCGAGCTTGAGGGCCTGAAGAAGGCGATGATTCGCGCAGAGCAACGTATCAAAACCATCCCCTGGTTCCGCAAGGTCTTGTACGGGGATGTCCACATCGTCGCCAACATCTCCAGGGCTCACCACGCCGCTTGGTACCGCAAGGTGGACGACTCCGTCTACCTCCGTCGCAGCAAACGAGCCGGCATGGGAGAGACCCACGCACTGATCCACGAACTGGGCCACCGCTACTGGACTCGGTTCGCCTCTGGCAGCCAGAAGCGGGAGTGGGAGCTGCACCACGAACGCACCCAGAGCAACGAGGTACGCATGCCTGAAGTAGGCGACCCCCTCCCGGTCAAGATCAAGGGCATGTCGGACTTCCCGACCGTCCGTCTTCGGATGAATGGCACCTATGTGTATGCGGTCCCCAAACCCGACGGGACGGAGTCCATGCAGGGGATCTCCGAGGACAAGATTCGACGGTACCTCACCAAGAACCCCATCACGAACTTCCCCACGTCCTACAGCGCGACCAGTGCGGAAGAACACTTCTGTGAGGCACTCACCTTGGCTGCCCTGAACGACCTGGACGCCGAGCACCTGACCCCGTTCAACACCATCTGGAACGCTTGATGCCTCCCTGCCCCAACCGTGTCGCAGCCCGCTGGCTCCAGAGTGCTCGGACTCCCCGTGTCCTGTGGCATGGAGCACAGACCAAGGGCCTGAAAGCCCTCAAGCCCCACCTCGGCACCCTGTGGCTGGCGCTCTCACCCCACATCGCCATGGAGTACGCTTCCGGTGGGGCCAGTGTCCGCCCCGGCGGTGCACTTCGAGGCGAGCTGTGGAGAGTGGTGTTGAAGAACTCGGCACGCATCCCCGACCTTCGTGATCTCCGTGACCCTGTGACGCAAGCTCTCTTCGAGAAGTGGCAAACAGAGGAGGGCCCTATCGACGCGTCAGGCTGGAAGCGTTTGATGTCCGATCGCATGGCTTGGGCCAAGATCGAGTTCTCGTTCGCCCAAGATTGGCTGGAAGAGCGCGTGGACGGGTTCTCCATCGGAGACTCCACTGGGCAACACAGCCACAACAGCGTGGCCGTGTTCGACGTGAGCCCCATCCAGTCCATGACGCCCATGAACCCGGAGAAAGCCTTCCTGCACCGGAGCTAGGCCGACGCCCCTCGAAGGACCTCCTCGGGAACCCCACGGTCAACCCCCTTCTGGATCAAACGCTCGACCTCTGCGCCATCCCCTCGTGCCCGGGCCAGTCGAATCAAGCGAGACAACGTGCGGTAGTACCTTGCAGACATCGGGAAACTCCTTGGTGTACCTCACTCATCGGCCCGCTTCCGCAAGAGTTTAGAGGGAACTCGACCCATCAGAAGCCGTATGGCATCAAGGCCAGACACCGACGACAGGTGACCTTGGCTGCGTTCGACGTGTAGAGCCAGTGCATCGGAGCTGACTCCCGGCAAGAGAGCGTCAGCCAGTTGAAGCCAGGAGCCGGCCCGCCAAAGTGCACCGCCTTCACGAGACAAGCTCCCACCCGGTGTCCCGAAGCTTCGAGTCAACCCTCCCCTGGAGAGCCTCAAGCCGGGTGGGCTCCGTACCCTGCTCGAACTTCTTGACGACCTCGTCCCCCGGCCAGACCACCCACCAAAGTGCACTCTCCACGCGAGACCAGACCTCACTGAACCCACGTCGATGTATGCCCACGATCCCAACCACAAGATCACCCGTGGGGTCGTAGCGACCCTTCATCCGACAGGCCGAGAGAGGCGCTTCACTAAACGCGTGGTGGCCAGCCTCCCGCATGTCGGTTTGGAGATGGGACAGCTCGGTGGACGCCGCCTCGCGCCAAGGGCCGGCCACCTTGACCACACCGACCTGGACCAACGCGATGAGTTCCGACATGACATGCCAGAGCACCGCTGGGTTCGCACGGAGAGCCTCCTGCACATCCACCACCACCTGAGGATCTGCCAGAGACCGCTCGCGACGCTTAGCCAACGCCGCCTCCAACGTCTGATGGATCAACGTCCCGCGCTCCAGCGCAGAGCCTCCCCCGCTCACAACAACCTCCAACCACACTGTGTGAGGCCCGAGTCCGCCGTCCTGCGGGCTTTCTTCTCCGTCATACAGAAGGCAGTGGTCCGACCACTGTAGCTGAGCATCGCCGCCACACCAGGATCAAACCGATACTGCCAGCGACCACCCCAGAGTGAGGGGACCTGCCACGCGTAGCCAACCAGACGGCCGCCAACACACTGACGGTAGGCCACGGTCGACCTCTCCCAGTCCTCTGCCTTGAGGTCTATGGGGGACAAACCAACCCCGCGATCAGTGAGCAAGAACTCAAGCGCGATGGACTTCATCGGCCCGTTCACCACCCACGGCCCCGCCACACGCAAGATGTTCTCGTCGGTCAGACGACCCAGCTCCGAGACAAGAGCGTGCAGGACCGAAGGCGACGCCGACAAGGAGTCCACCAACTCCGAGACCAACAACTCTTCATCGCTCGGAGCCCGTGACGGCCTACGCAACGGCTCGTCGCTCTGAGCCAGCAACGGCCTCCCAGAGATGCGCTTGCCCACAGGACGCACAGAGGCCATCGACGCGTCCTCCGCAACTCCCGCAGCAGCCGCCATCATACGGATCAACTGCTGCTGCTCGTTCAAAGACTCTGACACTCGCGCCCCCATAGGTGTTGACCTACTACGCGCGAGTGACCGCAACCCAACCTAGAGCAGGTCAGCAGCAGCCTGAGCCAAGTCCGAACGCTCACCCTTCGTCAACGACACATGGCCCGCCAAGGGATGATCCTTGAACCGCTCGATGACGTAGGTGAGACCATTCGACTTGCCGTCGACATACGGGTTGTCGATCTGGTTGGGGTCGCCCGTCAAGATGATCTTCGTCCCCGAACCTGCACGCGTCAGAATCGTCTTCACCTCGTGGGGAGTGAGGTTCTGTGCCTCGTCGATGATCATGATCTGATCTGGGATCGAACGACCACGAATGTACGTGAGAGCCTCGACCGAGATGTAGCCCTTGTCGAAGAGGTAGTTGTAGTTCCGATCCTCACGAGCCCCATCCTTCCGCTCGTTCGTGCCGCCCACGAGGTACTCCAGGTTGTCGAAGATGGGCTGCATCCAAGGGCTGAGCTTCGCATCCAAGTCCCCCGGCAAGAACCCGATCCCCTTCCCCATCGGAATGACCGGCCGCGCCACCAAGATCTTGCGGTAGAGCGAACCACCCGTGACCTGCTCCAACGCACCCGCCAACGCCAAGAGCGTCTTCCCCGTGCCCGCCTGCCCAGAGAGCGTCACCAGAGACACTTCGGGGTCCAACAACAGGTTCAACGCAAAGACCTGCTCCATGTTGCGAGGCTGCACACCGAAGCTCGATGTCTTCGACGGGATCCGACGCAACCGCTCACCACTCGGGTCCGTCCGAATGAGCGCAGACTTCTGAGCCCCGTCCGTCAACAAGAGACACTCGTTGGGACGAAGGTCCTGAGGAAGGTCGCGCGTGTCGCCACTCCCATACCAGTCGTCGATCACACCCCCGTGAACACGCTCCGTACGATGACCCCTGTACTGGTCGTCCATGCTGACGATCACGTCCGTGTGCCGGTAGTCCTCCACCAACATCCCCATGGACGCACCCTTGATGCGCATGACCGTGTCCCGGGAGACCAACACCACCTTGTCATCACTGTCCGGAACCACCAGCGACGACGCCAAGCTGAGGATCACATTGTCGTTGGACCGACCACTCCGCGCGTTGTCGAAGTCGTCACTCTCCGCCAACACCTTGAGGACACCCCCGCCCTCCAACTCCACGCCCGCTGACAAGTCGCCGCGCTGACGCAACTTGTCCAAGTAGCGGATCGCCGTGCGAGCACTCCAACCCCGCTCGTCCGCGTCAGACTTGAACTTGTCGAGTTCCTCGATGACAAGCATCGGGATGACGATCGTGTGCCCCTCGAACACGAACAAAGACTTCGGATGGAACAAGAGGACATTGGTGTCCAAAACGTAAGTACGAGCCAAGAGATCTACCTCGATGTGGGGACTGCTGCCTAACTGCGTGAATAGGCTCGAAAACGCCGTCGATCGGCTCTACCGCTGAAGGGATCATACCCCCGCGCTGACGTACTCCACCGGGACATCCGCCATCAACTCCCAACCCAGATCAAGCAGCGCCGCATCCGTCTCTGCTCGGATCTGACCGACCTTCGTCTCACGACCCTGTTCAAGCCGCTCTACCCCCCAGCTCGCACCCTCAGGCAGAAGGCGGACCCAGTTGGGCTCGTTCCAGTTCACGACGCAAACCACCCGACCAAACGCATCCGTTCGCACCCACCCACGCGAGTTGAACGGGAAGAGTCCGCGAGGCAAGTCGTTGCATTGGCGCAAGCCCCAAGGGCCAGCCACCTTCGGAGATGACTCCCACAGCTTCAAGAGCACTCCGAACAAGACCTCGGGGTCCGCCCTCAAGGCTTCAACCACCGCGTCCGCCATTTCCTGATCAGGAACAAGACGCTCTGCCAACACCCCACTGCTCGCAACCACCTCCCCACCGGGTGGGAGAGGAGAGGGCTCGTTGTGTGAAGGGAGCCGTTGACCCTTGCCGAAACCCGCCAGCTGAGCCTTGGTGACCGGGATCTCGATGTTGGACGCCAACTCAAACAGCTTCTGTTCACCCACAGAGCTGCCAACCAAGCGAGATCAAAGCCGCGTCCGTGGCATCCTTCAAAGCCTCCAACGGACCCGACACGTGCTCCACCATGGTCGCACCCGCCTGCTGAACCACCACGCGACACCACAAGTCGTCTTCCACCAACACCAACGCACAGATGACCCGGCCCTTCAAACCCTGACGGACATGAGCCGGCGCTGCCGCATGAGCATCCCGTGTAGCCTCCGCCGCAACCGAGCGACTCAAACTCCGCGCGGAGGTCTCGAACCAAGGACCACCCACCAGATCAGTCTGAACCACCTGAAGCACCTCGAACAAGACCTCGGGGTTCGCTCGAAGAGAAGCCACCACCTCATCCACCAAGCTGTCTGACTTCACCGCCAACTCCTCGGGCACGCCTCCGACCTTCTCGAACCCTACCACCCGACGCTGCTCCCACCCGCGCTGAATCGCTGCCCACACCACCTCATCCTCATCTGAACTCACAGAGACGTTCGACAAGCTCTCGCCCCGTGGACCCTTGATCAACTCCCGCGTAGGGAGAGCAAGCAGGTCACCATGTGGAGGGTCAGTAGGCATAGAACACCCTCTACACCGCCGGAGGCGGGAGTCGACCCACCGAGTCGACCCACCTGAAGCCACTCCCCTATCACCGCCGGAGGCGGGGGTTGTCCGACCAAACACCCTGCAAAATCTCCCTATACAACACGCCAAGAGTAGACCCCGACCCTCAAGAGCAGGACACCACCGATGCACAGCTCCGACACCAAGACCCCAAGCCTCATGAGGGTCGCCACACGCTGGCTCGCAGCTGTCCACAACACCCGACTCCTACACCTGAACGTCAAACCACTGATCAAGTTCAGACAACGCGGGAACCCCATCGAAGCAGACCACTGCGGAGACGTGGACGGGAAACACATCTGCGGAGACGACTTCGAGTTCTACGAAGCCCTCGTAGACTCCATCCGACGACACGGCGTCAAAGAACCCGTCCACCTCACAGCCTGGGGCGGCAAACCACACCTCGCCGACGGACACCACAGACTCAACGCCGCTTGGGAAGCAGGGACCAAAACCATCCCCGCAGAAGTGGACTCCCGACTGACCGACGACTGGCTCCTACAACAAGGACTGATCGACAAACGTACCGCCAGCGTCAGCCTGGGGGACCGGATGTTCGCCATCGACAACCAGCTGCCCACTGAAGCTGCCAACTGGAACCACAACCTCGCACACGCCCTCAAGACCATGGACAGACTGTCCGCACGACCCGAGAAACTCACGCGGCTCATGAAGACGTTCGACGCAGCGTTCTGGTTGAACAGGAACCCCAAGGCTCTCGCTGAGATCAAAACTCTCGACCCAAGGCTCGCACGGGACATCGTGAGGTTCCTGCAACGAGGACACCGCACCGCCGCATCCGACTGGACCCACGGGGTGTCAAGAAAGCCCTCGACGCGTTCCAATCCTTCGTCCAAAGAGGTGCCCAGAACAACGGGCCCGACGAAACCGTGGACTACTACACCCACGACCTCGACATCCCCCTGCTCACCGTCATGGGGGAGACGCGCCAAGTCGTCGTCGAATACGACCTGAGACCCAACCGATCCGACAAAGTCACCCTGGGTGGAAGCTTCAACATCCTCGATGATCTCAAGGACTACGACGACAACCCACTCCCTAACGCGTTCAGCGTCACCATCTTCATCAACGGAAGCCTGACGTGGAGACAACTCGCACAACCCAACTCCATCAAGGCCGTGCGACGCATCCTCATGCACGAACTGACCCACGCCGCCGACAAGTTCAAGGCCACCTACTCCATCCCACAGTCCAACTCCTCCGTGTCACCTACCCAGATGGACCTGGACGCCTACTACAACGCACCCACCGAAGTGCGGGCACACATGAGGGAACTGTACGAAGCCATCGCACCCATCGTCCGCAACCAGATGGACAACCCACGGGCGAGACTCGGACAGATCATCACCAACGCACTGCAACGCGTTCCGGAAGCCCGCGACAAATGGACAGCCATGACCCCACACCTGTCCAGACAGAACAAGAACCGCATCCTCAAAGGACTCGTCACCGCCTTCGAGGATGAGGAGACAAGACCACGCACCGCCGCTCGCCCCATCAAGCTCGACACCCAAGACATCAAAGTCCTGGCTCGACAACTGACTCGACAACTCCAATCCCGAGGGCTCCCCAAACCCAACCGCGTCGTCGCAGAAGAATGGATGACCGTCACCAACGTCAAGGGCGATGAAGTCGACGTGGAGATCTCACTCGTCGGCTCACCCAAAGTCGACTTCGACAAAACTGATCTCGTACAAGGGGCCTACCTCAAACGCGGCTACCCCAACAAGATGGTCGTCTTCCTCAACGCCTTCATGCCGCCACGCACCTTCGAGAGCTGGCCCACACGCATGATCGAGAAAGAACTCTACCGCATCCTCTCACACGAACTGACCCACGCCGCCGACCTGTGGTCCGGTAAAGGCTCCGTCGGTGACCTCTCCAAGTCCAAAGACGAACTGCTGAGACACCACCACAACCACCCCGCTGAAGTCAAAGCACTCATGCGGGACGTGGCCACCGGCGTCGAAGACACCGTCCAAGAATTCATGGGCGTCGGCATGACCTTCCAACAAGCCCTCACGTACGCACTCGAAGACTCCAAGTGGGCCGACATCAAAGACTACCTGACCCCGAAGAACCACAAGACCATCCTCAAGGGCGTCTACACACACCTGCAAGACCTCGGACTCACCGAACCCAGAGGATCAAGAAGACGCTAGACCGCCGGAGGCGGGGGTTGTCCCTCAGAATCCCAAGGGGCACGCACCAACCTGTACGGGTCCGGACCCACGAGACGAGCAATGCACCCCGCCGTCCCCGCCCGCTCGTGACGCCTCCCCTGTGCCCATACCGAAAGCTCCCAACTCGATGCCCGACCCTCCTGCATCAAGTACACGTCCAATCCACGAGACTCATCACGCGCCTCGTAGTGATCCCATGACGCAGCATGAAACCACGTCATCCCCGTGATCCCTGAAAGACGACCCAACAAGAGCACACCCACCACCGGCTGACCCGTGATCGCAGACTTCTCATCCTGCATCAACCGGTCCCCCACCAATGTGCGGTGAGGTAAACCTGGAAGACTCATCCGACCCGCGATCCCCGCCGTGCTGTTCTCACCAACACCAAACGGAACCCACGCCATGAAGTGCCCGATCCGCTGACCCGACCCGTGGAAACTGCCCGAAGACGACGTGACCCAAAGAAGATCACCACCCCTGTCACCACTCGCCGCATGAAGCTCGTGTAGACGCATCCGAGCCTCCATGAACGAAAGAGGCGACGGAGAAAGCACACCCGAGAAGACATGACCCCCTCCCGATGGCACCTGCACCCGCATCTCGTCCGGTGCCACCGACGGAAGCATGCTCACGTGGACACGACGTACACCAAGATGCAACGACGGTCCCCCACCCTCACGCGGAACGATGAGACCTAGATCACTGTCCCACCACTCGAACACCTGCACCGGCTGCGGCAACTCCAAGAACGACACGTCTGGATGGCCCGTGTGGAAGCCGTGAGGCGATGGGGACCCCACCACACCACCGGACCCCCCTACGGACGCTGTAGACCCCACTGAAGCGATCCCTGCCGTCGCTGCTACTGCCGCCGTCCCCAAGACTGCACCAAGTACCTCTCGCCGCGTGCGACCCCCATCACCGCCCCCATCACCGCCCCCGTCATTGATCCCACTCATCGACCACCTCCCGCTGAACGCACTCTACCTACTACGGCAGTTGCGCCACTTCCCACCCCACGTAGACCATAGGTGGGGGGATAGAGAGAGCGGAAGATCAACAAAAATATCGACCAGATCATGTTGATGTGTTGATCTGGATCAGATTCATGTAAGAACCTCGTGTATCCCCGAGATCAAATTGACTTAACTCTGCCAACAAATGTCATCGGGCAACCCCCTTTGCGGTGGGGGTTCGATGGGGGTTTTGAGAGGGGGTCCAGATCAGATTGGACGCGGAGCGTCAGCGTCTCTTCTGGACCAATCTGCACGAAATGGGCCAATTTGATCTGTTGGTGAGTGGATCATATAGAAGGAATACCGGACACTCCCGGCGCGCGGAGCGGCGCAGGAAGGTCAGATCAAATTCAGTCGGTCAGCTTGTGTGGCCCCCTCGCGGGACCACAACCCTGCGCGAGATCAAAAAGCGAATTTGTCAAGCCGATTTTTCAACCGTCGTTGGATCGCTGATTCTCCTATGGGGTATTGCAGCCGGGGATCACCTCGCATAGGGTGTCCGCACCTCTTGTGATCCAACGAGACGAGACGTGCTACGTCGGTCGTCACCGAGTGATCCAACGAGGCCGTCTCACCGATCCATCGAGGCCACCGCATGACCCCAGCTGTCTCTTCTTCCGCACCTCCGATGCTCTACGCCCGACACGAACATGGGGGTCATCCGGTGAGGGAGACCACCGACGGCTACTCAGTCGACTGGCCTGCTGGGTCGGAGGTCTACCCCTCACGCCGCGCCTTGATGCGCGCGCTCTACTCGGGTGGCGACAGCTCGACGGATGCTCGTGACCCGGGCATCTCCTACAGCCGCTACTTCCGACTCGACGGTCGGGGGCCGACCCAGGCTCCCATCTTTGATCTGCTGGGGCTCTCAGATCAGATCAACGTCCGCCCCACCCAGATCAGAATGCGTGCCCGCCGTCGCACCTCGAAGCTGACCGTGGCTCCCCAACCCACCCGGTCTCTCCGGACCCGGGCGAAGTTGAGAGTGGAGGCACCTTGGTTCGACGGCTCGGTCATGGTGGGTGGCACTCGTCCCCTTCCCCCAGCTGCCTGGAAGCGACCAGACTCCTCGAAGCCGAGTCAGCTGACGGTGGCCAAGCCGAAGCGCGCGCGGAAGAAGGCGGCAGTCAAGCTCACCGTCGAGACCCCCTCCGCCACTCCCAAGCTCGGGATTGATCTGGCAGCTCGGGGTCACGAGGTCCGGAAGCTGGTCTATGCAGGCTTCAGGGGTCGCATCTACCGCATGGGCTA
>Ga0136600_1000625_pt1 | contig 18654 bp, 17 predicted proteins | sample AntRauMFilla2698_FD_104634 | JGI IMG/M metagenome (GOLD analysis project Ga0136600, IMG submission 104634) | Saline lake microbial communities from Rauer Islands, Antarctica - Metagenome Filla 2 #698 | ecosystem: Environmental > Aquatic > Non-marine Saline and Alkaline > Saline | place...
AAGAAGGTGGAGTAAATTGCGGCGAACGGCTTGTGCCCCTCGGCGGCCATTCCGGCGGCAAAGGTCACGCCGTGCTGCTCGGCGATACCGACATCGAACATGCGCTCGGGGTATTCAAAACCGAATAAATCCATCCCCGTGCCATCGGGCATGGCCGCCGTGATGCCGACGATTTTCTCATCGCGCGCGGCTTCTTTGATCAGTTGCTGGGCGAAAACTTTGGTGTAGCTCGGCGCGCCGGCTTTGCCTTTCAATTGCTCGCCCGTCACCACGTCGAATTTCTTGACGCCGTGCATTTTATCGCGGGAATTCTCGGCCGGGGCATAGCCTTTGCCTTTTTGCGTGGTGGCGTGTATCAGGATCGGCCCGTCATGCGCATCATCGCGGATATTGCGCAGGATCGGCAGCAGGTGATCCATATTATGCCCGTCCACCGGGCCAATGTAATAAAAGCCCAGCTCTTCAAATAATGATCCTCCGCCGATAGCAACGCGGGCGCCTTCTTCGGCGCGCTTGGCGGCATGGCGCAGCGGCGAGGGCAGGGCATCGACCATTTTCTTGCCCATCTCGCGGGCGGAGATATAGGATTTCGAGGATACAATTTTTGTGAGGTGACGGCTCATCGCGCCCACGGGCGGGGCAATCGACATTTCATTATCATTCAAAATCACGATAAGGCGCGGCCGCTTGCCGTTTATCTTGACGCTGCCTGCATTATTCATGGCCTCATACGCCATACCCGCGCTCATCGCGCCGTCACCAATCACGGCGATGACGTTTTTTGTGCCGCCATCCAGATCGCGCGAAACAGCCATACCAAGGCCAGCGGAAATAGAGGTGGAGCTATGCGCCGCGCCGAACGGGTCATATTCGCTCTCGCTGCGCTTGGTAAAGCCCGACAGTCCGCCGCCTTGACGAATAGTGGTCATGCGGTCACGGCGTCCGGTGAGAATTTTATGGGGGTAGCATTGATGGCCGACATCGAATATCAGGCGGTCATCGGGCGTATTGAATACGGCGTGAATGGCCGTGGTCAGCTCAACTACGCCTAATCCGGCGCCCAAATGCCCGCCGGTTTTGGCCACAGCCGCGATCATATCTGTGCGCACTTCATCCGCCAGCGTTTTAAGCTCTGAATCGCTGAGGGATTTTAGATCGGCGGGGGCATTGATGCGGTCAAGGATAGTGCCTTGATCTGCCGCCATGTTCGGTGATTTTTCTCGCGCTTTTGTCATGATCCCGCCTTTTTAACGTAAAGTGAGCGCAATGTACAAAGTTTTTATGGTGAAAATGTGGTGTATGGATTTGTATTGAGTGGTAGGGGTGGCGTATCGATTACTTCATGAATGCCATTGGGCTTTGAATTCATATGTACACTATCTATGCCGACTTCGTGGTTTTGTTTTGTCATAGCACAGCAAGCGCCAAGAGCCCCCACAAGCATTCCTATACTACCAAAGGTAACGCCAGCTGTGTTGAACCTACCTTTTAACAGATTTGATAAACTACCTATCATACCGCCTGCGGCAGCGCCAAAACATGTTGCTAAAATAAGCTTACCATCAACGACGGCCGGCCCATATTTTCCAGCAACAAATTCAATAGCATTTACATTTGCAAAGGTAAAAATACCAGCAAGCGTCAATTTGTATATAGCCTGATCGTTCACAGCATTCTTTCCTGAATTATTGTTTCAGCAAGAAGCTATAGAAAGTTATTCATTATGTCAACTTTTAAGCGCGGCGCTCCAGCACATATAGCGCCAATTCTTTGAGCATCTTGCCTCTTCCTTCGAAGATTTTCAAATGGCTGATCGCCTGATGCACCAGCATTTCCGCGCGTGATTGCGCCGCATCCTTGCCCATGGTGGACACGAATGTGGCCTTGCCCGCGGCTTCGTCTTTGCCGGTATCCTTGCCGGTATCTTGCGGGTCGGCTTCGACATCCAAAATATCGTCGGTGACTTGAAACGCCAGCCCCAGATCATAGGCATAGTTACAAAGCGCGCGGCGGTGAATATCATTGGCTTTGCCCAAAATCGCGCCGGATTCACACGCAAAAGCCATAAGCTTGCCGGTTTTCATGCGCTGCAGGCGGGAAATTTCACCTGCGTCAAATTCAACATCGCTGCGCTCGGCGATTAAATCGAGCATCTGCCCGCCAACCATGCCATGCCCACCCGCGGCTACAGCCATCTCGCGTACAAGGTGACAACGCACATTGGGGTCGGGGTGGGTGTCGCGGTCGCTCAAAACCTCGAATGTCAGCGTCAGCAGTGCATCACCCGCCAAAATCGCGGTGGCGTTATCATATTGCTTGTGAACCGTGGGTTTGCCACGGCGCAGCGCCGCATCATCCATTGCGGGTAAATCGTCATGAATAAGCGAGTAGCAATGCATGAACTCGATTGCGGCGGCTACGCGGCGTGATCGGTTCGTGTCGACATTGAACAAATTGGCGGAATGAATAGCCAAAAACGGGCGCAAGCGTTTCCCGCCGCCCAGAACGCCGTGGCGCATCGCATCATATAAAATCGCCTCGGAGAGATCGGTTTCGGGCAGCAAGCGTTCGATTGTTTTATTGACGGAATCGACCACATCATCCATTGCATTTTGAAGCTCGGGGTGTGCGTCTCTGGGGGATGGCGCCATCTCTTATGATCTTTCTCTTGAATATTTATTCGGGGTTATCGAAATTTTCTGTCTTGGCTGTGCCGTCTTCGGAAATTGTAATTTTCTCAATTTTTTCCTGCGCGCTGCGTAATTTGCTCTCGCAATGTTTTTTCAGAGCAACGCCGCGCTCATAAGCCTTTATCGAATCTTCCAATGGCGCAGAGCCACTTTCCAAAGCGCTGACGATTGTTTCCAACTCGCCAAGCGCTTGTTCAAAGCTTAATGTATCAATTACGGTTTCTTTGCTCATGGCCTGTTATTACATGTTTTTTTAGACAAGGCAGTGTATGTCAGGCGCGCGCTAATCTCAAGAGGGAAAGCTTTAGGCGAGGCCGAGTTTTTGCTCCAATGCGCCGCAGAGCATATGCCCCAGCGTGATATGCATTTCCTGAATGCGGGCGGTGGTGTCGGAGGGGACAACCAATAAAACATCGCATAAATCGTGCATCTTTCCGCCGTCACGCCCGCTAAAGCCCACCGTATGAATGCCGTTATCATGCGCGTGTTTCAGGGCCTTGAGGACATTCCCGCTATTGCCTGATGTGCTGAAGCCGATGGCAACATCGCCGGACTGGCCGATCGCCTCAATCTGGCGCGAGAAAATATGATCAAAGCCGTAATCATTGCCCGCCGCCGTTAATGTCGATGTGTCGGTGGTCAGCGCGATTGCCGCCAAGGCTTTGCGATCCTTAACGTAGCGTACCGAAAGTTCGGTGGCGATATGCTGCGCGTCCGCTGCGCTGCCGCCATTGCCGAAAAACATGATCTTGCCGCCCGCGCCAAGCGCGCTGGCGCAAATATCGAGCATACGCGCGAAATCATTCTGCAGCGTGCCAAAGGTGGCGGCAGCGACATTTTGATGATCTTGCGCTTCTGATTGCCAGAAATCGTCTAAAGAAAAGGTTGGGGAGAAAGCGGGTTTGCTCATAATCTGGTGCTCATAATTATTGAGCCTGCGGCTCTTGTTGTGCGTCTTGAGGCGTTTTTATGATGTCGATAATCTCGCCGCCTTGCAGGGCGTCTTCAGGAGCTGGTGCTTCTGCGCCCTCGCTTTGGGTTGCGAAAACCATCGTGTCGCGATTATATTCGAGCTGCTTATCGCTGAGCTGGAATCCCACGAGAATTTTATATTTTGGCCCGTCGGCGCGGCGTTCAATCGGAATGATCTGGCGCAGATTTTCGTAATATGTATGGCGGTTTTCATCGCGCTCATAGGTCATCGAGGCGGCAAAAACCTCTTTGGCAAGAATATTGTTGTTCGCATCCGTGACGGCCACGAAGAACGGATAGGAGAAGAAAGGGCGGTCATTATTTTGCGCCTTGCCGCGCTGCCCCAGCACGCTTTCAAAGACCAGTTTCACATCGGCGCGCACCGTGCCCGCATTGTAAATGCAATTGCTGCTGGCGGCTTGCATTTGCACGCGCGAGATTAAGTTGGATTCTTCGGCGCGCGAGATATCTGCAAACTCGCTGAGCGCGCTGAGCTCGTCCACCACCACAATCTGCGGGCAGTTCTTATTGATATTATTAGCGCTCACCAATGATTCCGCCTTGAGCGGCTCCTCTTGCGCGCCGCTCATATTGCCGCCGGTCACTGATTTCACATCATTGGAAAGATCAGTGGCGATATTGCTAACTGTCGTACAGCCGCCAATTAATATAGTACCCAGTGCCAAACCCAGCGTAAGAAAACGTGTCATTTGCGGTGCTCCTGAAAATGAATCTTGTGGAGTAAGCCTATTGAAGCGCGTTAATCAAAGCAAGAGGATGGATTCTTGTGTGCACATACTTTATAACGGCAGGAAATGAGTAAAGAAGATTTACAAATATTATTGGCTGCCCCGCGCGGATTTTGCGCGGGTGTTGATCGCGCGATACAAATTGTCGAGATTGCGCTGGAGAAATACGGCGCGCCCGTCTATGTGCGCCATGAAATTGTGCATAACAAATATGTTGTTGATAGCCTTAAGGCCAAGGGCGCGGTGTTTGTTAAAGAGCTGCATGAAATTCCCGAGGACTCTTTTTCGCAAAATCAGCCAGTGATTTTTTCGGCTCACGGCGTGCCTAAATCCGTGCCAAGCGCAGCCGAGGCGCGCAATATGTTTTATATTGATGCGACATGCCCGTTGGTGAGCAAGGTTCATCGCGAGGCCGAGCGTCACCATAAAAACGGTGATCAAATTATTCTGATCGGCCATGAGGGGCACCCCGAAGTGATTGGTACAATCGGCCAGTTGCCCGATGGCGCGGTGATTTTGGTGGAAACCGTGGAAGACGTAGAGCGCCTTAAATGTCATTCCGACCGAAGCGAAAGCGAAGCGGGGGAATCTAATCGTGATAAAGCAAGATCCCCAGGCGTCGCTCGGGATGACAAAACCATAAATAACCCCGAAGCGCTTGCCTATTGCACGCAAACAACGCTTTCGATTGATGACACCGCGCAAGTCGTGGCCGCCTTGCAGGAAAAATTCCCGGCCATAAAAGGCCCGCATAAAGAAGATATTTGCTATGCCACCACCAATCGCCAAGGCGCGGTGAAGGAAATCGCCGCCGCCAGTGGCGCAATGATTGTGATTGGTTCGCCTAATTCATCCAATTCGAACCGCCTCGTCGAGGTGGCGCGCAATTATGGCTGCCCCAAGGCGATGCTGGTGCAAAGCGCGGATGATCTTGATTTGGCGTGGCTGGAGGGGGTCAAAATTCTGGGCATGTCCGCCGGTGCTTCCGCTCCCGATATTTTGGTTGAACAAGTGATCGAGGCAATAAAAGCTGCACGCAATGTGACCGTGCAAGAGGTTGCAATCACCAAAGAGGATGTGCATTTCAAACTGCCTAAGGTGCTCAATGCCGCATAAAGACTACGCAAAATCGATAACACTGATGGGTATGTCCGGCGTAGGAAAATCATATTTCTCAATGAAGCTTGCCGCATGGGGATGGCAGAATTATTCGTGCGATGTCGAGATCGGCAAAGACCTTCTTGGCGTTGATAATGAATTACAGCCCGATGATATTCGCGCTCTGATGGAATATCTCGGCTTGTTGGGTGATCCGGCGAAGGGCGGTCTGCCGATGAAGGAATTTGTTCGCCGCCAGAAAATTTATAAAATCTCCGAAATGCTTATGCTTTTGCGTTTGGCGCAGCAAATAGACAAATCGGATACAGAATATTTTGTGCATGATTCAACGGGCAGCCTTTGCGAAATGACCGATGCCGACATTATCGATTATGTGGGTGATGTGTCTTTGATCGTTTATATCGAGGCCAGCGGTGACGAAGAGGCGGAATTATTACAGCGCGCGCAAGATAGCCCCAAGCCGATTTATTATCCGCCCGATAAATTTCAGGGATGGGTTGATGAATTCCTACAAGAGCACGGCCTGAGCAGCACGGATGAGATGCCGCCGCAGGATTTTGCCCGCTGGGTCTTTCCCAAATTACTGCAATCACGCAAACCTAAATATGAAGCTATCGCAAAAAATCACGGCATCACCATTAGCTCGGCGCAGCTTAAAGCCTGCGAGAGCGAGGCTGAATTTAAAGAGCTGATCGGCCTATGAGCAAAATCATCGAAATATTCACCGATGGCGCGTGTAGTGGTAATCCCGGCCCCGGCGGGTGGGGCGCGGTGCTGCGGTGGAACGGCCATGAAAAAGAAATATCCGGCCACGAAGATGACACCACCAATAACCGCATGGAGATGATGGCGGTGATTAAATCGCTGGAGGCGCTCAAGAAACATTCCACGGTGAAGCTCTATACGGACAGCACCTATGTGCAAAAAGGTGTGCATGAATGGATGGAGGGCTGGAAGGCGAAAAACTGGCCCGCCAAGATCAAAAATCAGGATCTATGGAAGCGAATCGATTCCCTCGTTCAGGGGCATAATGTCGAATTTATCTGGGTCAAAGGCCATGACGGCCATCCAGAGAACGAACGTGCGGACGTTTTGGCCACATCGGCTATAAAGCGCTGATTTAGCTTGGTAAATATATATTCTCCCCGTTTTATCCTGAATCTTATCCCCATTTGAATAGCCCTGAAAAGGCCGCAAAGCCCCCTTGTTAAGATTCTGTTAATTATTTCAGCCGAGCCTGAAGGTACAGGGTCAACCGGCCTTGCAAATTCATAACCCACAAAGGTGATGACATGACAAAAGACACACACACACGAAATGACGAGCGCATTGCTCTGCCCCTGCCACCTTGCGGTGCCGAAGGCTCCGCGTGTCGTGAGGAGATGGCGATTTACGCCAGATTTATGCGTCATTTGCGTCACGTTCCCAATGGCCGTTTGGAGATAAAAATCCTCTCCGCCATACAATTTGCCGCCGATATGCTGGGCTATAGCGATGCCCGCATCGCCAAGCTGCTAGTTGATTGCGGATTGCGCGCGCCGCGCATTGCCTTCCCCGCCGATTTTCTGGAGTTTGCCGATCAGGCGCTAATGCGAAGCGGTTGGCAGGTTGGCGGCCCGGGTACGGCGCTGCTGGCTTTGAAGGCGCATTGGGATGCGATTGGCGAAGATAAATTTGCAGGCTTCAAAAAGCGTTATTCGGTTTTGGAAGACACAGCGATTGCGTAACTAATATTACTCTTAACTGCCTAAATTTTAGCCCGCCCCCCACTGGCTAACACTGCGTATCACTCGTGTAACACTTTGCGTAAATACTCACTAAAGAAAATGTCCCCCGCTGGCGGCGTTATGACGCAGGGTTAGACCCTAATCGTTATAGCGCCGCTGCCTTTCGTGGCGTTCTTCGCTGCCATTATCATTGAGCGTGCTGCCATATTGCTGCCAGCGCATTTCATCTTCGGAATTAAGCCGCCCCAGCAGCGCATCAAACAAGCCCGCCGGACGGCTTTCGGAGAGAAGATCAGTATTATTTTGCGGCGCATGCGCATAGGTCTCGGCGATCACTTCGCCCCAAATACGCGCAGGGAACGAGCCGCCGGTAACGCCCTTCATCGGCGTATTGTCATCATTCCCCAGCCACACACCCGCGACAAGCCGGTCGGTATAGCCCATGAACCATGCATCACGGCTGTTTTGTGACGTGCCGGTTTTTCCGGCGACAGGAATGTTTAGCGCCGCGCCGCGTCCTGTTCCATATTCCACAACACTACGCAGCATCTGGTTCATCTGGCGCACATGTTTGGTGTCAATCACACGGCGGGCAAATGTACGTACATCACGTTCGTAATAAATGCGGCCATCTTTATCGGTGATGCGGGTAATGGCGTATGGATAAACCGCCAAACCGCCCGTGGCCAGCGTGCCATAGGCCAAATTCATCTCCAGCAGCGATACGGCGCTGGAGCCTAGTGCCAAGCTCAAATCCTGCTCAAGCGGCGAGATAATGCCCATTTTGCGCGCGGTGTTAATCACCTCTTTGCGGCCAACCTCATCCATCAAACGTACGGCGGCGGTGTTCATCGACATGGTCAATGCCTGCTCCAGCGTCACCTCGCCATGATATTCGTTTTTGAAATTTTCCGGCTGGTAATCCTGAAACGTGCCTTTTTCGATGGGGGCGTCCAGAATTAGATCCTCCGGCTCCCATCCTTGCTCCAGCGCGGTCAGAAAGACAACGGGCTTAAAGGCCGATCCCGGCTGGCGTTTGGCCTGCACGGCGCGGTTAAACTGGCTTTGATTGTAATCCTCGCCGCCAATCATCGCCAGAATGCGCCCATCGAGACCCATGACAATCATGGCTCCTTGGCCTATATCGCGTTCCTTGCCATAGCGCTGCAAGGTGCGGCTGAGCGCGGCGGCGGCTTTTTCCTGAATATGGCTGTTCAGCGTGGTTTCAATGATTAAATCGGTGTCCGGTACGCCGATTAATTCATCCAGACCATCAATCGCCCAATCGGTGAAATAACGCACGGCATTGCCGCCCTGTGGCTTGCGCGGTGGGCGCGGGGCAGGGTTGCTGAGCTCCTTGGCCGAGCCCGCAGTGATGTACCCCGCATCAGCCATCGCGCCCAGAACGACATCGGCGCGTTTATTGGCAAGGCCGGGGTTTTTGGTGGGGGAAAAGCGCGAGGGCGCCTTGAGCATCCCCGCCAGTATCGCGGCCTCGCGCAGGGATATATCGGCGGCAGGCTTGTTAAAATACAGCGCGCTGGCCGCATCAATGCCGTAAGTGCCCGCGCCCAGATAAACGCGATTTAGATAGGCGCTCAATATTTCATCCTTGCTCAGCTCATATTCCAGCCACAGCGCCAACATGGCTTCCTGTATTTTACGTTTATATGTCCGCTCATGGCTAAGGAATAAATTCTTGGCAAGCTGCTGCGTAATGGTTGATCCGCCTTGCACGATGCGGCCTTCGCGCATATTGGTCATCATGGCGCGCATCAGCCCCCAAATATCAATGCCCGGATGGGAATAAAAACGCCGGTCTTCCGTGGCCAGAACCGCCCAAATCATGTGATCGGGCATATCCGCCAGCGTCAGCGAGGCGCCCTTAACCTCGCCATAGCGCATGATGATTTCGCCACGCGCATCTTTTACAACGATAGAGGGGCGCTTTTCAAAACCCGCTTTGGCGGCCATTTCCGGCAAATCGCGTGCGTACCACGCCGCCACCAACCCGCCAATAATTACGGCCCATAAAAACGAGACGAACAGCCATTTGAGCATCAAGCGGCCAAAGCTGCTTTCTTGCTGTTTCTTCTTGTTTGTCTTTTTGCGAATTGTGCGTTTTGCGGGTTTTTTGCGGGCCATGATTGTGATGCCCTTAGTTACAGCTCAGCCAATAACGGCGGCGGGCGGGGAATTTATCGGTTTGGGTTGTTTCATCATCAAAGACACCGCCGCAATGTTCAATGATTTTAATGCCGGCCGGATCATCGGGATCGGCCGTGATAAGGGCTTTTTCTATGCCTAGATAATAAACAAAGGGCATACCTTTTTGCAGGATTTTCTTACCAAATCCCTTGCCGCGCATAGAGGGGCGAATGATGAAATTTATATGCCCGCCCCATTTTTCAAGATGCCAGTTCAGGCGGTGGCGAATATTAAATGTCCCGATAAAGCCGCCATCTTTGATGAGCCATAAAACGGTTTCCGGCACAGGCTCGACCCATTCAGGGTAGGGCTTGTGCAGGTGTTTTTTGCCCTCATTAAGCGTTTTAATGAAATCTTCGAAATTCTGCTCGACCTCGTTAATATCTAAGAATTTATAGCGCCCCTCGGCCTGAAACTCGCGCAATGCTTCAAGGTAGCTATCTTTATGTTCGATGGAGGGTTTTACTAATTTTGAAGCAGACATGTATCTTTTTGTTTTATGAATATGATGGGTCTTTATACGCGTACGCTAATAAGAGATCAACCCAAGAAGATCATGGCACGAGGAGCAAAGCGGCCAGCCCCAAAAAGGCGAAAAACCCCACAACATCGGTGACGGTAGTCAGAAAAACAGCGGAGGATACGGCCGGATCTGCGCCGCGGCGGTAAAGGTAAATGGGGATGCCCGCGCCGAATAATCCGGCGACAATCAAATTAATCGCCATCGCCAGCGCGATAACAACGCCCAGCATTGGCGTGCCGAACCATGCGGCGGCCATGACACCGGCGATCACGGCGAAAATAGAGCCGTTTAATGTGCCCACCAGAACCTCTTTCCAGATCACGCGCATGGTGTTTGTCTCGGAAATTTCTTTGGTTGCCAGCGCGCGCACAGCAACGGTCAACGCCTGTGTTCCTGCATTGCCGCCCATCGAGGCCACAATAGGCATCAGGATAGCCAGCGCGACAATCTGCTCGATCGTGGCGCCGAAAAAGGAGATAACCACCGAGGCCAAAATCGCTGTGAGCAGGTTTAAAAACAGCCAGCGAAAACGTGTGCTGGTCGTGGCCAAAACCGCGCGGTACAAATCGCCCTGATCCACCCCTGCCAGCGCCAGAATATCTTCCTGCGCTTCTTCATCAATAACATCAACGATATCATCAATCGTGATAACGCCCAGCAAGCGGCCATTTTCATCAACCACGGGCGCGGACACCAAATTATCGCGCCGGAAAATATGCGCGACGTCTTCCTGATCCATTATGGCGGGGATGGTGCGGCTGTCATCCAGTGTTAAATCCTGTAATTTTACATCGCGTTTGGAGCGCGCAAGGCGGCTCAGCGGGACTTCGCCGACAATATGATAGGCGGGCGTAACCACGAAAATATCAAAGAAATCTTCGGGCAAATCATCACCGGCGGCGCGCAGATAATCAATGGTTTTGCCCACCGTCCAAAATTCCGGCACGGCCACAACTTCCCGCTGCATAAGGCGGCCCGCACTATCTTCGGGAAAACTTAGCCCCTCTTGTACGGCAACGCGGATTTTCGCCGACAGCTTGCGTAAAATCTCTTTTTGGAAATCCGCATCCAGACTTTCAATGAGCTCCAGCGCGTCATCGCTTTCCACGGCAGAGATAATCTCGGCCACCTGATCGGCGGGCATCGCGGACAGGCTGGCGCGTTGCAGCTCGGTATCCATCTCAACAAAGGTCTCGGGATCAAGGCTGTCGCCGTATAGATCAAGCAATTCGCGGCGGTCATCTTCGCCGACTTTGGAGACAAGCTCGGCGGCATCGGCCGGGCTCAGATCTCCCAAAACGGCATTAACCGTATCGACATCCTGAGAGCGTACCGTTTCGACAATTTCGCGGATATCGGAATCGCTCAGATTGGCGCCCGTCTCCTCGTCCTTGTCGTTTTCGGTGATTTCAGCTTCGGCAGACATGTTTCCAGGCCTTTATTGATTAAAGCAATATCGCACGATTGTTATACGGGCAAAGACCCGCAGGATCAATGTTTTAGGTGGGTATTGATGCGGTTGCCCCGCGCGGGCAGGGATGGCCGGAGCTTATGAAAGATCGCCGTTTTAGCGGTGAAATCACTAAAATATATTTATAGCTGGCGAGCGGCGCGCTTTGCATCCTGCTCATTGGTTTCGTCTTCTAAAACCTGCGCCGTTACAGTCGTCAGCGCAGACACATTCAAAATGCCGCGCGCCGAGATACTGGGCGTGAGCACATGGACAGGGCGCGCCACACCAAGCAATAACGGCCCGATGCTAATCCCCTCGGCCAGCGTTTTAAGCATGCTGAAGGAAATATTCGCGGATTCCACATTGGGCATGATGAATAAATTAGCATCACCTTGCAGCATGGAATTAGGCATAAGCTCGTCACGCATTTTCGGGTTCAGCGCGAGGTCGGCGCTCATTTCACCCTCAATCTCCAGCTCGGGGTCGCGGCATCGAATATCGGCAAAGGCCGCGCGCATTTTTTGTGCGGAGCCAAAATCAGAGCTGCCGAAATTCGAATGAGACAAAAGCGCAACTTTGGGGTGAATACCAAAGCGGCGCACTTCTTCGGCAGCCAGCAAGGTCATCTCGGAGATCTGCGCAATAGAAGGGGCCGAATTAATCTGCGTATCACAGAAAAAGTAAGTTCCCTTATTCAGTAACAAGCCATTCATGGCCGCAGGAGTTTCAACGCCGGGCTTCAGGCCGATAATATCGATGACATCACGTGTATGGTCGGCATAAGCGCCAACCGTACCGCATACCATGGCATCGGCGTGGTTTTTATAAACCATCAGCGCGCCAATAACGGTGGTGTTGGTGCGCACAATGGCGCGCGCTTTGGCGGGGGCCACACCGCGGCGTTGCATAATGCGGTGATATGTCTCCCAATAATCGCGGTAACGTGGGTCATCCTCGGGGTCGATAAGTTCGAAATCCTCATCGATCTTCATACGCAAGCCCAGCTTTTCAATGCGCGTCTGGATAACCTTGCGGCGGCCAATCACGAACGGCTCGGCGATTTTATCATCCAGAACCATCTGGATGGCCTGCAATACGTTGGCTTCCTCGCCCTCGCAGTAAACAATACGTTTCGGATTTTCTTTGGCGCGGTTAAAGATGGGGCGCATAATGAGCTGTGATTGCACGAAGAATTGCATCAATTTATGCTCATAGGCTTCGAAATCTTCGATGGGGCGGCTGGCCACACCTGTTTTCATTGCGGCCTTGGCCACGGCAATAGGTAAATCAATAATCAGGCGCGGATCGAACGGCTTGGGTATTAAGTAATCGGCGCCGAATGTCAGATTTTCATCGCCATAAACGGCTGTAACCTCGGCAGTGGCTTCTTTACGGGCCAGCGCGGCAATCGCATCCACACAAGCCAGCTTCATTTCCTCGTTAATCGCCGTGGCGCCCACATCCAGCGCGCCGCGAAAGATGAAGGGGAAGCATAAAACATTATTCACCTGGTTGGGGTAATCAGAACGTCCGGTACAGATAATTGCGTCCGGCTTGGCCTTCAGTGCCTCTTCGGGCATGATCTCCGGCGTAGGGTTAGCCAGCGCCATAATCAGCGGCGCATCGGCCATTTTCTTCACCAGTTGCTTGTTTAAAACACCCGGGCCGGACAGGCCGAGGAACACATCGGCATTCTCGATGGCATCCTCCAGCGTCCTTGCATTCGTACCGGATGCAAATTCGGCCTTTACGGGGTCCATGCCTTCCGTGCGGCCCTTATAAACCACACCGTTGCGGTCGGTTACGATAATATTCTCTTTCTTTAATCCGGCATGAACCAGCAGGTTCAAACACGCCATCGCCGAGGCACCCGCGCCCGAGGCCACAAGGCGGATATCGCCGATATTGCGCCCTGAATACTCGATCCAGTTGCGAAACGCTGCGGTTACAATAATGGCTGTGCCGTGCTGATCGTCGTGAAAAACGGGGATATTCATGCGCTCTTTAAGCTTGGCTTCAATCTCGAAACATTCCGGCGCCTTGATATCCTCAAGATTGATACCGCCAAATGTCGGCTCCATCGAGGCAACAATCTCGACGAATTTATCGATATATTCCGCGCGTGATGTTTTCTCGTCCGTGCAGGTGCCCATGTCAATTTCAATATCCATGGAATCGATATCGGCAAATTTCTTAAATAGGACGGACTTGCCCTCCATCACAGGTTTGGAGGCCAGCGCGCCAATATCGCCCAGCCCCAAAACGGCTGTACCGTCGGTGATAACGCCGACTAAATTCGCGCGTGATGTGTAATCATATGATTTAAGCGGGTCTTTTGCGATTTCCTCACAAGGCGCAGCCACACCGGGGGAATAAGCCAGCGCCAAATCCCGCTGCGATGCCAGCGCGGTTGTGGGCTTGATGGCGATCTTACCGGGCGTTGGCAGGCGGTGATAATCCAGCGCGTCCTTGCGGAAGGCTTGCTGTTCTTTTGTGAGCTTATTTTTGGGCATGAAAAAACCAACCTTGTATTGTTAAAAGACATGCTCTGCTTCGCCCAAAAAAGTAGGGCTTCGCAGAGTCACAACTTCGCTAATAAAAGCTACTTGTTGCGTAAGCCACCCGAAGCCCGTAAGGGCGAAGGGTGGTGCGGCCGAGAGGACTTGAACCTCCACGGGATTTAACTCCCACAGCGACCTCAACGCTGCGCGTCTACCGATTCCGCCACGGCCGCGAAATCTATATTTCTTGCTCGAATTTCTAGCAGAAGCCTTTTCACCGCGCAACAGGGTTTATCTGTTGCGTTGCGGCAAAAAGAGGAAGAGAAAAACGCAGCGTTGAGGCAGGAGTAAAAAATCATCCTTTTCTCCCATCCTCTTTTCCTCTATTTCTTTGCTCATGGAATGGAAAACATCAGACGCACCGGTCGCGTATCAAGACGCGCTGGATTTCATGGAGGCGCGCGTGGCGGAGATCCAGTCTGGTGCGGCCGATGAATGCGTCTGGCTGCTGGAGCATCCCGCCCTTTACACCGCCGGAACCAGTGCGAAGGCAGATGATTTATTAGACCCGCACTTTCCCGTGCATAAAACGGGGCGTGGCGGGGAATATACTTATCACGGGCCGGGCCAGCGGGTGGCTTATGCGATGCTTAATCTTCGCGAACGTCAAAAAGCCCCCGATGTGAAGAAATATGTCTGGCAGCTCGAGGAATGGATCATCCGCACGCTGGCGGAATTTGGCGTTATCGGCGAGCGCAGATGCGGCCGCGTTGGGATTTGGGTCGTAATGCCCGATGGGCGCGAGGCCAAGATCGCGGCGATCGGCGTGCGTATTAAGCGCTGGGTGACGCTGCACGGTATCGCGATTAATGTTAATCCCGACCTGTCGCATTTTGGCGGCATTGTGCCGTGCGGCATATCTGAACATGGCGTAACGAGCTTGGCCGATTTGGGTGTGGCGGCATCTATGGATGATGTAAATGCCGCGCTTGAACGCAATTTCGAAGCGGTTTTAAGCATCTGAGTTTTTTAACACGAAGCGCACCAAGATAACGAAGCTGCCTTTTGTGACGGAAATATTTCAGGCAAGCACTGAGCGCTTTGTGCAACTTTGCGTTCTTCGTGTTAAAAACCTTAATCCGCCGCCATTGGTTTAAGCTGCGCACGGGCGTAATCGGCGCAAAAGCGAATAAGCGCTGTAATATCCGCCTGCACCTTTGGGAAGTTGGCGCTTTTCTCGCCTGTCTCTTCGTCCATATAAAGCGACTTATTCACCTCGAGCTGGAGCGAGTGCCGCCCGCGTGCCGGCGCGCCATAACGCTCCACGCACTCCACGCCCTTAAACGGGTCATTAATCGTCACGTAATAGCCCAGCCCTTGCAAAAAGGCGCGCACATCATGGGTGAAAAGCACGCTCGCCGTTGCGCCATCGCGGTTGCCCAGCGTGAAATCGGCATGGCGCGGTTGCCCGCCCAGTAATGTTAAACCTCTTTTAGGCCGCGCGGTTTCATGGGGCATAGAATGGCAATTTATGTGATAAACCATGCCAAAATTATAATGCGCCGCATCAAGCAGTTCCTTCAGCGCCGCATGATAAGGGCGGTAATAATGTTCTATACGAGCCTGAATTTCGGTGATACTCAACGTGCGGTCATAAACTGCAATGCCCGGGCGCACAAGGCGGCGCACAAGCCCGATTCCCGCATCGGCGCGGGCAGAGGGTATAATATCCTCCGGCCAATCACCCGCCAGCAAGTTTAGATCAATGTCATTCTCGGCGCGGTTCGGGTCGATATAGCTACGCGGGAAGAGCGCCTGCAGGAAGGACGCGCCATGGCCGGGGGCGTTTGCAAATAATTCATCAACATAATGATCCTCCGCCAGCCGCAAATTCTTAAAGTCACAGCCATAGCCAAAATCATCGGGGTAATTCCGGCCACTATGGGGCGAGTCAAACACAAGAGGTATTGAATTTTGCGGTTTTAAAATTGAAAAAACAGACATTATTTTTTAAACCACGAATGGACACAAATAAACACGAATAAAAAAATAAAACCGCAACGGGCGCTACGAACGCCACGGTTTGTTTTGAATCCCAATATCGTTGCGTTCTTTGCGGGCGTAGCGGTCAAAAAATTTGAAACGCAAAGTTTACAAAGGGAAACAAAGGAAAAATTTATTTAAAAAACTTTGTCTAAACTTTATGTCCCCAAGTTTTATACCTTTTGTGTTTAAAAATAAAATTCGTGTTTATTTGTGTTTATTCGTGGTTCATTATGACTGTTTTTGAAAAGGAATGAAATGCACGATATTAAAGCCATTCGCGAAAATCCTGATGCGTTCGATGCGGCAATGAAACGCCGTAAGCTGGCGGCGCAAAGCCCTGCGATTTTAAAACTGGATGAACAGCGCCGCGCGGTGCAGACGGATCTGCAGGAAATTCAGGCCAAGCGCAACGAGGAATCCCAGAAAATCAGCGAGATTAAAAAATCCGGCGGTGATGCGAGCGAACAAATGGCTGCGGTGGCCGCGCTCAAGGATGAAATGGCTGCGCTGGAAGAGCGCGAGCGTGAGCTGAGTGCGGCGTTGAATGACATTCTTGCCGGTCTGCCCAATATCATGGATGCGGATGTGCCTGATGGCGCAGATGAAGATGAGAATGTCGAGGTGCGCACATGGCCAAAAGACTTTGAACCGCCTAGCGCAGACAAAACGCCAGAGCATTACGAAATCGGCGAGGCGCTCGGCTTGATGGATTTTGAAACCGCCGCCAAAATGTCAGGCAGCCGCTTCACTATTTTAAGCGGCGGGCTTGCGCGTCTCGAACGCGCCTTGGGCATGTTTTTCCTTGATGTGCATACGCAGGAGCATGGCTATACCGAAGTTTCACCGCCACTCATGATTAAAGACAAGGCCATGTTCGGCACGGGGCAATTACCCAAATTCGCCGAGGACCAGTTCCGTACAACGCGCGATGATTGGTTGTTGCCGACATCTGAAGTACCGTTGACCAATATTGTGGCCGATAGCATTGTCGAGGATGACAGCTTGCCACGGCGCTATACCGCTTTCACACCGTGCTTCCGCCAAGAGGCCGGCGCAGCGGGTAAAGATACGCGCGGGATGATCCGCCAGCACCAATTTTACAAGGTCGAAATGGTCAGCATCACCACGCCCGACAATAGCGAGGCCGAGCATGAGCGCATGACCACGTGCGCGGAAACCGTGCTGCAGAAACTGGAGCTACCTTACCGCACCGTGGTGCTATGTAGCGGTGATACAGGCTTTGGCGCGCGTAAAACTTATGACATCGAGGTGTGGCTGCCGGGGCAGGGGCGGTATCGCGAAATCTCCAGTTGCTCCAATTGCGGAGATTTTCAGGCGCGCCGTATGAATGCGCGTTACAAGCCCAAGGGCGAGAAGAATAACCAGTATTTGCACACGCTCAATGGCTCCGGCGTGGCGGTGGGGCGCGCGCTGATCGCGGTGATGGAGAATTACTATAACGCCGAAGATGGCTCGATCACTGTGCCCGACGCCCTGAAACCCTATATGGGCGGGCTGGAGAGCATTGGCAAATAACCCCTAGAGTCATTCCGGGTGAAATCTGTCTTGCAACCTTATATCCTATGGACCCCGATTATTATCGGGGTTACAAATAGGGAATATTTACACCCTCGCAACCCCGACGAAAGTCGGGGCCCATACGGACCAGTAAAATGCACTATGTTTATATTCTGGCGAGCAAAAGATACGGCACGCTATATATTGGCTATACATCCTCGCTGGCCAAACGCATGATAGAGCATAAGGATGAATTGGCGGACGGTTTTACAAAAAAATATAAAATCAAAAGTCTTGTTTATTACGAAGCTCATGAAAACAGAGAGGCCGCATTAACGCGCGAACGACAACTCAAGGAATGGAAGCGTGATTGGAAAATTGAATTGATTGAAAAAGATAATCCAAACTGGTTTGATCTAACGCAGAATGTTATGAAAGTTTAAAATCCTATGGGCCCCGACTTTCGTCGGGGTTGCAAAATTATGAACACCCAAGACATTAACCGCCGCATCCGGCTCATCATGGATTTACGCACCAAGGGCATTACCGATACCAAGGTTCTAAGCGCGATGGAGCGTGTGCCGCGCGATATTTTCGTGCCCGGCACGGTGCGCGATCAGGCGTGGGATGACATGGCGCTGCCGATCGGGCGCGGCCAAACGATCAGCCAGCCTTATATCGTGGCCGTGATGACGCAAAATCTGAACCTCACCGATCAGGACCGCGTGCTGGAGATTGGTACGGGCTGCGGTTATCAAACGGCGGTGCTGGCGGGGCTCGCGCGGCGGGTTTATACGATAGAGCGCCATAAAGTGCTGGCCGATATGGCGCAGGAAACGCTGGAGGATTTAAAAATTCGTAATGTCACGGCGATTGCGGCCGATGGCATGAATGGCTGGCCAAAGATGGGCAGACCCGAAGCGCCCGAGTTTGATAAGATTATCGTCACGGCCTGCGCGCGCGGCAAACCGCCGCAAGCATTGCTGAGCCAGCTTAAAGAGGGCGGCATCATGGTGGTTCCCGTTGAGGGCGGCCCTGATGGTGATCGGGGCGAGCAAATCCTCAAGCGCTATAAAAAAGAGGGCGAGGATACATATTCCATCAAAGATATCTGCACCGTGCGCTTTGTGCCCCTGCTACCCGATATG
>Ga0136600_1000628_pt1 | contig 18636 bp, 18 predicted proteins | sample AntRauMFilla2698_FD_104634 | JGI IMG/M metagenome (GOLD analysis project Ga0136600, IMG submission 104634) | Saline lake microbial communities from Rauer Islands, Antarctica - Metagenome Filla 2 #698 | ecosystem: Environmental > Aquatic > Non-marine Saline and Alkaline > Saline | place...
AGAAGAATTAAAAAGCAATAAGAACAAGATCCTGCGTGAAGCCCGTGCCGAAGCAAAAGAGATTTTAAGCAATGCCAACAGGGTCATTGAAAACACTATCCGGGAGATTAAAGAAAACAAAGCCGACAAAACCAAGACCCTACAAGCCCGGAGCAGGTTGGAGAAAGAGAAGCAGGCGCTTACCAGAGAGATGCCTGAAGAGCAGGCCATCGAAAGCCATAAACCACCCAAAGCCAACCCCGGAAAAGTAACCGTGGGGAGTTTTGTTACACTGAAAGGACAAGAGGCTGTTGGTGAGGTGACGGCCATCGACAAAGAGAAGGTTACCATTGCTTTTGAGTCGTTCAATTTTAGCACCACGCTGCAGAATGTGGAGCTGACGGAAAAGAGCACCCGCCATAAGCGGCCAAAAAACGCCTCAGGGTATACTACTATTATGGACAACATCAACACAAAAGCTTCTGAATTCAGCCGGACGCTGGATGTGAGAGGAAAAAAGGCAGAAGAAGTACACAACCAAACACAGCAATATCTTGACGAAGCCCTCCTGCTGGGCATCAACGAAGTGGAAATTATCCACGGGAAGGGCGAAGGTATCCTGCGTGCGGTAGTCCGCGATGTGCTGTCCGCCAATCCCAATATCAAAGATTACCGCGACCAGCATGCCGACAGCGGAGGACATGGCGTGACGGTGGTGAGGCTGAAATAAGAAATCAGTTGAACCCTTTCAGGGTTTTTAAGCTTTTGCCGCATTTCTTGTCCCTGCATTGCATACAGGGCTAATCACGTTGAATTCCTCTCGGGATTACTGTAAAAAAGCTTTAGCTCCGGAAAATTTCTCTATTGCTAATATATCCATTATCAATGATTTTATGACAGCAAAACCCCGAAACTTCGGGGTTCAATTTGAATAGCTCCGACCCGATAGCTATCGGGTGATAACCCGGGGAAAATGTATTGCTGTTGAAGTTACCAACCCTGAAAGCCCGCCCAACCGATTGATATCATCCAGTCGGGCGGGGGGTGAGTATAAATTGCTCCGGACTCCGAAAAAGAATCAAACACTAGTGATTCACTCCTTTTCCAGCCCAAATCTCACTTTTTTGGGCAGTGTTGCTGCCACCAGGTTATAACTGTCAGCAATCCATTGTTTCAGGAGATCGTCATCCACTTCGCGGTGCATGATAACCGTGTTCCAATGCTTCTTGCTCATGTGATAGCCGGGGAAAACTGACTGCGGATAACGCTCTCGCAAGTCCTCTGCAAGCTCAGGATCGCATTTTACATTCACTCTGTCCGGTTCCTCAAGGTCGGTGAGCAGAAACATCTTTCCGGCCACCTTAAACACCAGCGTGGTCTCGTCGAACGGGAAACCCTCCGATGCAGTTTTAAACGACAGGCAATATTCTCTGAGTTCTTCGATGTTCATGATAAACTATGAATTACTGTAAGCCGGTATTAAAACAACCCCAATGCCGCCTGCAGGTGTCTCCTTCCGGTTTTGTACTGACAAATTTATCAATAAAATAACACCATCAAAATAAATTGTCTTATGCTAGATTATTTACTATTTTTATAAGCGTTCAGGTTTTGTTTCACCGCATAAAAACAGAAAAATGGGCAAGTTAATCATCAATCGTCACGATTATTTTTACGGCAACTATCTGAAGCTTGCTTTATGGACAGATGGTAAAAAAGCTGCCCGTTTGCGGCCAGGAGATTCTTTCGAAATGGATTTGCCGGAAGGCAAGCACACCATACAAACATCCTGTATATATTTCTACCGTTCGCCGAAAAGAGAAATAACGATAGAAAAGGGCAATGAAACTACCCTTTACACAGCAATTAAAGAGGATGGCCTTGGAACCGCCCGTTTTGGATTATATCAGTTAATTAATTTCAAAAGCTTCCTTATCCTTCAAGAGAAGCCATACAAACCTGCGGATTACAGGAAAGTATATCATGCTCCGGCTTTTTTTAATTCATGGGTGTATGCCTTGCTGGTATTTCTGCTGATTACCATCCCTCTGGCAGCATTGTGGGCTAATGCACCGGAAACAAGCTGGTTGTATTTCATCTCACTGCTGATACTACTTTCTTTTGCGGTGAACCTGCTGTATATGTGGCCAAAAAAGAACAAGATAAAAGCCGTAAACCGGTTTGAGCATTACATTGATTTTCATGCGGCCACCGTACTTGCATTACTGCTATTGCTTTTTCGTGACTTGCTGCCACAAACTGTCGTTATCATTGCATCAATAGCTTCATTCATATTGTATGTAATGTTTACCACAAAACATTTTCTGTCTGAAAAACAAGATGGTTTCTCCGAAACCTGACCTGATGGGATAACTGCAAACCGTATACTAAACAATTGAATTCGCTATATTAAAAATTCCGGGGTAAGGCGAATCATACTACTAAATAAATACTTCATTCAACACCCTATATATCTGATATAGTATTATTTATGTGATTTCCCATGATTTTCTTAAACGCCAAAAGCCTATATTAACAAGATTGTCCTTATAATTGCAGGCTGGAAACAAAAACAAATGGTTACAATTGTGTATATTTGTTTCTACATCAAAAAAATAAACGATCATTAAAACAGGGTTTTATGTCTCTAAAGGAAAAAACCAGCGACCTGAAAAGACGCATGCAGGAAGCATTGCAGGGAGGTGGCAACAAGGCTATTGAGAAACAGAAGGGTTCCGGAAAGATGACGGCGCGTGAGCGTATACTGTCACTGCTGGACTCCAGCTCATTCCATGAGTATGACCTTTTTGTAGAACATGCAGCAAAAGATTTCGACATGGATAAAAAGCATCTTCCGGGCGACGGGGTAATTACCGGCACCGGAAGCATTAGCGGCCACCCTGTGTGCATCTACGAACAGGACTTCACCGTTGCCGGTGGTTCGCTGGGATTTATGCATGCCAAAAAGATCACCAAAATTATGGATCATGCCATGCGCCTGAAGGTGCCTATCATAGGCATCAACGACTCGGGCGGAGCGCGTATCCAGGAAGGGGTAAACTCTTTGGCAGGATATGGCGAGATATTCTATCGCAACACACAAGCATCGGGAGTCATTCCGCAAATCTCGGTGATTTTAGGACCCTGTGCCGGTGGCGCAGTCTATTCGCCCGCACTCACAGACTTTGTGTTTGTGGTGGATAAAATATCTAAAATGTTTATCACCGGGCCGGAAGTAATTAAAACAGTGCTGGGTGAAGAAATATCGATGGAAGACCTGGGAGGGGCACGCGTTCATGCCGAAACAACCGGCAATGCTCATTTTTATGCACAAAGCGAGAATGAGGCTTTCGACCAGATAAAACAGTTGATGAGTTTTATCCCCTGGAACAACAAAAACAAGGCTAAAGCTTTTCCCAGAAAAACCCCCAAGAGGAAGCATCATGTAGATAATATCATCCCTACCGACCCGAAACTGCCTTATGATGTTCGTGATATTATTCGCGGGCTGGTGGATGATTCGGAGTTTTTGGAGGTGATGGAGCTGTTTTCACCCAATATCGTGATAGGATTTACACGACTGAACGGACAAACGGTGGGGTTTGTAGCCAACCAGCCCATGGTGCTTGCCGGCGTGCTTGATGTGGACTCCTCGGATAAGGCGGCACGATTTATACGCTACTGTAACGCTTTTAATATCCCGCTGGTTACCCTGGTAGACCTGCCAGGATACCTCCCCGGAATTGACCAGGAACATGCCGGGGTAATACGTCACGGAGCAAAAATACTGTATGCTTATTCAGAGGCTACCGTACCAAAAATCACCGTCATACTACGAAAAGCTTATGGCGGAGGATATATTGCCATGTGCTCGCACCACCTGCGTGCCGATTTTGTATTTGCATGGCCTACCGCCGAGATTGCCGTGATGGGCCCTGAAGGCGCCGCCAATATCATCTTCCGTAAGGAGATAAAAAATGCAGAGAATCCGGATGAGATGCGTAAAGCCAAAGTGAAGGAGTACAAGAAAAAGTTTGCCAATCCATATGTGGCTGCTGCTTTCGGATATATCGATGCCGTTATAGAACCGGCGGAAACACGTCATTTTATCACACATGCACTGGATATCTCCAGCGAGAAATCAGAAGTGCGTCCTGATAAAAAACATGGCATTCCACCATTTTAACATAATTATTCAGCAATCATGGCAAAGTTCTCCGGGTCTTTGCCATGATATTATTTTTTTATCATCAATCAGTAATTGCATAAAGAAGCTAATATGAGCATTGAAGATATCCCTAAAGAAGAATTTCATGACTTTGTTGTAGAGAGTTTTAAATATAAAACGCTTTTAAGTAACAAATTCAGGAAAAGGAAGCACTATGTTCCCGCTGATAAAGACAAACAGTATGCTGTGTTACCGGGAACTATCCGCGAGATAAGAGTGAAAGAAGGTGACAAAGTAGCGCTCACTGACGATATTATGGTGTTTGAAGCCATGAAAATGAACAATGTGGTGCTTGCAACAGGCGAAGGTGTTGTTAAAAAAATTCACGTTAAAGTGGGTGATCCCATTTTCAAAAACCAGTTGCTGATAGAATATGAAACGGGAAAATAGCACCGGAGGTGCAGTGAACCTGTTTTAACAATAGCAAACTACCGCTTGTACAAGGCATTGTTATCATAGATGATTTGGAGTATTTCGCTGCGCCCGCTCTTGTTTTTTGACGAAGAAAGTATCATATGAGGCAACCCCTCCCACTCGGTTTCCATCTCCTGCTTGTAAACGGATATATTATGTTCGAGCAGTGCCGGTTTTAGTTTATCTGTTTTAGTAAAAACTACCGTAAACGGCAGCGCATTCAGCGCCATATTCTTCATAAAGACCATATCCAGGGGTTGCGGCTTCAACCGGCTGTCCACCAAAATAAAAGTATGCACCAATGACTTTCGCTTCAGCATATAACCGCTAATCATTTCATCCCATGAATCTCTGATCTTTTTGGAACGTTTGGCATAGCCATAGCCAGGCAAATCCACCAGATACCACGAATTATTAACCAGAAAAAAATTCAGCAACTGGGTTTTGCCGGGCGTATTAGAGATATGGGCCAGCTTTTTCCTGTTAACCAGCATATTGATAAGCGAAGATTTCCCCACGTTACTGCGCCCAATAAAAGCATACTCCGGAAACCCTCCGGCAGGGGCGTCTTCGGGCAGTTTACAACTCTTTACAAAACTTGCCTGCAGGTCTGGTGTCTTTATCATACTCTTTTATCATAATTGATGAAATGGCGGCGTATCTTCATATCGTAAATGTCTGGTATGGAAATAAGAATGGCTGTCTCCTCTACGTTTCCGAAGCCCGGGTTCAGGCTTGTTCCGAAAGTTTTCATCGTGGAGCTGAGATTCATATAGGCATTTACCAGCGGTGGAACATTCTCTCCACGCTTACGCACGGCCTGTACCATAAGTTTATAATCATCATTATATCCTTCATTTTGGAAGATGGCGTCGATATCTTCTATGCTGTGTATGATAGCCATAGGGTTAAAAGGACGCACCAGCTTATCCGGATCGGGGAAATATTTCTGCAGGAAGCGCAGAATAACATCACGCGCAAAGCGGTCGTAGTCGGGATACATCGTAAATTTCCCGAAAAAATATTTGATGTGGTCATTATCTATCACCAGGGCGCCCAAACCATCCCACAGGTTGTCGAGCGAATAAAGCCCTTTGCGGATATTAAAATTGGGCTGGTATTTAGGTTGTACAAAACTCCTTCCCAGTTCAATTGTGTAAGGGACATAATCATTGACAAACGTGTCGGAAAACCAGAACAGCTTGGAGGTGGCGCTTAACAGTTTGCCCTGGTCATCTTTGGGGATTTTATCGCCTTCAATATAGCGGTAGCCTCCAACAATTTCCTCTTCCTCCTCATCCCAAACAATCAGTTGCTTAAAAGCACTTTTGGCCACATCAAAGGTGTCAATATCTTTTTCCTTTCCTGTGCCGCCGCCAACTTCCCTGAAGGTCACCTCGCGCAATCTGCCTATCTCTTCCATCAGGTGCGGCGAATCATGATGTGAAACAATATATATTTCCCGGTTACCGTTGTTGGTTTTCCTTACAAAAGCCTCTTCAGTCAGCTCCTTTTTTAGCAAATCCCTGTCTATCGGTTTAATAATCTCCTGCATATAAAATGTTTATTCTGTTATAGATCGATGACCCAGTTGGTACACCTTCTTTTTTACTTCTATAGCCCACTGTTTATCCTTCTTCGTGCGGTCGAAGGTGGTATAAGGTATCACCTCTCCAAAAGTAATGACAATATCTTTATTCTTTTGTTTAAACATCTCATCAACCAGATACAGCATTTCAATATTAGCCTTGATCCTCAGCTTAGTGCGCAGGTTGGCAAGGTTATAAAAAAAGTTCGAATTGTGCCCTTCAATATACACAGGCACAACATCGCGTTGATGGCGTTTAGCTTTAGAAATAAAGGTTTTATGCCATTCCAGATCGATTATTTGCCCCTGCTTTTTCCGGGAACATAATCCCGCGGGGAAGTAAAGCATTGTTTTGTCGCCTGCAAAGGTATCGTCAATAATCCGGGCGTTCTCGGCATTACTGCCATGCTTATTAATGGGGATAAACAACTCCTGCAGGTTCGGGATATTCATCAGGATGTCGTTCACGGGAAAAAGGACATCTTTCTGCCGCCGTCCCACCACTAACATCAGCGCCATCCCGTCAATGCCTCCCAGCGGATGATTCGAAGCAAAAACAAAACGACCTTCCCGCGGGATATTCTCCGCTCCATTGACATGAATATTGACCCCAAAATTATCGCGTGCCGCTTCCACAAAATCCAATCCGAACTTATCATTATTCTCTTCAATAAAAGCATTCAACTCTTTAATATGCATAATGCGCTCCAGATAACGGAAGATAAAATCCGGCAGAAGCTTTCGCAGCTTAGGGTTTTTATCGGCTATCACTTTACGGATATCCAGTTTCTGCATCCGTTCCGCTCTGTTGATCTCCTGATTGTTCATTTTTTGCTGGCCTTACCTCTCAGTTTTGATATGATCAAAAATACATATTTTGCATTAATAGACTAAACTCCAACAAAAATACGAAAATTGAGACTTAAGAAAGTCCCTTCCACCGGAAAATATCGCTGCCCTTGTCCTGAAACCACCGAAGAAAGGAAAAATAAAAAGTAATTATTTAACAGGTTTATACCGATTACTATTTGAATTGCGTCTTTAGTTCGTTTCAATTTATAATCGGTATTACTGAAATACAATGCCTTTTGAAAAATTGTTATTGGTATGCCCTACTGTTCCACTATTCCCCACCTAATTTTGATTTTTGCTCTTCTTTACGCAGGATAAAAAGTTTTCAACAGTAATAAACATGGTTATAACCTGATTAGGTGTATTTTAATCAAACATCTCTAATTATGCCGCCAACAAAGGCTTTCGCTCATTCGCTGAATAATTGTTTGTTTTAATGATCTGGTCTTCTGCCTGTTAATAACAATGTGGGAAAAAATGTGTTTTTTTGGATTTTTGTGGTAAAAAATGGGATAATTTTGTACTTTTGAAAGAAAGTAATAAATCACATGGTAGATCTTGTAGGCAGTGCTTCATGTAAACTGGATGACAAATTCCGACTTACGCTGCCCTCGAAGTTTTTAAAACAAATCGGGGAAGAGCCAGAGATGGATAAGTTCATCGTAAAACCCGCGCTGCATATGCCTTGCATAGAGATCTATCCTAAAACAAACTGGGACGTGACTATGGGATGGCTTAAAAAACTGGACAGGCTCCGCCCCGAAGTGCAAACATACTTACTATACTTTCTGCGCGACCACCAGTTTATTCATCTCGACAAATCGAACCGTTTATTGCTGCCCGGCGAGCTTATAGAGCACGCAGGCATCGGGAAAGCGGTTATGCTCACTTCGGCACTTCATGTGCTTCAGGTTTGGGACTACGACACCTATAAGGCGAAAACCAGTGAGCCTCCCGCTAATTTCCAGGAGATAACAGACAAAGCACTCGATAAAAAAAATGAATAGCAAGGACTATCACAAGCCGGTCATGCTCCGCGAGAGTATTGAAGGGCTGGAAACAAACCCTGACGGGATTTATGTTGACGTCACCTTTGGTGGCGGCGGCCATGCCCGTGCTATCTTAGAGCGCTTATCTGAAAACGGCAAACTATATGCTTTTGATCAGGATCCCGACTCGCAGGCTAATCAGATAGAAGACCATCGCTTTAAGCTCATACAGAGCAATTTCAGGTATCTTAAAAACTATCTTCGGTATTATGATGCCCTCCCTGTCGATGGCATCCTGGCCGACCTGGGCGTCTCTTCTTATCAGTTCGACAATCCCGGCAAGGGCTTCTCCATCAGAAAAGAAGGCCCTCTGGATCTGCGTATGAATCCTGAAGAAGAAGAAAGCGCCGCCGATATCGTCAACGGTTATGACAGCCAGCAGCTAAAAACTATCTTTAAAGCTTACGGCGAGGTCCAAAACGCAGGCTATTTAGCAAAAATAATCACCTTGCAGCGGCAGCAACAGCCCTTTACCACTACCAGCGATTTTATAAGCCGCATTAGTAAAGCCATCCCGCGTAAAAAAGAAAACCAGTATTTGGCGCAGGTTTTCCAGGCTTTGCGCATCGAGGTAAACCAGGAGCTCGAAGCGCTGAAAGCGATGCTTTCGCAGACTAACGAGGTGCTGAAGCCCGGCGGCAGGCTGGTAGTGATAGCTTACCACTCGCTGGAAGACCGCCTGGTAAAAAACTTCATAAAGGCAGGCAACTTCGGGGGAGACGTGGAAAAAGACTTTTATGGCCATGCTATCACTCCTTTCACGGCCATTACGCGAAAGCCTTTGAAAGCACAGGAAGAAGAAGTGAAGGAAAACAACCGGTCGCGCAGCGCCCGGTTAAGAATAGCAGAAAAAAACCACCGCTATGGAACAAAAGAATAACCGCAGCATATGGGGCTATCTCACAGATTTCCTTACCGGGAAAGTTATCCAGCAGCTGGATATCCAAAAAACAACACAAATGCTCTCGCTGGTGGGGCTCTTTGCCTTCTTCATCATCGCTAACACCTATCACGGGCAGAAGCAGGTACACAAAATAGAGCAAATGAAGCGCGACCTGAAAGAGCTTAAGTTTCAATATACGGTGACTAAAGCAGGACTAATGGAAATCAACAAACAGTCATCACTGGAAGAGACCTTAGAAGCCAGGGGGCTCAATGCATTAAAGAGGCCTCCACAAAAAATAGTAATCAGGAAAGAATGAACGAAGAGAAAAAACGCATATTGATCCGTGCCGCCATCATCTACATCACCACAGCGCTTGTGGGGTTGAAGATTTTGTACCAAGTGTGGCATATCCAGTTTGCCGAGGGTGATCACTGGCATGCCCAGTCAGAAAAAATCACTTTTAAGCTTCAGGAGGTCGATGCCATGCGGGGAAATATCTTTGCCGATGATGGTACGTTGTTAATGACATCCGTACCCATTTTCGACATTTACATGGATGTGGCAGGGCCAAACATCTCCGATGCCGCCTTTCTCGACAATGTCTCTGCCCTCTCCACCCATCTCTCTTCGCTGCTCCGCGACAATCCACCCTCCTATTACCAGAAAAAACTGCAGCGTGCCCGCCGCGCCGGAGAGCGTTACCTGCTCATAAAACGCAACGTTACCTATAATCAGCTTAAGGCTATGCGCCGCTTTCCCCTTTTCAACCGCGGACGTTTCGGGGGTGGTTTTATCGTAGAACCTAAAACACAACGCATTAAACCATACAACAACCTGGCATCAAGGACTATAGGCTTTGTCAACCATAAATCCGACAGCACCACCTATGTAGGCATTGAAGGGGCTTATGATGAATACCTGCAAGGCAGCAAAGGAAAAAGACTGATGCAAAGGGTGGCCAATGGGGAGATGATCCCGGTTAACTACAAGAACCAGATAGAGCCCCAGAATGGCAGCGATGTACACACCACCCTTGATGTCAACGTGCAGGATGTCGCCGAATCGTCGTTACGGCGCCAGCTTATCCGGCACGACGCTCTTTACGGCACCGCCATCGTTATGGAAACGCGTACAGGCTTTATTAAAGCCATCGCCAACTTAGGGCGGGTTGGCGAAGGACGTTATGGAGAAATCTATAATTATGCCATCGGCCGCATCGAAGCTCCCGGCTCTACCTTTAAGCTGGCTTCTTTTCTTGCCGCTTTAGAAGATGGCGTGCTACCCCCACTCACCGACTCTATTGACGCACTGGAAGGCCGCAAAAAATTTGCTGACAGGACCATGACCGACGCCCATCGCGGTGGTTTTGGAAAGATAACCGTCAGGCAGGTATTCGAGAAATCTTCCAACATCGGTGTCTCCACGCTTATTACCGAAGGGTATGACAACCCAAAGAAATTTATCCGCAGCCTGGAGCAGTTTCATCTGACCGATAAATTAAACCTAAGCCTCTACGGCGAAAAGAAACCCTATATACGGGACCCGGAGAGCAAAACCTGGTCGGCGGTGTCGCTACCCTGGCTCTCTATAGGATACGAATCACTCTTGTCGCCAATGCATATCCTCACCTTCTATAATGCAGTAGCCAACGATGGCACGATGATGAAACCGCAATTCGTGAAAAGCATCAACAATTCAGGTGTTCCGGTAAAAACCTTTGAGCCGGTGGTGCTTGAAAAAGCGATTGCCTCACAGCGTAATATAGATACGGTAAAATCGCTGCTGCGTGGTGTTGTGGAGCGCGGAACAGCCTCCAATCTCAGAAATACGGTATACAGCATCGCCGGAAAGACTGGTACAGCACAGATTGCTAACCGGAACATGGGATACAACAAACGCGACTACCGCGCCTCTTTCGTGGGATACTTCCCGGCAGAGGATCCTCAATACACTATTATGGTAATGGTATCTAATCCTTCTAAAGGTATCTATTACGGAAATATTGTTGCAGGCTCAGTATTTAAAGATATCGCAGACAAAATCTACGCTACTCATGTGGATATCCAGGGGAAAGACACAGGCACCATCATTGCCGACGATCCGCCAACTATGGTGGTAGGGCAAAGGGATGATCTGAATACAATCTACCAGCAATTGGGATATCATTTTGAAAACCCGGAACTCTCTTCCGAGTGGGCAATCAGCATGCTGAGTGACGACACCCTTCGCTACGGGCACCGGATCTTCCAAAAGGAAGTGGTGCCCAACGTAAAAGGCATGAGTGGCAAAGACGCCATTTACCTGCTCGAAAAAATGGGGCTCAACATCCAGGTACACGGAAAAGGAAAAGTAAGCAGGCAGTCGATCCTGGCAGGAACGCCCATCACTGTTGGAAGAACCATCATATTGCACTTATCGTGATGAAGAACTTAAACGCCATATTACAAGATGTTCCTGTTGAAGCGGTCTTCAACCAGCAGGGCGATCCGCAGATAGCAGCTGTTGCGTTCGACAGCCGCGTGGTGGCACAGGATTACGTCTTTGTAGCTGTTAAAGGCACGCAGGCAGACGGTCATCGATTTATTGAGCAGGCTGTTGCTGCAGGGGCCATCGCGGTAACTTGCGAAGAAAGGGCAGAAGAAATGGCAGCACAGTATCCGGAGGTGGTCTTTGTGAAGGTGGCGTGCTCACAAAAAGCCCTGGGATTAATGGCGTCAAATTTTTACGACAAGCCTTCGCAGAAATTATCCCTCACCGGTGTAACGGGAACTAATGGCAAAACCACTGTAGTAACCTTGTTATATCATCTTTTCAGTACCCTCGGCTACCGGGCAGGGCTGCTTTCCACCATCGAAAACAAAATATCCGGAAACACACTTCCGGCATCCCACACCACACCAGATCCTGTAGCGCTGAACAGGTTGCTGCATGACATGGTCAAAAAACAAGTATCGCACTGTTTTATGGAGGTAAGCTCCCACGCCATTGACCAAAACAGGATAGCTGGATTGTACTTTACTGGCGCCATCTTCACAAACATCACACAGGATCATCTCGACTATCATAAGACGTTTAAAAAGTACCTCTACGTCAAAAAGAGATTTTTCGACGAATTGCCCAAAGCAGCTTGGGCGTTCTCTAATGCCGATGATAAAAACGGACGCATTATGCTGCAAAACACTAAAGCAGCAAAGCACTCCTATGGATTGCTAACACCAGCCTCCTTTAAAGGAAAAATAATAGAAAACAGCGTAGAAGGGCTGCATATGAAAATAGGTAGCCGGGAGGTTTGGTTTAAGCTGGTGGGTAAATTCAATGCCTACAACCTGCTTGCTGTTTATGGCGCTGCCACGCTGCTTGGCGAAAGCCAGCAAGAAGTACTTGCGGCGATGAGTAGTCTCCATGCCGCCGAAGGCCGGTTCGAAGTGGTGGAAAGCAAAGGAATAAGGGCTGTGATCGATTATGCACATACCCCCGACGCCCTCAGGAATGTATTGGAGACTATCACAACAACACGAAGCCACAAGGAGCAACTTATCACTGTTGTGGGAGCGGGTGGCGACCGGGACAAAGGTAAGCGTCCTTTGATGGCGCAAATAGCCACAAAATACAGCGATACAGTGATTCTTTGCCCGGACAATCCACGCAGTTAAGACCCGGAAACCATCATCAGCAACATGATGGATGGCATCAGCAGTGCCGGACAGAAAAAGGTGCTCAACATCCTCTCGCGCAGGGAAGCCATAAAAACAGCATGCTTTCTGGCAAAAAGCGGAGACATTATCCTGATTGCCGGAAAAGGCCATGAAAAATATCAGGAGATAAACGGCGTAAGACACCATTTTGACGATAAAGAGCAGGTAAAGGAATTTTTAAAATAAATCATAAATATGTTTTATTATCTTTTTGATTACTTAGATAAAGCCTTTGATTTCCCTGGAGCCGGAATGTTTCAGTTTATCTCATTCCGCGCGGCCATGTCGGTCATTTTATCTTTACTGATCTCTTTGGTCTTTGGCAAATCACTAATTAACCTTTTACGAAAAAAACAAGCCGGGGAGAGCGTCCGCGACCTGGGCCTGCAAGGACAAAAAGAGAAGCAGGGAACACCAACTATGGGGGGCCTTATCATCATTGCCGCCATCATCATCCCCACCCTTTTGTTTGCAAAGCTCAAAAACATCTATATCATTATTGTGATGTTTGCCACTCTCTGGCTGGGGATCATAGGATTTATTGATGATTATATCAAGGTTTTCAGAAAAGATAAGAAAGGCCTTGCCGGGAAATTTAAAATCATCGGCCAGGTAGTCCTCGGCGTTGCCGTGGGTGCCACGATGTACTGGCATGAAGAGATTGTTATCCGTGAAAACAACCCACAGCAAAACATAACACAATCCTTGGACGACCAGGAGGTCAGCCGCACAGAGAAAGCTCTGATCCGCTTCGGGGAGGAGACACGCTCCACCAAAACCACCATTCCGTTTGTAAAAAATAACGAGCTGGACTACACCATACTCATAGGATGGCTGGGCGAGTGGGCAAAAAAATATGCCTTCCTGGTTTTTATCCCCATTGTTATCCTGATAATTACCGCCGTGTCAAACGGAGCCAACCTTACCGATGGTATCGACGGGCTGGCAACCGGCACCTCTTCTATTATCGGGGCCACCCTGGGGTTATTGGCGTGGGTGTCGGGTAACATCATTTTCTCCGACTACCTCAATATTATGTACATACCCAATGTCGGGGAGCTCACCATTTATATCAGCGCCTTTGTGGGCGCCGGAATCGGGTTTATGTGGTATAACTCCTACCCGGCGCAGGTATTTATGGGCGATACCGGGAGTCTCACGCTGGGAGGAGTCATTGCCGTCATCGCTATTATGATCAGGAAAGAGCTGCTTATCCCGGTGCTGTGCGGGATATTCCTTGCCGAGAACCTCTCGGTAGTTCTTCAGGTATCGTGGTTTAAGTACACGAAAAAGAAAACAGGTGTGGGCAGGCGTATCTTTAAGATGTCTCCGCTCCACCACCATTACCAAATGAAAGGATATGCCGAGCCCAAAATTGTACTGCGTTTCCTGATTATCGGAATAATGCTGGCAGTGTTTACGGTGGTAACATTAAAAATAAGATAAGTAATGAAAAACAAAAGCATAATCATATTAGGTGCAGGAGAAAGTGGAACAGGGGCTGCTGTTCTGGCTAAGCGCCTTGGTATGCATGTTTTTGTAAGTGATAATGGAACCATTGAAAAAAAATATCGCGAAAGGCTTTTGCAAGAATCCATAGCCTTTGAGGAAGAGGGCCATACTATAGAGAAAATTATCCCGGCCGATCTTATCATAAAAAGCCCAGGCATCCCTGACAGCATTGCTGTAATAAAAAAACTTACACAAGCCCGCACGCCTGTCATTGATGAAACAGAATTCGCTTCGTGGTTCACCGATGCCTCACTCATTGCCGTAACCGGCAGCAATGGCAAAACCACTACAGCCTCGCTGGTGGCACATATCCTGCAAAAATCAGGGAAAAAAGCTGTGCTGGCAGGGAACATGGGGTATAGCTTTGCTATGGCCGTAGCTTCGGAAAACGCTGATATCTTCGTATTGGAGCTCTCCAGCTTCCAGCTCGACCGTGCTTTTTCCTTAAAACCAGATATCGCCATCCTAACCAATATTATCCCCGATCATCTCGACCGGTATAACAATGACTTTCAAAAGTATGTACACTCCAAATTCAGGATTATCCAAAACATGACTGCCAACGATCATCTGATCTATAACGCGGATGATCCGGAGATTACAAAAGAACTCAACAGGTGCAGTCCTGATATTCAACTGCACCCCTATTCGCTGAAAAAACCAGTGCAGAGGGGCGCTTATGCAAATGACCACGAAATAGTATTTACAGGTAAAAACCAATTTATTATGACATTAGAAGAATTAGCCCTTCAGGGCAGGCATAACGTTTACAACTCGATGGCTGCCGGAGTGGCCTCACGGTTAGTAGACATCAGAAAAGAGTCTATCAAAAATTGCTTGTCTGATTTTCAGAATATCGAGCATCGCCTGGAGCATGTGGCCACCATCCATGGCATTGACTTTATCAACGATTCCAAAGCCACTAATGTCAACAGCACATGGTATGCGCTGGAATCGATGACCAGGCCTGTTATCTGGATTGCCGGAGGCCTTGACAAGGGCAATGACTACAGCAAGCTCAAAGCCATAGTGGCAGAAAAAGTCAAAGCAATTATTTGCCTGGGCAAAGATAACAGCCCCCTTATTGAAGCCTTTGGAGGTATTATTGAGGAGCTCTACGAAACACAATCCATAAGGGATGCCGTGCAGTGGAGCTACAGGATAGGCAACGACGGCGAGGCTGTGCTGCTCTCGCCCGCCTGCGCCAGCTTCGACTTGTTCAAAAACTTCGAAGACCGGGGCAACCAGTTTAAACTGGCAGTAAAACTTTTGTAAACATCGCAGCACTAGCATCAAAGGAACAGATATGGTAAAGAGTTCAGACATAAGACGAAGTTTTAAGGGCGACAGAGTTATCTGGGGCATCCTGCTGTTTATGAGCATCCTCTCAGTGCTGGCAGTATACAGCTCCACAGGAAGCCTTGCCTTTAAAGAGCAGGGCGGAGATACTGAATTTTTCCTGCTCCGGAGGATTATTATCCTTGCTGTCAGTTGGCTTGCCGCCTTTATCATTCATAAAATACCGGTAAAATATATCAAAATTTTTGCTGTAATCACCTTATTGGTATCCATCCCTTTCCTCATTCTAAACCTGGCAATAGGCTCCCGATGGGCTATCCTACCGCTGGTTGGTATCTCCATACAATTTTCTGAGATAGCAAAATTTGCCCTGATTATCACTACTGCATGGCTACTAACGTTGCTAAAAGACCGGCTTGGGGAGTGGCGCACATTCCTTATCTTAATTCTTCCCGCCACCGTGGTGTCGGGGCTTATCTTCTTTGGTGACTTTTCCACCGCTGCCCTTATTTTCTTTGCCAACACTATCCTTCTTTATATGGGACGCGCCCACCTCAAACACCTGCTGGTAATGAGCCTCATCATTCTCCTGGGGCTGTTCGGTCTTTATAAACTTGTTAATGCATATCCCGAAGTGGGGCGCTTTGGCACCTGGCAAAACAGAATTGATAATTACTTCAACCCCGAAACTAACAGCAACGACGGAAATTACCAGATAAAACAATCGAAAATCGCCATAGCGACAGGCGGACTATTCGGTAAGCTTCCGGGAAAAAGCACACAACGCTACTTTTTACCCGAAGCACATAACGACTTCATCTACTCCATCATCATAGAAGAGTATGGCTCCATAGTGGGAGGAGTGCTGACTTTGCTTTATCTTATCCTGTTATACCGGAGCATTGCCATTTTTATGAAAAGTGAAAAAATATTCAACAGCCTGGTGGTACTGGGCATCGGTTTCACCATATCCATACAGGCGATGATCAATATGGCCGTATCGGTAGGCATTATTCCCGTTACAGGGCAAACCCTGCCGGCTATCAGCCAGGGAGGCTCTTCGGTATTGATGACCTTTATGGCTATTGGTGTCATACAGGCTGTTACCTCGCAACAAAACCAGGTTAAAACGGAAAAAGAGGAGGTGGCTGATGAATAAACCTGTTAAGCTGCTGTTTAGCGCCGGGGGCACCGGCGGGCATATCCTTCCGGCTATTGCCGTTGCCGATACCATCCGGGAAAAATATCCGCAGGCGGTCATCCATTTTGCGGGTGCCACCGGCCGCATGGAGATGGAGAAAGTGCCTGCCCGCGGATATCCCATCACCGGGCTTCCGGTAATGGGGTTCCAGCGAAGGGCAATGTTTAAAAACATCAGTTTTCCGCTAAAGCTCATAAAAAGCCTGAAAAAAGCCCATTCCCTTATCCATACTTTTTCGCCTGATGCGGTGGTGGGATTCGGGGGATATGCCAGCGGCCCGGTGCTGTTAGTAGCCCAATGGAAGGGAATACCCACCTTTTTGCAGGAGCAGAACGCCTACCCGGGGATCACCAACCGCTGGCTGGCTAAAAAGGCTAAAAAGATATTTACCGCTTATCGCGGGATGGAAAAGTACTTTCCCGAAAAAAAGATCGTCGTCAGCGGCAACCCTATCCGCAATACTTTTTTTAGCACTGGTAGCGACAGCGCCGAAGCCGCCCGCCATTTTGGATTTAATGCCCGTAAGCCTGTAGTTTTCTTTATGGGAGGCAGCCAGGGAGCACGTGCTATTAATCATGCCGTTGCTCATAACATCGCTTTTTTCCTTGGCAAGGAGATACAACTTATCTGGCAAACAGGAAAACACTATTTCGCCGAAGCACAAGCACTTATTAAAGAGCATGCCGCTGAAGCCGTAATCAAACCCTACATTTTTATCGACGACATCGAAAAGGCTTACGTCGCAGCCACCGTAACAGTTGCCCGGGCAGGGGCTATCTCTATAGCGGAACTCAGCGCTGCCGGCAAAGCATGTATCTTTGTGCCGTTGCCCACCGCTGCAGAAGATCACCAGCACAAAAACGCCATGAAACTGGTGGCGGCAGGCGCCGGAGAAATTATTGAAAATAATGCTTTGCGTGCTGAGCTGCCGGAAAAAATAGCGGCGCTGCTTGCCGCGCCGGAGCGCATCAGCGAGATGGGTCACAAAATAAAAGAATTTGCACATCCGGGAGCATCGGAAAAAATAGCGGAGATAATCATGCAAAATATAGTACGATAATATGATTGATTTAGCCAACATACAGAAAGCATACTTTGTGGGTATAGGGGGCATTGGCATGAGTGCCCTGGCCCGCTATTTCAGGATGCTGGGCGCTGAAGTACATGGCTACGATAAAACACCTTCTCCGCTCACTGCACTGCTGGCCGGCGAGGGGATGCATATTCACTTTGACGATCGCCCTGACCTTATCCCGCAGGACATCGACCTTGTTGTGGTAACTCCGGCAGTTCCTGAAAGCCTCCGGGAGCTAAGGCAACTGCGCAAAACAAAGGTCCCGCTGCTGAAGCGGGCAGAGGTGTTAGGACTTATCTCACAAAAGCACCGCACTATAGCTGTGGCAGGCACCCACGGAAAGACCTCAGTGACTGCCCTCATTGCTCATCTGCTGCACAGCGGAGGCATCCCGGTTACTGCATTTATCGGAGGAATCCTTAAAAATATCCGCTCCAACTGTGTGATTTCCGATCATCCGGAGTATGTGATCATAGAGGCTGATGAGTATGACCGCTCTTTTCTGCAACTTTTGCCACATGTGGCGGTGATCACCTCCATTGATGCGGACCACCTCGACATATACGGAAGCAGGGATAATCTGGTACGCTCTTTCAATACCTTTATCTCAAAAGTGGATAACCACGGAAAAATATTTGCGGAAACCGCCAATATTGATCTCCTGGAGGGTAGCAACATCCAAGGTTATGGTCTTTCGGCGGAAGCCGGCAACCGTATTACCAATTACAAGGTGCAGGACGGGTTTCAACACTTTACTTATAGAAACCCCGCCATACTGCTTCCTGACTTGCGCTTCCACCTGCCCGGTAATTATAACCTGAAAAATGCCGCGGCAGCTATCTCCGTAGCTTTGCACTG
>Ga0136600_1000632_pt1 | contig 18565 bp, 16 predicted proteins | sample AntRauMFilla2698_FD_104634 | JGI IMG/M metagenome (GOLD analysis project Ga0136600, IMG submission 104634) | Saline lake microbial communities from Rauer Islands, Antarctica - Metagenome Filla 2 #698 | ecosystem: Environmental > Aquatic > Non-marine Saline and Alkaline > Saline | place...
ATAATTTGATGACACCGAGATCTGTGGAAATTGTTGCGCTCGCCACGAGTTTGGCGCTGCAGTAAACCATAAAATCTGAAGGTCATTGTGGGTTTATCGTCACCCAGCGTGACTTTGTCGGCCGTCTCCTTCAGAAACTCCTTGATCTCACGCGCCTGGAATACCCTCCTCTCCACGGGGAGTCCATAGAGCGATAAGGTCACGGTCAGCACGGCCCTCCTGGCAAAGCAGCGGCGACCGAACATCATCATGAGATCAGCCTTGGGAATGACGTTCGTCTTGTTGCCCCCCCAAGTACACATGGCGTCGTACACGACGGCGACGTTGCGGTCGTCGCCCTCGGCGTCCCTCACTCCCTGGTACAGTGTGTATGGGAAGTGGGTACCGGGCGTGTCGATGAGGGGGGCGGGGTTGGGCACGTAAATGCGCCTCGGCCTCACCCCGAGGTCCCTCACCACCATCTTCGATGTCAGTCCCTGCTCGCCATCTAGAATGATGAGTCCCCCGCGGCGTCCCACGTAGGGACGAAGTAGGCCGACAATACCCTTGTTGAGGTGGTAGCGCTCGCGCTGGGCTGCGGCATCGAGCAGAAACGTGCCAGGCGGCTTCATGACGGCATCCATTCGCAAACATTGAAGGTTGATTTCACCGATGTAGTCGCGTGCTCACGCGGGTCAAAAGTCAAAACACAGAACAGAGCATTGGGCACGAGTGTGTGGTTTCGCACACTCCGTCGGCATCGATGGTGAGAGCTGGCGAGGAGGGGAGGGGCCACCGCGTGTCGGAGCCCACACGGGATAATCTGCAGCTGCAGATTCAGCGTCAGCTTGTGCAGTTTCAGCTGCAGGAGAGGCGGCAGCAGGAGTTGCAGAAGACGATGTCGCGTCAGCTGGTCGGCGAGTTTTCAATCGGCGCTGGGTTACCGCTGTCCGGGCTGTGTAGTCTGGCCACGGTCGCATCAATGGCGACACCCGTCTCAGCCCCCCACACACAGACGGTGTACCACGCGCCGCCGCTGATTCAGCTAGGTACGTCACCACAAACGCTGATGCGTCAGCTTCCGCTACGGACGCAGTCGCAGCCTCCACCGTACCTGTCTAAGCGTACGAAGCCCCGACGGAAGCGCCCCACGGGCGAGCCGCGCTACAAGTGCCCGATGCTGGAGTGCGGGCGGCGGTTTCACCAGCGCAGTAACATGGTCGTTCACATCCGCACGCACGCGCTGGAGCGCCCATTCGCCTGTGGCGTCTGCCACCGCGCCTTCTGCCAGTCCAGCAACCTGCGGCGCCACTTCAAGGTGCACAGCGACCAGCCGGAGCTGCTGCATGCGGCCATGGCCGAGCACACGCGCATGATGGACGAGCAGGCGGCGGCCAACCGCAGGAATCCGCCCGCCCTGCTGACGGCCGCGGAGGTGCAGAGCCTGCGCGAGCAATGCGTCAAGCAGCAGGCCGACCGCGACGCCCGCACGGCCGCCTACGTGGCCAAATACCCGGCCTCGGCCGGCGCCGCAGCCTACGCCAAGGAGATGGCCGGTAAACGGAACAGGCTAGCCTGCTGATTGAGTCTCAACCTGCACCGCCAGTAATTGTTTAAACGGGTATGAGCACATGGTCGTCTTCGTCCACATGCCGCCTGGTGGGCTGGGTGAGGAGGACGTCGACGCGCGCACGCACAACCTACCCGCGCGCACTGAGGGGGAAGGTGGGTAGTCGTGTCATGACTGGGAGCCTGGGGGCTGCTGCGTGTCTGAGGGGGCAGGTAGGACGGCGTACATCTCTGCCGAATCGATCTCAAAGTCCCCCTCCTGCGTGTTGAAAATGCTTCTTGGGGGACTAAAGCCGACGGGGGTGGTGTCGAACTCCGACGACACGTGCTGCGGCTGCCGCGACCCGTAGTCTTCTTCGTCGTCGGAGGACTCGTCGTCTTGGTCGTCATGCCATCGGGGCTGGATGGTCACCACCCGACCCAGGGCAAGCCCTCCAATTATCGGCATGCAGTACGCATTGTCCTGCCAGGACATGTAACCGCGAGGTCCCGTGACGAGCTTGACGTCCACATCCTCTCCGTTCTCATGGAGAACAAAGAGGAACGAGTTGTGGCTGCAAGGTGGAGAGACACGGTCATCCGCAACATGTGAAGGGTGCCACGCTAGCTCCGTGAATGCGCCGAACAGGTCCCCACTCTTGCTACGGACGATGAGGAGCGTGTTGGAATAGCCGTTGCAGTTCTTGCGAAAGGCAGGCGAAGTCTTGGCGTTCCGCCAACTCCAGATGAGCGTTGCTTCACAGCCGAGAGGGTACAGCCCCTCAAGCATGCTAGCGAGTGCGACGTGATTTTCTCTGGAGCTCCTGTCTCGCAAGGGCTCGGGGACTGACCCAGAAAACGTCAGCTGCGGTGTCATGGCCGTACGCATCATGTGCAGCTTGCAATGCTGGATCTCACGCAGGAGTAACTTCAAATCACGTAGATCCTTCTCGGTCGTGTACTCGGTAGTCTTTCGGGTATCGCCTGTGCGCAGCCACGTCAGGATCGTCTCGTATGGTCCAGGATCGCGATCAAGAAGGAGGAGCGGGTACCCCCCCTCCCCCGTAGCTTTCGGTGGTGAGTATGTCATGTCTGCCAACATGGATGGGTGCTTCCTCAGCGTCGCGAACGTCGTCCAGAACTGCTGCGTGGAAACTAGCAAAATGCAGAATGTGGCACCCCCGCCGTGCACGGAATCGGGAGCGCAAGAGGAACCGGGTGCGCCCGAGGTACCTGGTGCGCGAGAGAAATCACATGCGCTTGAGGAACCGGGTGCGCCCGAGGTACCTGGTGCGCGAGAGACATCACCCATGGTCTGGGAGAATGGAGCAGAGATTTGGGATTTTGTGGCAGAGTACGAGTAACGGTTACACACTGCGCAAACTTTGAAGGTCGACCTTCAATCTTTGCGAAATCGATGGAACCAGGCACCTCTCAAGTTTATGGACAAAATCCCAAATCATATTCCATTCCCTCCTAAAACCCACTGTGTCATGGACATAGCGACGGTGAACCGCTACCTTTTCTTCCCGCCGGGTATGGCCGTGTGGGTGATGTGGAACAAGGTTTGGTTCCCCGGCACCGTTGTCACCGAGGCTGGGTACGTGAACGAGGATGTGCACGTACAGATCTTCTTACAGGCTACTATTGTGTGTGTGAAGTACGCCCACCTCAGGCACGCCCCACTCAGCTACTCGCGGGTGCCTACGCCCATGGAAGTGACTAGGTGGTGGAAGACTTTGGCACCGCAGCAGCCACCACACCCGCAACGTCAGCAGCAACATTGCGGTCACAAGAGGTCTGGGGGGATGCTCGAGTGGTCTGTGCCGAAGAAGAGACGGCCCCCAGGGGACGTCTCCAACCCCATCGTCATTCACGACGATGAGGACGACGAGGAGGAGGAGGAGGAGGAGGAGGAGGAGATCAAGGCGGGCGAGTTACCGAACATGCCAGCGGGTGATGACTTGACGGATGCAAGGACCCTCTTGTACCTGATGCAGCAGGTGAATGGGTTGGACGAAGCAGCCATTGACGCCCTGCTGAGCAAGAGGAAGGACATGCATGCCATTGGCATGCATATGCTGTTCAAGAACCCCGAGGAACCGGACTTGCCGCCTGCATCTACCCCAACCCATGATCCTGAACGGCAGGCACATGTTGACACGTCGTCTACCATCGCGAGCTCCTCGGAGTGGAAACATGCTCGTGAGGTGTCCGAGAACCTCGTGCGCCAGTACCAACGCAACAGTCACACCATAGGCCCGGGGGACCGGGTTCGCATTCAAGGCCACGGGTGGAGCACCATCGTCTCTGTGTCCCCCCCCGATCACCAAGGCACCCATACAGTCTACACTGGCGACGGTATGTCATACGGGAGCCGGGAGGGGGAAGCCTTCTGTCACACGCAGCACTGGGACGAGAACAAGAAGGAGTACGAGTTCACCGAGGATATTCGGTGGCTGGTCGGCGGCATGAGGGGGAGCTTAGAGATCATGTCGTACTGGGTGACGGCCGCTACCGTTTTGAACCGATTTGTGGAGCTTAAGGGGTGCAACACCCGTGCAGAGGTCTTGGAGAAGTTCAAGATCTACGATGACGTAGAGCTGATCAGCCAGGCGAATTTTGGGATGCTCAGGTCCGAACGGATGAAGCGTTTGGACTATGACCCTATGGTGACTAAGGCCATCGAGGAGATGGAGTACATGCGCCCCCCCCGCTCATAAAGCCCCACACTCACGCCTTGCGCTTGCGTGACCGCCTCCCGGGCTTTCTGTTCCTGCGCAGCATACGTTGTACCGCACCCTGCGCCTTGACCCAGTAATTACGGGTCAACTCGCGGCGCGCATCCTCCTCACTAACGGCCATCTGCCTGTACGTGGGTTGAAACCCTTTGCTCGCAAGGTAGTCGTGGGCGCGGCGCGCGTATCTTTCAGACCGCACCTCGTCCCTGTACAGCACGTAGTAGTGGCCGACATTATCCACCGCACCACGCTTGATGCGGGCCACGCGCCCTGCGCGCTGCTCGGCCGCCCAGTCGGCCCCGTGCAGGAAGGAGAGCTGGATAAGGACGCTGAGCTGCGGTAGGTCCAGAGCCATTTCGGTCACCTTGGAGGCGATGAGCACGCGCACGGACTGGTGCGTCTGAAAACGGTTGTAGATGCGTGTCCTGTTCTGTGTGGAACCGTCCACGTAGTAGTAGCTGATGTTGGCCGCGCGGCACTGGTCCCGTATAATGCGCAGGGGGGTGAGGTACTCGCTAATGATCATGACCTTGCAGTTGGGCTCGCTCTTGATGTGGAGATGGAGCAGGCGCATGGCCCCCGCCAGGACGCCGGGGTCCATACCCTCCATCTGCCCGATGAAGCGGCAGTCTACCCCCTGCTCCCAGGCGGGCGGCATCAGCCGCGGAACCCTGACGAAGTTGCAGTGTACGCGCGAAAGGTATCCATCAGCGACGAGGGAGTCGACGCTCTGCTGGTACAGGACGGGTCCGACCAGCTCCCGCACCTGCGTAATGTGTACGTCATTCTTCAGGGTCGCCGTCAGGCCGACGCGCACGGCAACGTGGCCTGGAAGGGTCACGCACCGACGGAAGTGGCGACCGGTGACCATGTGTACCTCGTCCAATATTTGTAGGGCGTAGGGCTGCCGCGCCACCTGGTCGCGCAGCACTAGGTTGGACTTGCTCAGGTACACGGACATACGCTGGTACGTGGTGATGATGACGCGCGCCCCCTTCAGCTGTGACAGCGTGCTCGAAGCGTTGAAGATACAGACGTCGGCCCGTCCCAGCGCAGTGTAGCGCCGCAACTGGTTTTGCCACTGCACGCATGGGTGGTTGCTGTTACACACAATCATGACCCTGTCCGACGGCGGGGGGCCGGGGGACGGCGCCCGCACACTCTCGCATACCGTCACGCGATGCATGGTGATAATGCCGACGACCGTCTTACCTGAGCCGCACGGCATCACCAGCACCCCCGAGCGGGGTGCCACCGCCCCCCCCTCAGGCACAATGGCGCTCACGGCCTGCAGCTGGTAAGGACGCGGGCGCATGCTCTCCCTGAGCAGCACGGGTTGGCACACACCTTGCCCTCCTGCGGTGTGGGTCCATACGGTGGGGGGGCGCTCGCGCAGCTGAATGGTTTGTGCCAAGGGCGTGTACGACTCCATCTCCCGGTGGAGGGGTAGAAAGACGGCCTGCACGTGCTCGCGCAGCAGGAGTCCCGCGTTGGCTATGGAGTCAACCTTTCGGCATCGGGCGTTCTCCAGCCGTCCGTACGCGGTCGTACTCGTGGCCTGCACCTCGCGCTTGTCACTGGCTGCGCGGTATATCATCTCCCACGAGGCGCTGGCGGGGCAGTTGGCACCCGGAACATCTTCCTTGCAATCCTGCTCCTGCCTCTCCTCCCCCCCCTCACCGTCCAACTCCTCAGGGTCCACCACCAGCGCACCAACGCGCGTGTAGTGCTCAGGTAGCATGGAGGGTAAGGGAGCAAAGGCATCGTCCTCTGACGACGTGTAGCCGTTCACGTATCTCTTTTGGCCCGGTTCGACCGCCATCAGCTCCTTACCGCACCCTTGTCGCGTACAGGCCATTTTTTGCGAGATGTAGACGGCCCACGGGACCGCGTGGGGGAAAGGGTTCCCCTCCGTCTCGGAGTCGGAGGAGACCTCGTCGTTGACCTTGCACCCGTGCGCTGGGCACAGGTATGTGTACTGCAGCCCCGCAACCTCGACGCAGGACACACGCCGCTCCAGCACCTCCGTCACGGCCTCGCATCGCGCGATAAACAGGAGGTCAAGGCGACGCACCAGTCCATAGCGGCCTGCGCCGCGCTTGGGCTCGACAACGCCGAGCTCGCAGAGACGGTGCATAACGGAGCGAACCTCGCTGGGGTCCTGGTGCGTATCCCCCCGGATAGAAGAGATGGTGACGGTGACGTCGCACGCGTCATCCCCCCTCCAGCGCCGCCTGAGGATCATCAAGAAGACGTGCATGGTCATCTGCTCCTCGGCAGTACCGAAGAGCTGCACCACCTCCATGGCGAACGTCATCAGCAAATCGTAAAACGGGCCCTCATGAACCTCCTTCAGGCGGTGAAGGTGGGCTGCGGGCACGTCGATACCCGCGGTACGCCTGAACTCCCGCCACAGGTGCTTTGAGGGCCTGACATGAGGTTTCATGTGGTATGAGGTGGGGAAATGCCTCACCCTCGCACACCCTGCCCCGCCACCACGTGATTTCTGCCCAATCATACGTTTTCGCGGTGAATATTATCACCCATCCACCCTGTTCGCAACATATATATGGTTACCTACAACGTTTACGACTATCATCTACAATGTCTTCAAGTTCCATCAAGCTTCCCAGCGCCGCGGAGCTTTCAGTCGGCCTGCTGCGCGAGTGTAGAAAACGGCAGCGGGCGCGGAGCGTGCGCAGGGCAAAGGGTAAGGAGCGGAGGATTGACCGCAAGCGACGTCGGGTTAAGGACCGAAAAACCAGGGCGCAGGAACAGGAGCGCACATTTCAACAGGCGGCGGTCAGGGAGGAGACACTCATGCTCAGGGAAGAGGCGTCGTCGGCAGGGGGAACGCCCCCCACCCCCCCCCCTGCCCCGGAACCCGCCTTCCCGTTTGGCCGTGTGCTTCCCGTCGGGGGTGAGGCACTGTCAGTTCCGTACGCCCACGAGAACGCCACGGGGGGGGAGGAGGATGCCCTGCAGCAGGCGGTCACGGCGCAGCTGCGCTCAAGGCCGCTTCTGGCCCTGCTGATCTTCACCGTTTCCAGGCGCTGTTTTGACACGGTCAAGGGTCACGTGGGGTTATTTTTCGCCACCCTGCAGGGGGCGCGCGCCACGCACCCGGTGGTGCTTACGCACTGGTCTCTCCTGAATCGCATCTGCATTCAGTGCTACAGCGGCTTTAGCCCGCGCTCCAAGGGCGGGCCGGGCGTGCGCAAGTCCGACATTCAGAGTGCATTTCGTGGCCTCATCGTCACGGGTATGAGCGATGGGGACCTGGAGTCCATGCGCGCCGTCTCGGGTGCCGATAAGAGCGCGCGCGTCAAGCAGCACAGCCACGTGGCCGTGTCCGCACACTGGTTTCGTCGCGCCCTGCGCGCGTTGCGTGACGTGCGCGACGTCACGTCCCTCATTCTTCCGTACGCAAGCGAGGGGGAACCCCGCGGGACGGGTGTGTTCTGCACCTCTGCGGAACTGACGATGCGCGACATCGGAAGTTACAAGGACTTTTCCATATCCGCCTACAAGATGGTCATGTGCCAGCAGAGCAAGGTCACTGCGGCCGCTCACTTTCCCCAGGGTCCCCCCAACGTGCAGCCGTACGACGCCCGCTCACCAAGCTTTGGTGTGGAGTGGAGCCGAGTGCAACTGGACCGCCTCCGTGACGTTGCCACCTTCCTGTCCCCCGCCACGGGCGTGTCCGTGGACAAGACCCAGCACTACAAAAGCCTGTATGAGGCCGACGAGAGCCCGGTGCGGTCCCGCGACGAGATCCTTGCCGGCACGCCGTACATCCTGGACGACAGCGCGTCCCGACCGCCCCTGAACAACAACTACAGGGCGAAGCAGGACCGGCTCGCGGTGAAGGAGACCCTTCGCCGCCAAGGCTTCCCCATCCCCTCACGTGGCCGCCCCTCTGCCAACATGTGTCCGGTGGTGGACGAACAGAAGAGGATCTTGCATATCGTTCGCACGCAGCGTGGGAGGAGAGTCATGGCCCCCCCCAACACCCCCGCAGTCAAGTCGACAGTCACCCCCAACACCACCGTCAAGGGGGCGGATGTGCCGCCGGTGGACGCCCCCGTGGCGCGGCGTGCGGGCGCCATGCTGGCTCTCTTCAAGTCGTCCAAAAGTCGAACGGGTACTTCATGACTCCACCCGCGTCCACAGCAAGGGCCACGGCAGTGTTGGGGGATGCCCCCCGCCCCCCCTCGTCAGCACCAGCCCCCCCCCCTTCACCCTTCGCGCAAGCCGGGCAAGACGGACGCCTCGCGTAACCGCGTCATCGTCGCGCCAGGCCATCGCCCCCCCCTCAAAGACTCTCACCGTGTTTGAGTACCAGCGCCCCCCCACGCGGTCCGAGGCGTGCACGTAGTACAGGCCGGGGTGGTGAGGCCCGGGGCGCTGTGTATTTCGTCTGCGGGTGGGCGCTCCCCGCGGGCACCACTCTACAGCACCGCCGGCCCTAAGGGTAAGGACGTCCCCTCGGCGGCCGCGTGCCCCCGACAGGTCCAAGCACGTGCGGTAATACTCTACGGGCCCCGCGTCACGCGTACACGCCGTCCACAGCGTCCCACCGTGCCTCTCCCCCTGTTGCACCCACAGCATGGACCCGTCAGCCCGCGTGACGCCGTCCGCCGACCGCTCCCACGAGCCGGGACCCTGCACCGTGTAGACTCCGTTCCTGTCCCGCCGACTTTGCCCGGTCACGGCCACGCGGTCCCCCGCCTTGGCGGCGATGCCGTCGACAAGGGTAGGGAGTATGTTAAATTTGATTTCTTCCGTAACCATGAGTTTGACAGGTGGGCACATGAAGTGTAGGGGGTGGGGGTGCCGCCCCCCCCCACACAACACAACGACCATGCTAACCACCAGTACCAGCAGCCCCATCGCAACCGGCACCCACATCGCAGATGGTGTTTTTGTTACGCGCTCTGCTGCAGATATACGCGAGTGTACGCGTCAAATCAGCATTGTCCGCGCTTTGACCACCATCTCCGCTTGAGAGTGGGCTATCAAGCAGAGCTTCCGCGCCAAGTCCGTGTGTTTGGCGACCTCGGCATGCCTCCGCTCCCTTTCGAACATGTTCCTCCGCTCCCTGTCGAACATGTTCGCCACGCGCGTGTGGTGCATGATCAGGGAGATGAGCAAGTACTGCAAAATCGCGTCACGCCCCCCCTCCAATTCTCGGCACCTACCGGCCGGCTCCCAGCGGTCGTTCACTCCGTTGCGGTAGCACCCCGCCATGAGCTCGTGGGCTGTGTGGCCCTCGGGAAGTTTGAGAAGCTCTCCCCGCTTGTGCAATACGGACGCGTCGTACCCGTTGAGCTTATGGTACAGTATCACGCACCCCTCAGGGCCGCACCAGCCGTAGATGAGGTCGACAAAGTCCCGCCAAGTCAGCAACATGGGCACCTTGAACCGTGCCTTGTCCAGGTCACCGCAATGATCGCTGGAGAGCGTGTTGTCCGACATGTACTCATGTTGACGTCTCAGGATCTGCATCACCGCCTGACACAAGGTAGCGATCGTGCTGATCGCCAGCATCACCTTCTTGAACTCACCGGCGATGCTGTGACTTTTTGCCATCAACATGTAGTTATGGGCCGTCACCGCGTACGCAAACCGATGAGCGCCCTGCACATCACCCTCAGGCCACGGGTACGGGTTATCATACACCCTCCTCACCAACTCGTCAATGGGAATCTTGTTCTCGCTCTCAATGTCCGCGATCTTGTTTCCCGTTCTCTTGTAGAAGAGAATAATAAGCATTAGGCTGCCCATGTCCCGACCCTCCTTGGCGATCATTTTACGCCAAGCATTAGTACCCTCGCCCGCCATGGAGAGGAGAGAGGAGAGAACAAAGGTTGAGAAAATGGAAGGATGGCTGTGACTGTCTCCAACATTGAAGGTTGTTCCATCGATTTCGCAAAGATTGAAGGTTGTTCCATCGATTTCGCAAACATACGCTACGGTCACGTGCGGGCCTCCATGGTACCCTCTTGTTGAGAGAGCAAGTCGAGATCGTGTGAAGCCTCCACTTATGTAGTCGTCAGCGGTGACTGATCCACTTCCACAGGCTTTACTTTCCCTCCCCCCTCCTCTCCCTCTCTCTCTTCACCGCGCAATCAAGACAGCCCTGCTCCGCATTGCTGCGAATCACGGCCTTGAGGATGTAGACCTTATCGTTGACAGAGACGATGAGGTTCGCCTGGCCATAGGTACGCGTGCTCCATGTCCACTTGACGTGAGTCACCTTGCCCTCCATGACCTTCTGTGTGTAGATGGGCTTGCCGGGAAGATGGGTGCCACCTGTCGCCCACACTTGCACGTTCCCCCGGCTGTCTCCAGTCACCATCCACTCCCCACAGCGGGACATGTCGATGGAGGTGAACACGCGGTCGTCATCCAAGGTGGCTACGGCAAAGCAGCCCTGCTCACCCTCTGCATCCTCGTCCTCCCCAGCCATCACCACAATCCCCAGAACCTTCTTTTCGCACGCTGAAACGGCGATGATGTGACCCCCACGGGACCCAAACAGCGGAGAGTCCTTCATGACACCATCAAGCTTGGGGCGGGCATGCTCGGTCACATTGTTACCGTCGAACATACGCATGCGATTCTCATCATCCACAGACGCAAAGTCTCCATCGATCGACCAGCATATGTACCGCACGCGTGAGTCGTACTCCCGCATCGCATATGCCGGGCACTTCCTGGTGAACACCATCAAATAGACCCCACCTTCGGTCAGGCCAATGGCCAGCCCCTCCCCCGACGGGGACCACTTCATAAACGAGGCGTAATGGCTAAAGGTCCTCGTCAGCAACATGTTACACGCGGATGTGTCGCACACGTCGAAGATGCGCACGGTGGAGTCGTCGTATCCGACAGACAAGATGTCGCGTCCGAAGGAACACTCCGGAGACCACGCAATGGACTGAGCCTTGTACTCGACCTCCATCGGGAGGGTTCTAGTCTGCTTGAAATCGTCCTTGTGGTGGTAAATGCCCACCCGTCCACCGAAACTGAGGGGTCCTCCTTCGATGACGGCCAAAGTGCCTTTAGGGGACCATGAAGCAGCGTGGGAGTGGGGGATCCGTGCGACCACGCTTATCGGCTCACCGTTGATTCGGTACACGACGGTGTTGTACGAACCACTCTGTTTGGTCGAGCACACGATGCTCACGTACAATCGATCCCGCGAAACGGCCACCTCCTGCACTGTGACCTCCTCGACGAGGAGGTGGTAAGGCTTCTTCTGCTCCTTGGTATTGCTTTTGTATCGCTTCGACGTCTGCCGTCCCGTGCGCTCCTCGGGGGGACGCTTCAACATGAGAGGGGTTGTCTATGCGCTCAGGTCAATGGACACTATTATCTCAGAAGCGACTCTATCGCAAACGCCACTAAAAACAACGCTAATGTTATTAATTATTATGGTTTCCTGCTCACCGGCAAACACGCGGTGAGCAGCATACCGCTTTCGCTGTCAATATCGCGACCGCCCCCGGGCGGCCTCACGCCCCTCCCCTCACCCGTTCACGTGTTCCAATGTACGGCACAACGGGACCCATCAGCGAGGCTAGGCCCACGGCGGCCGACGTCGAGGATACGGCTGCGCTGGTTGAGGTGTTGAAGGAGAGTGGAGTGTACGAGAGTGTAGAGGCCACCGAACACAGGGAGGCAGTCCTCGCGGACTTGACGCACGTCGTCCTACAGTGGTCCATGAAGGTCATCGAGACGAAAGGGCACCCCAAGGACGTTGCCCGAAACTGCGGGGTCCGACTGCACACGTTCGGATCTTTTCGGCTCGGCGTGCATTCCCCGGGGTCGGACATTGACCTCCTCTGCCTGGTCCCCTGCCTGATTGGCTGTGAGGACTTTTTCGGAACCCTTCAAGGGGCGCTGGGGAAGGACGAGAGGGCCACCCTCCTCACGAGCGTGGAGGACGCCTACGTCCCGGTTATGAAGATGGTGTTTGACGGCGTGCACGTGGACATGCTGCTGGCCCGTCTTCAAACGCCTACCATCCCCCCCCACCTCAACATCTACGACGACCGCCTCCTGAGGGGCCTGGATGACCGCAGCGTGCGGTCCCTCAACGGCTGCCGCGTGACCGACGCCGTTTTTCGGCTAGTGCCCGACGCCCAGAACTTTCGCACGACGCTCCGTGCCGTCCGCCTGTGGGCCCGTCGGCGAGGCGTGTACAGCAACGTGCTGGGACTGCTCGGCGGCGTCTCCTGTGCCATCTTGGTGGCCCGCGTGTGCCAACTGTACCCCAACGCGCTGCCCAGCGTCCTGTTGCGCAAGTTCTTCAGGCTGTACGTGGCGTGGGAGTGGCCCCTGCCGGTCACACTGTGTGACATCCAGCAGGTGGACTGCCAGGAACGACCCGTGTGGCACCAATCCCAGCGGTGGGCCCAGCGAGACCTCTTTCCGGTCATCACCCCTGCCTTCCCTGCGGCCAACACCATGCACAACGTGTCACGGTGCACCATGCGCCTGCTGCTGGCCGAGCTGCGCCGCGGGATGTCCGCCACGGGCCCCGTGGTGGCGCGCCCCCCCCGAGAAACGTGGGAGGGGCTCTTCGCACCAACTGAAATCTTTTTGCAGCACCACCGGTACCTGTGTCTGGACGTCTTTGCGCCGTCGGAGGACTCGCAGCGTGCGTGGGTGGGCTTCGTGGAGAGCCGGCTGCGGCACCTCCTTATCGTTCTGGACGGGAACGAGTCGTGCCGGACGGGGGCCGTTGCGGCCGTTCCGTACCCCACGCCGTTCGCCCACCCCGAGACGCGGGCGCGGCCGTACCAGCACACGTTTGTCATTGCTCTCGACGTGGATGAGGGGAAGTTGAACATGGTCAGGCGTCAGAAGCGGCTCGACCTCTCCCTCGCCTTGGGTATATTTAGGGACAAGGTGATCGCCCCCGCCAACCCCCCCAGCCCGCTCAAGAACTTTGACGTGCGCGTGTGCCGCCCCCGCGACCTGCCCGAGTGTGTGTTTTTGGACTCCCGACGGCCGCGCCGCGCTAAGGGGCGGAAGAGGAAACGAACGGGCGGGGAGGGGGACAGGTGCAAGTTGGGTCACTGATGTTTACAAAAGTAAGTGGTTGAACGCGGACAAGTTTCGATGGAGGGGGGAGGAATCCCGCGCCCCTACCGCACGCTGAGCTCGCCGAGATCGGCCTTCAGCCGCGACATGTACGACACGTCGGGGTAGCCGTTACCCGCAATCCCCCCCCTCCGCCGCGCCTTCATCTCGATCCCGTTGATCACCACCGCGTCGTTGCGTGACGTGGTCGGGTTCCACCCGATCCTGAACAGCAGCTGCCTGTTCCACGCCACGCGCAGCAGCCGCGCCACCTCCTCCCCCTCCGAGTTGTCCGGGAGGAAGGTTTGGAACGTGAAGGGCGCGAAGCACTCCCCCGGGAGGGGGTCGTGCAAGGACTGCGCCCCACCAGCCACCGTGAACGTGATCACCAGGGTGCCGCAGGACTCGTTTCCCGGTAGGGGGGTGGGGTCGCTGACGACGCTCATGTTGCTTCCCTCCGTCTGCGGCTGGTAGCCGGTCACGTGAATGAGGGGCTTCCGGCACAGGGGGCATATGGGGTTCGCGGTCAGCCACTCCTTGATGCAGCCCATATGAAATATGTGGTCCTCGCACGGGCGGGGGCGCACGGGGAGGTGATCGGTGCCGGGGGGGACTGACGCGCGTTCGGTGGTGTACGACTCGGGCCATAGGCTCTCAAGACATATGCTGCACGCCGCCCCACTAGGGAGCACGTCGACGTCCATTATGAACAGTATGTCCTGGAGCCGGGCCGATGACTTTCGGCACTCCACGCGCCCGCAATCCATGTCGTAGCCACCCACGGCCGGGGATGCCCGCGCCCTCGCCGCGGGGCGCACGACCTGAAGGACGTTCCTCATGGACTGTATGAGGGGGTGGGTCACCCCTCTGCGCGCGCCTCTGGCGGATACGCGAAATAATGCCCTCCTGCGGTGCGCGGCGTTCATTCACCCTTGCCTTTCTTGTTTATTTGTACGCTTTACTTAAAGTCAACGTTTGCAGCATTGTCAACGTCCGCGGACGGTTGCGGTCCCGCCCCCCTCCCTCCCAACTCTACCGGCGGCTTCCCCCAAACGGGGGCGTTGACCACGAAAATGCTTGTCAGAACAAACATGTTCAGACAGATGGAGACGATGGAGCCGGTGATGTGGACCGAATCGTTGCGCATCAGGGCGTACGCCAAGTACGATATCGCGACCGCCATGTGCATGGTGATGGCCACAATCGACACACCCTTGGAGGTGCCACGGGTCAGAATGTAGACGCCGCTCACAATCAGCCACGAAAATCCCAGCACCGACAGGGTCTTCAGGTACCTGTGGTAGGTCTTACCCATTTCGTTGTCCCCTAGGTACTGCACGCCCGCTGTGCCCATGGGGCTGTGTTTCTATACTACCGCCACCACACCTTTACACATTACAGCATACACTTTCCATTGCAATATCTCGTCCCCCCCACCGGGGGGCGCGGCCGCCACCCCCCGCCAAAGTTCCCCCACCCCCCATGAAACTTACACAGTGGACCCCTCGTGACGGGGCCGGCCCCCAGCACCACGCCCTCATTACCCCCCGCCCCGACAAGGGGGTGCGGTGGGCCACACAAATAGCCAACGAGCTTCGGTACACCGCACTGTTTGTGCTCACGGGCTCCAGCACCCTCGCCATGGCGTGGGGAGACGCGGGGGCCCCCCTATTTGTGTGGGAGTTGCACAGACTGGACATGCTGGCCAAGGCCTGCAGGGCAGTGGAGAAGGCGAGCGAGAACCACGAGATTTTGCTCGTCATCCATGACCTGAGCCCAACGCTTACGCACGACTCGGTCTTTATCACTCAGATGTACGGGCTGTGCGCGCACAGCCTGACGGTGCTCCGCCCGCAGCAGCCGTGCCCGCAGCGCGAGGTGCCGTACCCGGCGTGCCTGAGGACCATGGCCACGTGGTGGTTGTGCGCGCGGTGGCAAACCGACGTGTACCCGCTGGAGTGCTACTTTCCGCGGGAGTCGAACGAGGGCGTCGCGAGGTTGCTGGACATCCTGGCGCACACGTACCCTGAAACGGTCGTTAGCCACAGCCTTAGGGCCTACAGCCTTGTGGGGGACGAGAGGCCCCAGCTGAAGCTCCCGGACGCCCAGAGGGCGTACCAGGTTCGCGCGTCCCGCGCCGCGGTCCCCCCTGATCGCACCTAGACCACACTCATCTCCATCTCCGTACCCCTCGGGGCGGCGCGGTCCGCCGACCCTGCGCGGCCCCCGCCATCCCACCTGCGCGAGAACCACCACGACAGAAGGAGTGCGAACGCCAGAGCCAGCATAATCACCATGACGACGTCCGCCGAAATCATCGCGAAGCCGGTAATTTCTCTTTGTTTTACGGTACCCCCACACCCTTTTCCAAACCTGCCAGATCTGTCTTGCCCGTCAGCCCGTAGACGCGCTTGAAGGTTTCCGTCAGGTCGTGAGTGGTAACGGTGCCGCACGTGACGGGGACCACGGGACCCTCTGCGAAAGATACAAACATAAGGTTCGCGAGTTCGCCCCCCCCCCCCTCGTCACCACCCACCCGCGTGTCCACCACACCCCCCTGCACGCCGCGCACCAGCAGGGGGGGATACACGGTCAGCTTTCCCGGCTCTCGCTGACGGGGCGCGACGATCTTGGCCACGCGACCCTGGTACGCGCGCGCCAACTCTGCGGACCGGAAGCACTGCTCGAATAGCGTCAGGGGCTTGCCGAACGCTGGGTTGCGGCGTGCGTTGGAGCGCGCCAGTACCGCGCCCCCCATGCAGGACTCATGCCCCACGCCCGCCGACTGCAGCTGCTGGGCAACGGTGGTGAGGGGGCCCTGGTACTCCACGTCGTGCTCGGGAATTCCGTACTGCTCCCGCAGCTTATTCCCCTCCACCGCCACCAGACTGTAAAGGTTGTTCATGGCCACGGGGTCACTCTCCTTCACCGCCTCCGTCATAAGCGCCTGCAGCGTGCGCTTCGTCTGACTGCTCGACACGTCCGCGTGGGCGGTCACTTGGTGGGCGGGAAACACGTCAGGCATGGGTTTATTCACCGTGCGTGCCGCACCAAATTTGGGGCGCGGGGAACGGCTACTTGCGATGCGCGTTTTCGCGCACACGGCGACCCGCCCCAACCAGCCTATCGTCGGTCAGGTACTCGCTGTCCACGCCGCTTTCGAGGCCGTGGGTGTACCACGCCTTGAGACAGAGGTTGGAAACGCCCCCTCGCCCGTAACCCCCCCCCATGTAACCTCTGACGCGCATGAACCCCATGGTACTCGCATCGTAGTGCGGCGACCCGGTAGGGTAGACAGGGGTTACGCGCCTGGGCCGCCACGAGACACCATCGTCCGTAACGTCGTAAGCGCACCGGTACATGCGGGCATGGGCGCCCGCGGTCGGGTATTGCGCGTGACTTCCACGGGCGACGTAGACGCGCTTGTGGTCCTGCCGGCCTTCGTCCCCCTCCAGCACGTCCGCCCTGTAGTACATTTCGGCGCCGTGCCTCGACAGGTAGCACCCCAGCAGCTCATAGGAATCATCGTCCCCAGGGAGGAGCTCCGCGGTCACGTGCTCAATGTCAGCCTCGTGCTCGCCCATCCAGAGGGTACCACCCAGCACGGCCGTGGGCCCGTTGTACGCGTAAAACGGGACGAAATGAACCAGCACGTGGCCACTGGACCGCACCCGACTTCCGTACACAAGAATAGGCACGTCCATGTCCAGATCTTCCGTGCGGCACCCTTTGATGATAGGGTTATCCCCCCCCCCACGAATGGCAAGGTTGTAGCGCCGGTCCGGGGCGTTGAGATGGCGACCGTCCACACCCTCCTCTAAGGAGTGGTTGGTGAGGGGGCCTGCCATCACCGCAGCCTTGGACTCACCATCCACGAGGTCACAGGCCTCCAAGTACGACTCCATGTCGCACGGGAAGTACATCTCGCTCGTGTGCAACACAAAGGTGGGCATGAATCTGGAGGCCGCGTACACGAGATCGAACGGCATCAGTTCGTCCATGCGCGGAAATGTCTGTGCGCGTTGCTTGTGTACGTACACATCGAAGCATTGACGTCAGAAATGTGACACGAACTAAAAAAGATCGCAATCGATAGGTAGAGAAACGACAGGCATGGACGCTTCGGGATGCGATAACACGTACGAGTTGATGGTTCGCAGCAAAGGCAGGCATTTCAAAAACCTTTTCTTTCAGCGGGTTATCGTCATTCAAGACAATGCTTCGATCACATTGATTTCCACTGACCCCGAGGGGTATAGCAAAAAAGACGTAACAAACATACCCGATCAACACAGTATGGGGACATATGCGGATGTACTCAAAAACATCACTCAAGTACTGCAGGGAAAGGATGTGCCAAAGGAAGTGCAACAGTACATCAAGTGCCTTCCTGAGAAGAGCGAAATGACTGTAGGTACCAATAACGTGTATGAAGGCATGGCCTTCGGCACTGGCTCACAAATCGTATTTGTGATGACCCGGGACGAGGAAGATTCTTGGAGTAACGATTTGTTTGAATGGACGGTGCCCCCCCAGCACTCGGCCGACTTGAGTGAACTTGTGGGTGATGGGAAACTCAGACGCTTGGTGAGGAGATTGTTGAGTAAGCAGGGTCTGCCCGGCAGGGAAATTGTGGATATTGACGATGTGGATATTGACGATGGTGATTCCACTGCCAGTGATTCCCCTTCCAGTGACTCCATCGATGATGACTTCACGGACACAGGATGGAAGCCCGTCACCGTGAAGCAGGAGCCCGACTCGAATAACTCGTCTGTTGCTAGCTTGGACTCGAGCCCTGCCCCGTCGTTGCAGGATGACTCGTCTTCCAGCGTCACTGACAGCGATGCCATAAGCGTCAGCAGCAACGATACCGTGGACTTGAAAACTCCCCCCGCGCTGGAGGGGAGTGCGCGAGATGCTGCGACCTTCCCGAGTGGGGGCCATGGGTACGCATGTGCACGAGCGTGCATGGCAAAGTGCCGTGCATCCGCGCGTGATGACGACCTTGACAGCATGAATGAGAGTGAACTGACATCCTACATTTCTAAGCAGAGCGGTAATGCGACAGTGAGGCGAGTCAATTTGGACAAGTCGCAACTGCTTGGAATCGCGCGGCGCTACCAGTTCCCTAGTAGGCGCACGCGTTCCTCCGCCGTCCCGCGGGGTCCCGAGACCGCAGAGGGTGATTACGAGAACAGCAC
>Ga0136600_1000633_pt1 | contig 18560 bp, 18 predicted proteins | sample AntRauMFilla2698_FD_104634 | JGI IMG/M metagenome (GOLD analysis project Ga0136600, IMG submission 104634) | Saline lake microbial communities from Rauer Islands, Antarctica - Metagenome Filla 2 #698 | ecosystem: Environmental > Aquatic > Non-marine Saline and Alkaline > Saline | place...
AGTGGGATGCCGCTCATGAATCTTTTCATATTAGGCGTATTGCTTATTTTGTCCATCACGGTATCCCTACAGATGATCGTGACCCAATTCGCATGAATGTCAGCGATATACAGCTTGGTGTGGGCTTAAAAGAACAAGTTGAACCTTACACATTAAATATTGCCGGTCGGCATAGGTTGGCTGCTGCCATTATACGCGACGATGAAAAGATTGAGATTACATTTATTGGCAATCAGGATGTGATTAAAGCAATGCTACCAAATGCCGAGCCTTTATCAGATACCATCATAACGCCTGATTTTATACCTAGATAAAAAGGCAATGGCTATCATTCAGATTCTCTAGTGTGCTATTGGCTTGCGCATTCGCACACCACTAATTTGCAAAGCTTCAAATTGGCAGTAATGGATTAATATTAAGTAAATAAAGCAATGGCAAGACGTTGATCAAATTGATTATAAAGCTATAATGCCGTGATAATTAGAAGCGGGCAGTACAATATAATATGAATTTACATTTTCTTTTCGGTGATCAATTAAATTTAGAAATGGCGGGCCTATCCGGCTTTGATGCCGATGAAGATGTGATCTTGATGTGCGAGGTGGGCGATGAGGCCACGTATGTAAAGCATCATAAAAAGAAGATCGCTTTTATCTTCTCCGCCATGCGCCATTTTGCCGAGGCATTAAAAGACAAAGATTACAAAGTTGAATATATAAAGCTTGATGATCCCGATAATGCGGGCTCGTTTCATGGTGAAATGAAGCGCGCCATTGAAAAATATAAACCCAAGAAAATCATCGTTACCGAGCCAAGCGAGCACCGCGTTTTAAAAGACGTACAAGGGTGGGAAGATGATTTTGATATCCCCGTAGACATTCACGATGATGATCGTTTCTTATGCTCCCATGATGCGTTTGAGAAATGGGTTGATGGCCGCAAACAATTACGGATGGAATATTTCTACCGCGAGATGCGTAAAAAGCACGATATCTTGATGGATGGTGATAGCCCCGAAGGCGGGGGGTGGAATTACGATAGTGAGAACCGCAAACCGCCCAAAGATGATCTGGATGTCCCCCAAACATATATGTCCGAGCCCGATGAAATAACACGTGATGTCATGACGTTGGTGGGCGAAAAATTCGAGGATCATTTCGGCGATCTCGAGCCGTTTCATTTCGCCGTAACGCGCAGCCAAGCCCTTCAGGCGCTGGATCAATTCATCAAGGAGCGGCTTGAGAATTTCGGCGATTACCAAGATGCAATGGTGCAAGGCGAGCCATGGATGTATCACAGCCATATCAGCTTTTATTTAAATTGCGGCCTGTTATTGCCGAGCGAATGTGTGCGCGCCGCCGAAGATGCCTATAAAAAAGACAAGGCACCTTTAAATGCGGTGGAGGGGTTTATCCGGCAGATTATTGGTTGGCGCGAATATATACGCGGAATTTACTGGCTTAAAATGCCGTATTACGAGAGCGAGAATTTTTTGGACGCCACGCGCAAGCTTCCCAATTTTTATTGGGGCGGGGATACTCATATGAATTGCCTGAAACAATGTGTGAGCGAGACAAAAGAAAATGCCTATGCGCACCATATTCAGCGTTTGATGGTGCTGGGGAATTTTGCCCTCCTTGCGGGGCTTGACCCTGAGGAGGTTAATGAATGGTATTTGATTGTTTATGCGGATGCGTATCAGTGGGTTGAGCTGCCCAATGTCACGGGCATGATTTTATTTGCCGATGGCGGTGTAATTGCCTCCAAGCCCTATGCCGCAAGCGGATCATATATTAATAAAATGTCTGATTACTGCAAAGGATGTCGTTATAAAGTTTCGAAAAAGAACGGGCCGGAGGCATGCCCGTTTAATTATCTCTATTGGGATTTTTTGATCCGCAACGAAGATAAGCTGGGCAATAATCACAGGCTGGGCATGATATATAAAACGCGCGATCGTATGGGTGAAGAAAAGATCGATGCCATAAAAGAGGATAGCCGTAAATTTTTCAAAGCGCTGGAAGAGGGCGAGATTGTTTAAAGCTTTTGATCAATATTGCGCGCGGAAAACTCTATGAAGAAAGCCGACTTACCAACCAAAATATGCCAATCATGCGGACGGCCTTTCGCATGGCGCAAAAAATGGAAAGCGGTTTGGGACGAGGTTAAATATTGCTCCAAACGGTGCAGGCAAAATAAAAAATAATGCCGTTCACTATTTATTTTTCAGCGTTTTTAAACCAGCGGCGCGATACCAGAAAATTGATGAAGCGCGGCATGGTTTTAATAAAAAATGTGAAGCCTTTGGGGAAGTGAATTTCAAAGCGTCCCGTTAGTAATTCCTTGGCGATAATTTTTGCGGCGGTTTCCGGTTCTATGATCATCGGCATTTTGAAATCATTCTTATCGGTGAGGGGCGTGCGGACAAAGCCCGGGTTGATTACTTTTATATCCAGATCTTTTTCTTCCGCGCGCAGGCTTTCGGCAAGGTTAATTACCCCCGCTTTGGTGGCGCTGTATGGCTGTCCTTTCGGCAGACCGCTATAGCCCGCGATGCTGCCGCATAAAGCCAGTTGCCCGTATTTTTGCGCCTTCAAAATTGGCAAGGTGGCATGCACAACGTTAAACGCGCCGCCCAAATTTATAGCGATCATTTTATGCGCAAGCTTTATATCCATCTCGGCCAGCGGCGCAGGTTCATATATAGCCGCCAGGAAAATCACGCTGTCTAAAGACGTAAATTTTTTATGGATGGCATCTGCCGTTTTTACGAATTTATCGGTATTTGTAACATCCAACGGAAAGACGCGGTGATTACCGCCCAGCTCTTCATTAAGCGCGTTAAGCTTATCCTCGCTGCGTGCCGATAATGCCAAATGCGCCCCGCGCGCGGATAATTCAATGGCTAGTGCGCGGCCAATGCCACTGCTGGCACCGATAATCCAGATATGCTTGCCTTCATAATTTTTCATGACTAATCCTGTTTTTGCATGAAGAGCGTTAGCTCGGCAACGGTAAAGCCGAATTTCTTTAAATAGGAGCGGTTAATTAATACGCCGTCATTCATAAGAAACATCCAGTCATCGAAAGTAAGGCGGTATGTTTTATCGCCCACGGGGACATCCATTTGGTAAGCCCATCGCATAGCGCTGCCTTTGGTTTGCCCGTCGGCTTTATCTATAATATCACCCGCTCTGCCTTCATATGTGTTCTCGGCGGTGCGTGTAATGGTCCAGATACGCTTTTGCGTTTCACCGTCATAATAAATGAAATCCTCATCCAGCGTGCCGGTATCACCCTCCCAGCTTCCGACCATTGTAACGTCAAAGCGTCGTTTCACATTGCCATTGAAATCCTGCACGATCCCCCATGCCTTTATCGGGCCGGTGAAATATTCCTGCAAATCCAAAGGCGGCTGCGAATCCTTATAATGATCGAGCGACGGGCCGCCGCCCATACAGCCACTTAAAAATGTTAATAACCCCATAAGCATAACTCCTTTCAAAATATTCATCTTATCATCCTCCATTTTCTTCATGTTTTATCACGCGCCACAGCATCAATGCGGCGGCGATTTTAATCAGGCACGGTAATAATGCATAGGTAAAGCTGAGTGTGCCCAGTGCTTGCGCGCTATTTTGGGCGGCGGGAACAAAAGCGGCTTGCCCTAATAAAAGGAAAGCCACGCCGCTGCCGAGCGCCAATGTCGCCTTTAATAAAAAGGTAAGCGCAGAAAAATAAAGCGAGGTTTGCCCGCGATTATCTTGCTTGTCGATCATGTCAGATAGGATTGCCGGTGGCAGCGCGAGCTCTGCGCCTAACGCCAAACCGGAAAATACGCATATCATCGCATATTGCCATACATCACCTGCGCCCAGAAAGTACGCCCAGATAAATGTTACAGCGGCCACGATCATTCCCACCATCCATGCGCGGTATTTGCTCATGCGTTTTGCTAAATATTGCCATAGCGGCATTCCTGCTGCGCCGGATATAAAATATAGAAACAAGAATAAACCCGTGAGAGCTTCCGCATCCAGACGATCACGAATGAAGAAAATAACCAGCACTGCGGGAATGGCCGAGGCAAACATACTAAGGGCGTAAACGCCAAAAAACCGTATGTTGGGCTCATGCAATAATGTGCGCCATTTAAAAGCGTCATGCGCGCCTTCATTATGTGTGATGATATCTGCATGCGCGCTGTTCCAGCGCATAAATGCCAACCCGCATAGCGCCAATATTCCAACCAGAATATAGGACACAATATGAAGGCCAAAAATACTGGGCAGGACAGCGCCAACCAAAAGCCCCGCCAGACCCACGCCTTCGCGCCACGTTGTGATTCGTGTTTTCTGGTTTGTATCTTTGCTCCATAGGCTGCCTAGTGCATTAAAATTAATTGATATTATGCTGAAGGCTGTGGTGGCTAAAATCAGGCTCAGCGCGAACCATAGAGCGGATAATGTATCCGGCGGATGAAATACCATTAATAACCCCGCCGCCAGCACAAGCATGCCACCGAGCATAATTGCCGGCCGCAAGTGCGAGAACTTATTGCTTAAAACACCGATTACAGGGTCTTGCACGGCATCGAATAATCTAACCGCTAAAATGATTATGCCGATAGTGGTAAGGGATAAGCCGACATTGGCGGCATAAAAATCAGGTGCGTGTATATAAAGCGGCAAGCCGACAAAGGCGAGGGGCAGAGCAAGAAGGCTATATTGGAAAAGTGAAATTTTGTCGAGGGGGGCGCTCATGCGGCACCTAAAAGCTTCCGTCTCAGGGCTGGCGCATTCGTACTTTCATCCAACCAAATATCAAAGAAAGCGCGGCTAAATTCAGGGTCATTAACGCGCCCGACTTCGGCGCCGTCTTTGTAAAAAATTGTTGTTCCGCTTTTTGTATAAACACCGGTTAATATCATACCCTCGCGCACGTCAGGAAAAATTTTACGCATTTGCGTATGCCACGCGGCAAGCTTTACTTCATCGGTAATACCTTGCGCGCGCATTTCTTCAATGGAGCGATCGGCAATTTTACCGCCCTCGATCTCGCGCAAATAAGATAGCTGCAACGCGAAGGGTTCGTCCTTTTTCCATGCGCCTTGCGGGGCATAAAGCGCGGCATCATAAACATCCCAAACCATCACGGTTAGACGGCCTTCGCCTACCTTTTGGGCTTGCGGGACATAGTTGCGAATATAATCCTGCGACGTTGCTGCTGCTGCGATAGCGGCGGGCGCAATGCCAAGCGCGATAATGATGCAAGAAATATAAAAGAGATTACGCATGTGTCAGTTCCACCTGCATGACATTCGTGCGCCCCGTTTTAAATCCGGCAATGCATGCTGCCAGATAAAAACGCCATAGACGAATAAAACCATCATCAAAACCCATGGCTTGAACTTGCTCGCGCTTGGCATCAAATACATTGAGCCATTCTTGCAATGTGCGGGCGTAATCATGGCCGAAGTAAAATTCATTTCCGGTTTGTAGTCCGGCGCGCTGCGCCTCTTCGCGAAAGCGCGTGGGGCTTGGCAACATACCGCCGGGGAAAATATAGCTGCGAATGAAATCGCCGCCTTTGCGGTAACGCGGATAGTCTTTTTCATTCATCGTGATCGTCTGAATGACGGCCTTACCCTTTGGGCTCAGCAAGCCGCCAATTTTCCCAAAATAGGTTGGCCAGTATTTCTCGCCCACTGCTTCGAACATTTCGATTGAAACAATATTGTCGAACTTGCCGCTTTGGTGGCGGTAATCTTCAAGGGCGATATCGGCGTTTTGTCCTAAACGCGCGCGGGCATAATCATGTTGTTGATCCGATAATGTAATGCCTTTAATGCCAAAATCACCGTGGGCCTGTGCGCGCTCGGCAAAACCGCCCCAGCCGCAACCGACCTCGAGGACGCTGCCTGAATTTTTATCAAGGCAATCCACAATGCGGTCATATTTATTATGCTGCGCTTGCTGCAATGTATCTTGCGGTGTTTTGTAAATGGCCGATGAATAGGTCATTGAGGGGTCGAGCCATAATTTGTAAAAATCATTCCCGAGATCATAATGCGCATGTATGTTTTTCTTGCTGCCGCTAAGCGTATTCAGGCGCAAAAGATAAGAGAGCATCGAAAGCGTACGGGAGAAATTTGTGCCTGTAACCAGCTTGTCCATAGCGCGGCGATTGGTCAGCCCCAATGTCGTGAGCGCGGTTAAGTTATCGGTGTCCCAGTTTCCAGCGCGGTAATCTTCGGCAAAACCGATATCACCCTTACGCATCATATTGCTGACGACGCGCCAATCACGCAATTCAATATGCGCTTTTTCGCCCGGCTCGCGCCCTGTGAACACGCGGGTTTTTCCATCCGGCGTGGTAAGCTCAAGCGTGCCGGATTCGATGGTATCCAGGCGTTTGAATAATTGATCTGATATTTTTGCGGCTAACATACATTATACTTAAGTCATTTCGTGTAACCAGTCCATTGCCGATAAATTACATTTGTGTAAGGTTTCGCATTTTGCTGACGCGCTCTTTTTTTTGCGTAGGGCGGGGAATGTATTTTATGCCCTTGGCGAGCAGTTTTAATGCCTGCCAATGTATCAGCGTGATGGCCTTGAATGTGACGAGCGGATATTGCCAAAAGGCACGCCGCAGCGTTTGTTTCGTCATGGGGGAAAATGTTCCGTTTAGTGACGTGACGAGCTGCTTTTTATTATCGCCGTCAAAAAAATCAATCCAGACAGAAAATTTATCGGCGCTGATATTAAAACGAAATTCATAATGACCTTCGCGCTTTAACAAAGGCGAGACATGAAATAACTTATCGCCGCGCATCGTATCGTTTTGGCTAATGGCACGCTGATTTGCGTGGGCACAAATATAAGTATGGCGCTCGCCGAACGTATTATGAACCTCGCATAGAACAGCGCGCAGCGCGCCAGATTTATCACGGCATAGCCAAAAGCTGACTGGATTAAAAACATAGCCAAAAACGCGCGGCATGCATATAAGCGTGATGTCTCCATCGGCCTTATCGATACCATACGTTGTCAAAATATCGCGCGCCCATCTATCTAAATTACCATCATCACAATGACCATGATCGCGATCATAAAAGCTCAAAGGTGCAAATTTATTATGCGCGATGGGCAGGTTATCCGTGCGCGATAACGGCAAGGATAAATAATAAATACCGTAGTTAAAATGATTGCGGCGCGGGAATAAACGCCCATGCATAACCCTGCCAAAAAGAATTTGCGGCGCTATGCCCATGGGATATCAATTCCCATCGCTTTAGCAATATTCACCGCGCTGAGCAGCCCGTCTTCATGAAAGCCGTATCGTTGATAGGCACCGCAAAACCAAAGGCCGTTTTTCCCCTGAATATTTTGTATTTCCTTTTGCGCGCGAATGGCTTTGAGATCAAAAACCGGGTGGGAGAATACATGCTCGTCCAGTATTAAATTGTCTTGCGGGCGGCGTCCGGGATTAAGCGTAACAATGATGGGGTAGGCGGGGTCCAGCCCTTGTAGATTATTCATCCAGTAACTTAACGATACGGATTGTTTTTTATCTTCGCGGCTTTCGGAAAGATAAACCCAGCTTGCCCAGCACTTCTTTTGCTGCGGCATAAAACTAGTGTCGCTATGGACAATAATCTCGTTATTTTGGTAATCAAAATCGCCGATAGCGCTGCAATTTTCACGATCTATCTTGTCCATCATCCGCATCGCTTCATCGGCGTGGCAGGCAAAAATCACCTGATCAAAAATTTCTGTTTCGCCATGAATATCCTTCACATGAATTTCATCACCATGGCGCGTTACTTTTGCAACGCCGCGCTGCAAATGAATGCGGTCTTTGAAACTGTGAGTAAGACGTTTGATATATTCCCGGCTGCCGCCTGTGACTGTGTACCATTGCGGGCGGTTATTAATGCTGAGCAGGCCATGATTTTTGAAAAATTGTAAAAATGTTCGCGCGGGGAATTTCATGATGGTATCAACGGGGCAGCTCCAAATCGCCGCGCCCATGGCCAGCAGATAATAGCGCCGGAACCATTCCCCCATGTCTAGTTGATCCAGACATTCTTGCAGTGTGATATCCGCATCGCGGTCAATATAGGCCGGGGCCTGTTTATTAAACCGCATGATATCAGCCAGCATTTTATAATAAGCGGGGCGCACTAAATTTCTTTTTTGCGCGAACATGCCGCCTGATCCATATTCCAGCCAACCGTCATCAATGCTCACGCCAAAGGACATGTCGCTGTTTTGATAGGGGACATCCAGTTCTTTAAACAGCCCCAGCAGATTTGGATAATTCCAGTTATTAAAGACAATAAATCCGGTATCAACAGGCGTCATATGATCGCCGGTCGGTACCTCGATCGTGCGGCTATGCCCGCCAATATAGGCGTTCTTTTCAAACACGCTGATCTCGTGGTGCGGCGCTAATAAATATGCCGCGCCCAAGCCGGAAATGCCGGATCCTATGATTGCAATTTTCATGAATTGATTATGACGCCGCGCGCGCTAAAAATCTATGGGGGTTAAATTAAAAAATAGTAATGATTTTAAGGCCGGGGTTATTATCGGCGGTTTTGATGGTGCCCCCATGCAGATGAATTACGGCGCTAACGAGGCTAAGGCCAAGGCCGGTTCCTGTAGAGCTGCGGCATTTTTCGCCGCGGTAAAAGCGGTCGAATATTTTGTCTTTTTCTGCGTCGGTAACGCCTGCGCCGTTATCGGAAATTTCGGCAATTATATTTTGTGCATCTTGATAAAGGTCAATATGGATTGCCCCGCCATCGGGCGTAAATTTAATCGCATTATCCAGCAAATTCGCATAGGCCTGAAATAATAAATCGCGGTCCCCTGAAAATGTGGCGTCTTTTAAATCAACCATAAGCGTGATGTTTTTGTCTTCGGCCAAAGGCTCGTAAAAATCAATCACATCTTCCAATAACGCTTTAAGGTCCAGCGCCGCAAAACGGCTCTTTTGTTTCTCGGATTCGATGCGTGATATCCGCAGCAGCGCATTAAAGGTCGCCAGCAAATGATCGGCTTCGCCCAGCAATTCCTCATAGGCTTCATCATCTTTATTATCTTGCAGCGCCTCGATCTTGTTACGCATTCGCGTTAAAGGTGTGCGTAGATCATGGGCGATATTATCGGAGACTTGCCGTACGCCTTGCATTAGCTCCTCCACGCGCGTTAGCAGCATATTCAAGGTCGCGGCCATATTGCTAAGATCATCCCAGCGCGAGCCGATCTCTACGCGCCGCGATAGATCGCCCGTATCCATAATTTCGCGCGCCGTTCCCGCAATTTTATTCGTCCCGCTTACAACGAAAACACTGATGAGATAGGCCACAAAAACCACGAGTATTACAAACATAATACTGGCAATTCCCAGCCATTGCATGAATTTAAAATCCTGCGCGATATCGGTAATATCAAAGCCTACAAGCAATTTACGCCCGTCAGGAAATGTATGGATTTGCGCGGCATAGCGGCGATTATCTTTGGGGTTATCAAAGACGATAATCCCCTCGGCCAATAGCGAAATAGAGGCGGGCACTTCATCGGGAAGGCCACCATCCTTATTCAAATAGGCATAAAGCCGCCCTGAATTTAGCGGCAAACCCCCGGCCTTATCACGTAATTCTATATAGCGTACCTCGGCATCAAGGTCGGCTTGTGTGCTTTGCACAAAATGCCCTTTGGCGAAATAATTAATGAAATAGCCCAAAGATATAGCGGCAGCGCCACATAAAATTGTGAAGAGCAGCGCCATAATAAAGCTGGAGCTTTGCGTATAATGCCGCGTCTCAGTCTTCGATGATATATCCGGCACCGCGAATAGTCCTTATAATTTTATTGTCGAACCCTTTATCAATTTTACCGCGCAGGCGGCTGATATGGACATCAATCACATTGGTTTGCGGGTCAAAATGATAATCCCAAACATGTTCCAGCAACATCGTACGGGTAACAACTTGCCCCTTATGCCGCATCATATATTGCAGCAATCTAAACTCGCGCGATTGTAATTCAATATCTTGATGGCCGCGTTTCACTTTGCGCGACAGCAGGTCAAGCTCTAGATCACCGGCGCGCAGTGTCGTTGTGCTATCCTGCGCATCGTTGTTGCGGCGGCTGAGAATTTCAATGCGGGCCAGCAATTCGGCAAAGGCGAAAGGCTTTACCAGATAATCATCACCGCCAGAGCGCAAACCTTTTACGCGGTCATCAACCTCGCCCAGCGCGCTCAATATCAAGGCGGGTGTATTATTGCCTGCGCCGCGAATGGTTTTAATAATGGTCAGGCCATCAAGCTGGGGCAACATGCGATCAACAATCATCACGTCATACTCTTCGGTTGTTGCCAGAAACAAACCCTGCTTGCCGTCATGGGCGAAGTCAGTATTATGCCCGGCCTCTTTCATGCCCTTACAGATATAAGATGAAACATCCTTGTCATCTTCAATTACGAGTATGCGCATTGTTTTAGGCCGCGTTAGGGTTGCCCTGATTGGGCGCGAGGATCTGGAAATCTTTCAGGCACACAAAGCCGTCTGCAGCCGCGATCAGGGCTTCGCGCCCCGCGCCTTCCCACACAACGGCGCCGGGGACGAAGTCGTGATCTTCTTCCCACGTATCCAGTTCGTATATAACCCAATCCTGATCCGCAAAATGCGCGATACAGCCAAAGCGGCCAAAGGCGCGGGCGGTTTGGTTAATCTCTGCGGTGGTGCTTTGCCAATCAAGCAGCCGCATTTCATCATCAGGCAAGGGGAAATAGCGCGCAGACTCTTCGTCTTGCGGCGCGGCATCATGCCAGAAGGTGGCAATGTCATCCATGATCTCGCTGAGCATTTCAGGGGCGGCCAGCGCCACGCGCGCGGCGTATGTTTCAACGGATTCATGCGGTGTTAATATGAATTTCTTTTGCCCAATAATATCGCCGGCGTCAAATTTCTCGGTCAGCTTATGAATGCTAAATCCGGCGGCGTTCTCCTGACCTAGTATAATAAAGGGTGTCGGCATAATGCCGCGCCCTTTGGGCAAATAGGCAGGGTGTACGTTAATGCCATAGGCGTGCTCTTCGTCGATAGGCGGGATTTTAAAAGGATAACCCGCACAGATAAAACACTCCACGCCATCATCAATGAATTTTTGAATATCATCCGGTGTGGGCTGGTCTTGGGTGATAGGGATATCAAGCTCGCGCGCTAGCTCCGCAGTTTTGATATTAAAGTTGAAAACATTGTCGCATTCAAATGTGAAAATTCCGGCAAGCTCGTGCCCCTCATCCATAAGCCTACGCGGCGCATGAATCATAAAATCATATCCAAAATAAACAAATTTCATGGCTTTAGTATTGAGGAGAAACGCCGTATCGGCAAGCCTTATTCACTATCAAAAATATCAAGCAAGGCGTTTTCATTTTCCTGCGCGGCATCGATAACTTCTAAATTGGCTTTATAAGCCAGCTCGGCAAGTATGGCATTCACGGCCTCTGTGGCCAAATCAACCGCAGGCACCCCGATTAACCCCTGCGCATTGGCAAAAGGCGAATCCGGATCATAGGCCGGAATAAACGGTTGATTCGTTGTGACAATATCGGCGCGTACGCCGCCATTATCCAGTGTTTTGCTGGTGGTTGTTACTGCCTCGTACGGCCCGTTTTGCGGGTCATCCAAAGACCCCGCCGTGCTGATATTGGCGATGTTTGACGCGCTCGCATTTAAACGCTGCGTCGCCGCATTTAATCCACTTAAGGCTATAGAAATCGCACTGCTCATTTATAAATTATAGCATGAAAATCGTTAAATTTGCCTTATTTCCTTTGCTTTTTTACCTTTGAGCCGTTCGCGGTAAATAATATACAGGTTCGCACAAATGATGATGGCGGCGCCGGTAAAGACAGGCCAGCCGGGTATAATGCTCCATATCATCACATCGAAAATAACGGCCCACAGCAAGCCGGTATAATTAAACGGGCTGAGCAGGGAGGCAGGCGCGCTTTGAAATCCTAAGGTTAAAAAAACCTGCCCAAAGCCGCCAAACACGCCAATGCCCAGCAGGATTAACGCGCTTTGTGCGGTGGGCATGGTTGCGAACCACGGCATGAAAAGGCCGGGCAAGATAAACCCGCCAAGAAAAAAATAAAATGTAATGGTAAATGGATTTTGGCTTTTCATGGCGCGTATTAATACCTGAATTGATGCGTGGCATATGGCCGCGCCCAAGGCGAGGATAACGCCGATAAGCGTGAGCTCGGCGCTCGGTCCTGCCACAAGTATTACGCCGATAAAGCCGATTAAAATCGCGGCCCAGCGATGCGGCCCGACATGTTCGCGTAATAAGAAATAAGCCAAAACCGGTGTTAATAATGTCGAGACAAAGAATAAAACCGTTGCATTGGAAATCGGCAAAGCCTGTATCGCCGCGAATGTCAGTAATAGCCCGATCGTGCCGATTATTGCCCGCAGTCCCATTGCGCGGGGCATATCGGTTTTTACCAAATTTATATTTTTTTTCATGGCAATATAAATGAAACAGGGGATAAGCCCCAGCATATTGCGGTAAAAGGCGATTTCGACCACATGGTGCTGGCCCGTCAGTAATTTATTCATCGCGCCCATGACTGCAAAACAGAAAAATGCGATGCAGGCATAGAAAATTCCTAAATAAATACGGTCTTGCGAAACGCCTTTATGTTTTTGCTGTGCAGAGTTCTGACAAAAAAATTTCATGCCGACAATCTAACAGACAATCAATATATTGCGCATAAGAAAAAGGCCGCTTGTGAGAGCGGCCTTTTGGAATATTTGTCTTAGTTTTTCTCTTTATCAACCAGCTTGTTTTTGCCGATCCACGGCATCATACCGCGCAGTCGCTCGCCTGTGGCTTCGATCGGGTGATTGGCCTCGCGCTCGCGCATTTCAACAAGTTTGGACAGACCTTCTTTGTTACCGCCCATAAATTGTTCAACGAATTTACCCGATTGAATATCTTCCAAAATACGTTTCATTTCCGCTTTGGTTTCGCTCGTCACTATGCGCGGGCCGGAGACATAATCGCCATATTCCGCCGTGTTGGAAATGGAGTAACGCATATTGGCCATGCCTGCCTCATAGATCAAATCCACGATCAATTTTGTTTCGTGCAAGCATTCGAAATAAGCCATCTCCTCGGGATAGCCCGCCTCGACCAATGTCTCGTATCCGGCCTTGATAAGCGCGGTAATGCCGCCGCATAAAACGGCTTGTTCGCCAAATAAATCGGTTTCACATTCATCTTTAAAGGTGGTCTCGATAATGCCGGAGCGTCCGCCACCCACGCCCGATGCATAGGAAAGCGCCAGCTCTTTTGCTGTGCCAGATGCATCTTGAGCGACCGCAATCAGGCACGGCACACCGCCACCTTTTTGATATTCGCCGCGCACCGTATGGCCGGGGCCTTTGGGGGCAACCATGATGACATCCAGATCAGCGCGGGGTTTTATCAGGCCAAAATGAATATTCAGCCCGTGCGCAAACATCAGTGTCGCACCTTCTTTCAAATTGTCTTCCAGCTCGTCTTTGTAAATATCGGCTTGATGCTCGTCAGGGGTCAACATCATAACCACATCGGCTTTCGCAGCGGCGGCAGCGGGGTCCATAACCGTAAAGCCAGCAGCCTGAGCTTTTGGCGTAGAAGATGACCCATCACGCAGGCCGATAATGACATTGTCGATGCCGCTATCTTTTAAATTTTGCGCATGCGCATGGCCTTGCGAGCCATAGCCGATAATGGCGACTTGTTTGCCCTTGATGAGATCAAGGTTACAATCCTGATCGTAATACACATTCAAGGGTGCGTTGCCTGTATCTTCATTATGGGTCAGTGGTTGGATCATAGTTTTTTCTTTCTCTTGGGTTAATTATTAATCGGATCTTTGCCGCGTGAAATTGCCGCCACGCCGGTTCGTGATACATCAACCAGCCCCAGCGGGATCATCAGATCCATGAAAGCGTCGATTTTTGCTGTCGGACCGGTGATTTCAAAGACGAAAGATTCCAGCGTTGAATCCACGGGGCGCGCACGAAATATATCTGCGATACGCAACGCTTCGATCCGTTTATCGCCTGTGGCAACAACCTTGATCAGCGCTAGTTCACGGTCAACATAGTCACCGGCGGTGGTTAAATCTTTAACATTGCGCACGGGAATGAGCCGCCCGAGATGCGCCTTGATCTGTTCAATGACGCCGGGTGTTCCCGACACCACAACGGTAATGCGCGAGAGGTTTTCCGCGTGATTGGTTTCGGCCACGGTCAGGCTTTCAATGTTATAGCCGCGCCCCGAGAATAGCCCGACCACGCGCGCCAAAACACCCGGCTCGTTGGTGACCAAAACGGCCAGCGTATGAACTTCGACTTCTTCATGCGTTGTGTTGGGGGCGTAAACAGATATTGATTTTTTCTTTGTGCGGGTCATTTTTTTTCTACCATTTTGTCTAGTAATTTCATGCTATTTTTTCTGTTTTGGCTGCATTTTGATCAGCATTATTTTGTAACAAATAATCTTTAATCGCTTCAATATGGGCAGGGCCAATTTCGCAGCACCCCCCGACAATATCCGCGCCGATATCCAGCCATTTTTTCACATAGTCTAAATAACGCGCAGGGTTTAAATCATCCCGAACGCCCAGCTTGTCTATATCGATTTCCCATTGATCGGGGATGGGCATAAAGCCGTTCGCATAAGCGCCCAGTAAAACGTTATCGGCAATGTCTAAATCTTTCAAAATCTGGAGCCCCGCGCTCGCGCTTTCCGGCGGACAGCAATTCACCAAAACCGCATCTATATTCAAATCCGATATAAAGTTATATGCCGCGCCGAGGCTGTCGCCATTTCTAAGGGCGCCGCTACCATCATCGGCTAATGTCCATGACACCCAGCATTCAAGGCCGCTTTGATTTGCCGCCATTGCTGCGGCGCGCGCTTCTTGCGGAGTGTTCATTGTTTCGGCCAAAAATAAATCAACATGGGGCGCCAGTTTTTCGGCCATGCGCATATATTCATCGCACATTTCTTCAAATGGATGGGTGACCTCGGGGCGGAAGCTGGCATAGAGCGGCGGCAAGCATCCGGCTATTCTTACATCTTTGCGCCCGCTTTGTTCGCGCGCCTGACGTGCCAGATCACACGCCGTTTCGTTTAATGAATCAAATTGATCGCCCATATTCTCGCGCTCCAGACGAAACGGGTTGGTGCAATAGCTGTTGGTGGTAATGATTTGCGCGCCGGATTTTATGAAATCGATATGAATATCGCGCACAATATCAGGGTGGCTGATAAGCGCATTGGCCGACCAAAGGCCGTTATCTTTTTTAATGCCGCGCCGGTAGAGCTCTTGCCCCATGCCGCCATCAAGTATGATCGGTGATGCCCTGTTCATATTCTTCAAACCAGCTTCTTATCAAATCGCGAAGCATCTGCGGCCAAAATCATTTCATTATGCGCTTTGCCCGAGGGGATCATCGGGAAACAATTCTCTTTTTGATCAACACAGACATCGACAATCGTCACGCGGTCAGTGGCCAGCATTTCTTCGATAACGCCATCAAGCTGATCGGGTGTTTCGGCGCGCAAGCCAACACCGCCATATGCCTCGGCGAGTTTCACAAAATCAGGCAGGCTTTCGGTGTAGCTTTCGGAATAACGCTCCCCATGCAGCAGCTCTTGCCATTGGCGCACCATGCCCATCCATTGATTGTTCAAAATGAAAATTTTCACCGGCAGATTATATTGCACGGCGGTGCTCATCTCCTGAATATTCATCAGGATCGAGGCCTCGCCCGCCACATCAATCACCAGCCCGTCGGGGTGCGCCATTTGCGTGCCGATCGCCGCAGGCAGGCCGTAACCCATCGTGCCCAGACCGCCGGACGTCATCCAGCGATTAGGCTCGTTAAAGGGCAGAAACTGCGCTGCCCACATTTGGTGCTGGCCGACCTCGGTGGTGATATATCCATCGCGCGGATCTTTGGCCATGTAATGCCGCAGCCGCTCCAACGCATATTGCGGCTTGATAATTTTGCTGTCTTTTTGATAAGCCAGACAATCTTTGCTGCGCCATTCTTCAATCTGGCCCCACCATTTTTTGAGAGCCGTTTGATCCGCATTGTATTTACGCGCCCGCCAAACATCCAGCATCGCGCGCAAGGCTTCGGTGGCATCGGCGATAATCGGAATATCGACGCGGATATTTTTATTAATCGAAGAGGGGTCGATATCGACATGGATTTTGGTCGAATGCGGCGAGAATTTATCGGTCCGCCCCGTGACGCGGTCATCGAAACGCGCGCCGATATTAATCATGACATCGCAATCATGCATTGACCAATTCGCCTCGAACGTGCCGTGCATCCCCAGCATCCCCAGCCATTGATCATCTGCCGCCGGATATGCACCCAGCCCCATCAGGGTCGAGGTAATCGGATAGCCTGTTTCGCGGACCAATTCCCGCAGCAGCGCGCTCGCCTCAGGCCCGGCATTAATCACCCCGCCGCCCGTATAAAAAACTGGCTTTTTAGCGTGCGCCATTAATTCTACAGCCGCTTCAATGGCGCTCATATCGGGTTTGGTTTGCGGCGCATAAATATGGCGCGGCGCAGTTTTGGCGTCTTTATATGTGCCCTCGGCAAATTGAATGTCTTTGGGAATATCAATCACGACAGGGCCGGGGCGCCCCGTGCGCGCGACATGAAACGCTTCATGCATGACGCCCGCAACCTCATCGGCATCTTGGATCAAATAATTATGCTTGGTACAAGGGCGGGTGATGCCAGTCGTATCGGCCTCTTGAAAGGCATCGGTGCCGATTAAAAAGCTCGGCACTTGGCCGGTGATACAAACAACCGGAATGGAATCCAAAAGCGCATCGGTCAGACCCGTTACGGCATTTGTGGCGCCAGGGCCGGAGGTTACCAGCGCGCAGCCAACCTTGCCCGTAGAGCGCGCATAGCCTTCCGCCGCGTGCAACGCCCCGCCTTCCTGGCGTACCAGCACATGTTTAATTTTGTCTTTGTTCTTGAAAATCTCGTCATAAATGGGCAAAACCGCGCCGCCCGGATAGCCGAAAATCACCTCAACACCTTGCTCGATCAGCGCCTTAATCACCATTTCCGCGCCGGTCATTTTCTTCGCCGCCGGGGTCGTGCTCTTCTTGGCTTGTTGTTTTGCTTTTGCTGTGCTCATCATCTTTATCCTTCTGACGGCTTGTTTATATCGGTTTTTGGCCGTAATTCAAATTTTTTCATCTCTTTGGTTATGCATACAAAAAAGCCCCGGCTTTTGGGCTGGGGCGCTTTTACGAATTTGATTTGATTATCTCAAGCCTATCCGCGCGGCGCCTCCAAAGGCAGCACCACAAGCACGAGGTTGATAATCAATGTGTTTATTTTCAACATAAAAGCATTGTTACAATAACTTTGTTCAATACGCAACTTTATATTTCTTGACAAATGTTTTTATTTTTCATATTATAAGTAAATGTAAAAATTATTAGAAAGTCTTTAAAATGGGAAATGAACAAGTTCAAGTTATTGAAAAGAGAAAAATAGACTTAGGTTTTCGTTTTGCAATAGCGACTGAAAACCACCTATCTCTTAACCATTCACAAAAAATGGAGCTAGTTGATGCGCTTCCAGCACTTTTAAAACAAGATATTGCAGCTGGAATTAAATTAATAAATAAGATGATGGGGCCCACAGAAACTGAGACCGAAAGGGCTAAAAACGCAAATAATCCAATACGTAAAATGGTATTGGATTTATTCGTAGATATTAAAGGCGAGGAGGAGATAAAAGAGATAGATCGGCTGTTAAGTACAATTCTCCAAAATATTAAAGATCATAAGGATGTGCGCAAAAAAGCGATTTCTGTAATAAAAGAAATTATATTAAATACAGATGACGCGGAACGTTACGAGAAATTATTTAATATTTTAATAGAGGCTAAGATAGTGAAAACAGATGCAGTAGATGAGCAAAAAGTAATATCGGAAGAAATTTCGGAAGAGGCTAGCGCTGCACTCAATGAAATCGTTTCTGCTAATACAGAAGAATTAGCACGACTTGCAAGCGATTCTCGCAAAGAGATGTAATTCTTTTTATATTTAAAAACATAACGCTAAACCTGATTCCGAAACCACGTTGTTTGCCGTTTTGCGTATTGGCGGGTTTGGGTTTGAGATAACTCTATCGCTTCGTCTTTGGAAATATCACCGGCCAGATAGCGGCGCAAAGACTGAAAGCCCAGCGCCTTGGTGAGCGGCACGCCTTCGGTGATATCGCCACTTTCAATGCGCTTGGTAAATTGCGCGACTTCATCCAAAGCGCCGCTTTCGAGCATAATTTCAAAGCGTTTATTGCACCGCGCGTAAAGCTCCTCGCGCGCGGGGATAATGGTTTCAACTTCAAATTCCCAATGCGCGGGCGGGCCTTCAAGGGGCGCTTTTTGCCATTGCGCCAGCGATGTTCCCGTTGTTTCCATCACTTC